>Ga0206129_10000477_pt1 | contig 62113 bp, 70 predicted proteins | sample Helgoland_Spring_8_FD_148616 | JGI IMG/M metagenome (GOLD analysis project Ga0206129, IMG submission 148616) | Pelagic subsurface seawater microbial communities from Kabeltonne, Helgoland, North Sea - Helgoland_Spring_Bloom_20160502_2 | ecosystem: Environmental > Aquatic > Marine > Epipelagic ... | reverse complement strand
AAATAGAAGAATCAATGCTTAAAAAAATAAATGATAATTATAGCTTTGAGTCTTCTTACAATATAGACGTAAAAAATGAAGAAATCTTATAAACGAAAAAAACGCGGTCCTGTTAGAGCAAAGAAAACCATGTATGATGGTATTCAATTTGCATCTGGATTAGAGGTATACATGTATAAAGCTTTGAAAGAAGCTAGAATCGTAGCTGAGTATGAGCCCACAAGCTATACTCTGCTTAACGGTTTTGATTTAGAAGGTGTATGCTTTGAAAAACAAGCTAATGGCAAAGGTGAATATAAAGATAGAGGTTGCAAAAAGATTTTACCTATAAAATACAAACCAGATTTTGTAGGTAGAGATTTTGTAATTGAATGTAAAGGTAGAGCTAACGAATCGTTTCCACTTAGATGGAAATTATTTAAAGCATGGATCTCTCTTCATTCACCTGGCATTGCGTTATTTAAACCTCAGAATCAAAAAGACTGTGATGAAACAATTACACATATAGAGACTATGAGGAAAAACCTTAGAACAAATGCAAAGAAAAAACAAACTAGCCTCTAAACATATAGCTAGAACTAAATATAAGGAACGTAAGATCGATACTTATATTAAATGGACAGTTAATAAAAGAGGTTATCTAAAATGGAAGGATCTAATAGAGATCCATAATAAATATAATATAAAATGCTATGGGTAAATCAAAACAATGGGAGTTATCAGCTGAATGTTTCCAGGATTACTCTTTGGAATGAGAAGTTATGAAGACGGTGATTTTCAAGTAGATCACGTTTTATATTTAGGAATATTTGATATATGTTTAACCTTATACTATGAAGAATAATATGAATGTACCACTATTTACAGAAAGAATACCGTATAAACCTTTTGAGTACCCTGAGTATTATACAGAAGGTTGGTTAAAACAAGCGCAAGCATTTTGGTTACACACTGAAATACCTATGTCAGGTGATTTAAAAGACTGGAACGAAAAGCTAGATGATAAAGAAAAAAACTTAGTAGGTAATATCTTACTAGGTTTTGCTCAAACAGAATGTGCTGTGTCAGATTACTGGACACAAAAAGTTGTTGGTTGGTTTCCTAAACATGAAATACAGCAAATGGCTATGATGTTTGGAAGTCAAGAAACTATACACGCTGTAGCATACAGTTATTTAAATGAAACGTTAGGTCTTGAAGACTATGAAGCTTTCTTACACGAGCCTGCAACTGCTGAAAGATTTGATAATCTTGTTGCTTATGAAGGTAGTGATCCTGTAGGAATAGGTAAATCATTAGCTACGTTTTCTGCGTTTGCAGAAGGTGTTAGTTTATATTCAGCTTTTGCTGTGTTATATAGTTTTCAAATGCGTAACTTATTAAAAGGTATTGGCCAACAAATGAAATGGTCTGTAAGAGATGAATCATTACATAGCAAAATGGGTTGTCAATTATTTAGACATATGTGTTCTCAAATACCTGGTTTAAAAGAAGAATGTAAAGAGCATATATATGATGCAGCGTTAACCATGCATAATGCAGAAATGACTTACATAAGTAAGTTATTTGAAATGGGTGATATTGAAGGTATAACTGAATATGACCTTAAACATTTTATTAAAAAACGTACAGGTGATAAAATTAAAGAACTGGGCTATAAAGCAGAAGGAAAATTTAAGTTTGAATATGACCAAAAGTCAATTGACAAAATGGCTTGGTTCGACCATCTTACTGGGGGTCACACTCACACTGATTTTTTCGCTATTAGGCCGACTGACTATAGTAAAGCAAATGAAGGCGAAGATTTTGAAGATGTTTGGTAACAATAAAATTAAATGATATGAAAGAAAATGAATTAATATTAATGAAGAAAAAGATTGAACAGTTAACTAATGTAGTTAATGGATGAAGAAAAAAATTGAGCAGTTAACTAATGTAGTTAATGGTTTAATACAAAAGCTTCAACAAGTAGATTCAATGGCTAAAGGTACATTAACATCTTTTCAATTACATATTGGTGAAGACACGTGGAAAGAGTTAGTTGATAAACTACAAGAGATACAAAAACCTAAAGAACAAGAAAAGAAATTTGAAACAGATGTGGAATAAAGACTGGAAAAAAGGAGAGGATTACCCTTCGTGGGGTGATACAGATGTTTACAAAAAAACAATAGGTGGCGGTTATCTTTTAAAAGGTGAAACACCTAGAGATGCTTACAATAGAGTTTGTAATACAGTTGCAAGACGTTTAGAACGTCCTGAGATGGCTGAAAAGTTTTTTGAATATATATGGAATGGTTGGTTGTGTTTAGCCTCTCCTGTGTTATCTAATACAGGTACAGACAGAGGTTTACCAATCAGTTGTTTTGGTATAGATGTTGCTGACAGTATATATGATATTGGAAGTAAAAATTTAGAGATGATGCTACTCGCAAAGCACGGCGGTGGGGTAGGAATCGGGATTAATCAAATCAGACCCGCTAGTGCAAAAATTAAAGGAAATGGAACAAGTGACGGAGTTGTGCCTTTTTGTAAAATATACGATTCAACAATATTGGCCACTAATCAAGGGTCTGTCCGACGAGGAGCTGCATCAGTTAACCTTAATATTGAACATCCCGACTTTGAAGAATGGCTTGAAATTAGAGAACCTAAAGGAGACGTTAATCGTCAATCGCTCAACCTCCACCAGTGTGCTGTGGTCGGCGACAAGTTCATGCGAAGAGTTGAAAGCGGAGATACTGAAGCTAGAAAGAAATGGGGAAAGCTATTACAAAAGCGTAAAGCAACTGGAGAACCTTATATCTTATTTAAGGGAAATACAAACAAGAATAACCCAACAGCTTACAAAAAGCACGGGTTAAAAGTACATATGACTAATATATGTAGTGAAATAACATTACATACAGATGAGTCACATAGTTTTGTTTGTTGTTTATCTAGTTTAAACTTAGCTAGATACGATGAATGGAAAGGAACTAATTTAATACATGATTCTATATGGTTTTTAGATGGTGTATTAGAAGAGTTTATACAGAGATCCAAAGGTAAAGTTGGGTTTCATAATTCTGTAAGATCTGCTGAAAAAGGTAGAGCTTTAGGATTAGGCGTTTTAGGTTGGCACACGTACTTACAAGAAAAGGGCCTACCATTTGAAGGATTATTAGCACAATATGAAACTAGAAAAATATTTTCACAAATTAAAATTGAGTCTGAACGAGCCTCTATGGCCCTTGCTGAAGAGTTTGGGGAACCTTTGTGGTGTGTCGGTACTGGCATGCGCAATACTCACCTTAGGGCTATTGCTCCTACCGTTAGTAACAGTAAGCTTAGTGGTAATGTATCTCCTGGCATCGAGCCTTGGGCTGCTAATGTATTTACTGAGCAAAGTGCTAAAGGTACTTTCATTCGTAAAAACCCCACATTGGTTAAACTCCTTCGCAAGCTTAAAATCAATAATGAAACTACTTGGTCTAAAATCTTAAAAGACGGAGGATCAGTACAAGGTTTAAAAGAGTTGAAAGACGTAATGACTGGACCATATAATGATATACCAGTTAAAGATGTATTTAAAACATTTAAAGAGATTAATCAATTAGAATTAATTAATCAAGCAGGTATAAGGCAACAGTATATAGATCAAAGCGTAAGTTTAAACTTAGCTTTTCCTAGTGTTGCTACACCTAAGTGGATTAATAAAGTACATTTTGAAGCTTGGAAGAAAGGTATTAAAACCTTATATTACACTAGAACTGAGTCAGTGTTACGTGGAGATATTGCTGAACAAGCAATGGATGAAGGCTGTCTTAGTTGTGACGGATAATCAACGTTCGTTGGATTGATCACCAACGGAGGAAATGAGTGGTTGGTGGGAGTTGATTATATAAAAAAAGGGGGCTATTTTCATAGCTCCCTTTCTTGTTACAGGAATGTTTGGGTATGGTGCCCATTTTATTATTCCTTACTGTTTGGAAATAACTATTAGCTCTGCGTGAGCGTAGATACTACCACTTTTTTTTGCCCAATCAAAAGCATTAAAACCTTCATCACAAAAGTTTGTATACATTTGAGCGCCTCTTATACATAGCAAATAAACAATATTAGGTTGATCTGCTATAACCGCATGTATTAATAGTGGCTTACCATCTATTTTTTCCCATGCAGCAATTTGATTTACTACTAATATGGTATTTACTTTGTTGTAATTTCCATCATTAATAGCATTTAAGAGTTCAGTTTCAATATCATTAGACATATTGAAAAATAACAAGAAAGATAAAATTAAGTTCATTGATAATAATTAATGTGTTACATTATTATAATCACTTGATTCCCTGTTATTTACACCCTTAAAATCACTTTTACAAATGTCTTAATTTGTTGATCTTCTTCTTACGGGTATCGCAGAGTCACGGGCTATAATTTTATCAATTACAGACTGAACATCATCTTTTGTTATCTTTAATTTTAATGCGATTCCACCACTCCAAATCATTTTTGTTTTATTATCTTCACCTATTATTAAAATAGTAGGAACTGATTTAATTTGTTGCTTTAAAGATGGTGCTAAGTCTTCTAAAAATGTATATTGAACTTGAGCATTTTGTATCCCTTGCAAATCTAAATTATGTCTTGTGTTCCAAGAAGAATTAATATGTAAAACTTTTAGTTGTGCGTTTGAAAAGTAACCACATAGTAAAGTAAATATAATTAAAAGCTTTTTCATTTTATTTATTGTTTATAATTGTGAACAGTTTATCATCTATCTTATCTAGCTTTTCACTATTGTCTTGAACTTTTTCATCAATGTCCATGATAGTGGATCTTACTAGCTCATCTTTAAGATCATATTCTGTTCTACTTACCTCTGGTTTAGGTAGTTCTTTTGCAAGATCAATATCTTTTTGCAAAGTAAAGTACATAGCAGCTAAACTAACTGCACCTGCAACTAGCATCCCAATTGTTTTTAAATCTAATTGTACTTCTGTGTTTTCTGAAATTTTTTGAGCCATTTAATTTTTTATTTTCAGTTTAGAGTTGTTGACATCCAGTCTTGATATATCTTTAGATTCAGCTTTACCCTTACTATTGTTATTATTATTGTTATTATTATTATTATTTGATGATCTACTTGATCCGTTTCCAGGGGCATATATAGGTCTATTGTTATAGTAGCTTGGTCGATAATAATTATTATACCAACCACCATAATATCTATTAGGATATGATATAACGTTGTAGTAAACGTTTGGTTTAATCATATTAATAGGTAATCTTAACGTATCACCTTGTTCTGTGACTGCTAAAACATGCGTAATTTGTATTTTAGGTTTGGTGTTGTAGGTTCCGCAACTAATGACAGAAGCAACTACCGCAATAAGGACAATTTTCCATAATTTCATGATTTTTTAATTGATCTAATTTCTTTTCTTTTGTTTTTTCTAACTCTTTTATTTATTTTTCTATAAGCTTTATTATTTGTTTCTGTAATTTTGCCTTCATTAAATAACTGATCTGTAGCTTCTTCTCTTCTTTTTTGCTCATCTGTAGAATCAGGTGTTCCACCAAATCTCGATTTTTTACCTTGATTAAAAGGTGAGCTTTTCATTTTAAATGCCATAATTATTTGTTTGTTAATTCAATTATTTTATCAACTCTTTCTTTTTCAAGTTTTAACTCTCTAATTTGTTTTTTAGTTAAACCTAATTTTAACAAAGATTCAATTTGAGAGTTTTTATTAGTTCCAACTAAAGAGTCTCTTTGTTTTATAGTTTTTATTTGCTCTTCTGTTTTACCTAAGTATTTTCTTTCTTCTTCTTGTTTTCTAAGTTTTTCTTTTTCCTCTTCTTTAGCTTTCTTTTTTTCTTCTTTTTTTCTATCTTTAATATCAACTCTTAATTCATCCATCTCTTCATTTGAAGCTCCTACATCCCAAGTTCTCCAACCCATAAGTAAAGCTAATCTTTGAAATGCAGAATTTTTCTCATCAAGCGCTTCAACTAAACTATTTATTTCTGTTATAGTTCTTTCAAGTGGAACGTTAGTTACACCTTCAACTAAAGATCCAGTTACACTATAAGCAGGGCTTAGGTTTACTTTACCATCATAAGTTACATCAAAACCTCTTTCAGCTATAATATCTTTATTAAATTCTTTAGTTTGTATAGAGTTATATATTTTTCTTAATTTAGATCCTATAGGAGGAGATAAATTTATAATTTCAAGTAAAGTTTTTGCGTGATCCTTTTGAAAAGCATCTTTACCTTCTTCTTCCATGTATTTCATTACAGTATTCTTAGCATTAGAGCCAATCGCGCCATATATACCATAACCTCTAGCTACAGAGTCAAACATATTGTTTACTATTCTAGTAATTTTTTTATTTCTTTTAGCTTGTTGTTCTTCTGTTAACGGTTGATCAGAATCATCACCGTCAAATCCATTTATTTCTGAAAACAAAGCGTTTTGTAATGAAGCAAATGCCATATTCTGTACAACACCATAGTAAGCTATTTTACTTACGTTAGTTTTAAAATCACCTCTGTTGTTAGCTAAATCTCTAGCAGACTTACTTATCATACGAGTATACTGCATTGGTGTATTTTGAAATGCTAAAACTAATCTACCTAATGTACTTGATTGTTGTTGTGAAATAAGAGAAGCATCTGCTGACTGTTGCGTCTCTTCAGATATTCTTGAAAAATCTTCCCAAGCTTTTTTCTCAGCTTCTTTTAGTTCAAATCCTTCTTTTAAATAAGTGTTTGTTCTATTTCTATACATAGAAGCGCCACCTGATGCAATAGCAAAACTATCAGCAAGTTGTGTTGGTGTAAAACCAAGTTTTAATAAATAAGATAAAGCAGCAGCAGGTTTATTTGTACTACCTTTTATAGCTTTAGCTATTTCAGCTGAATTTAAATCACTACCTAAACCAGCTCTTCTAGCTTTAAGCTTATCAGAATTCCATATTGTAGTAAAATCTGTAGTCCATTGTTTTATGTTACCAAACGCTTGAGCAGCTTTTAAAGGGTTATTATCACCCCAGTTTATAAAGTTAACTGACGATAATGTTTGTAAAACTGCTGATCTTCTGTTAAAAAACATAATAGCACCAATTGAATTATTTGTCCAGTTCATGAAAGCATTTTCAGTAGCTGTACCTCCACCAGGTCTATTGCTTCCACTTTTCATTCTTCTTATAGAACTTTCTAAAGAAGATCTATATGCTGGCCCGTAAGCTGCTTCTAGTTTGTTTAAATTAGCTTCAGAAAATATAGCATCAACATTATTTGTAAACTCACCTATATAACCTTTACGAGCTCTATCAACCTGATTTACTAAAACATCATAACTTAAATTTCTAACGTCCCAGTGTGCTCCAGGCTCTGTCCATTTGTTGTTTTTAGTAATTTTTAATAACGAATCAGCAAAAGCTTGTAACTCTGGATTATTAGTTATAGTTTCAATTAGTTGTGTTTTTTGCTCTTTACTTATACCGGGTATTTCATAACCACTTTTATTCCAAAGATAAGATCTTACAGCTTGATCATATGTAAAACTAGAGTTTTCTATTTTTTTAGTTAAACCATCTCCTTTGCCAGGTAATTTACCAACGATGTCGTTTATTTTAGATTGCTTTAAAGTATTAGCATAGTCTCTTTTTAAAGTTATCTTATATTGTTCTGTTTTTGCAACACCTCTATTGTAAGGTGTTACTAAATTGTCTTTAAAAAACGCTTGATCTGCTTCACCACTTTTACCTTTACCAGCTAATATAGAATATGTCAAACCACCAAAATCTTCAGCTCCGTAAAACATATTCATAAAGCGTCCTTTACTTGCACCTTCTTTTTTACCTTGTACTCTACTTACTTTTAAATTAGCATCTATACCTTTTGTTCTAAACAATATATCATTTAAACCCTTACTTAGTTTTAAGTTATGTTGTTTTTTAGAATAAGAACCTATAATTTCACCTTTTGAATTTCTTTCAAAAATCAAACCATTTTCAGGTTTTGGCATAATTATATTTTTATTACCTTTAGTATCTAATTTTATTAAATTATTTACAATTTTTGTTTTTAATTTATTTTGTATTTTTTGAGCTACAGTTCCACCATAAGGATTTAAAAGATCTATTGCGTTTCCAGCTGCACCTTCTCTATATCCATAAGTTGCCATATCTGCATCTAAAGAACCAGACACAGTTCTTCCATCAGCATCTTTTTCAAACCTCATTTGCTCACTTATTATAGATTGAGTAGCATCTTTAGATAATTTTTCTATTAATTCTTTTTTAGCTTCTAAAGTTCTATCGCTTTTTAGTATTTCAAGAAAAGATTTACTAAAATTAAATAATTCTTTATTATGTTCAAAGTGTAATTTTTTATTAGTTATTTCACCTTTTTTATTAACAGATCCTTTTGCTTCTAAAAGAATAGAAGTTATAGGAAACAAACCTTTTATACCAGAATTGTGATTTGTCTGTAATTTTAACATGTTGGTAATATCTTCAAAAGTTCTAGTTTTATTAGAGCTTTTTTCATACATATTTAAAAAACCTTCTAAAGTTGAATTAACAGCTTTAGTATTGTTAGCAACCATTGTTTCAAAATACTCAACACCTTTTCCTTTAGGTATTAAAAGCTTTACCATTTTATCTCTTAACTCTTTAGGCGTATACTTGTCTTTATCCTTTATTAGTTCTTCAAATTTAGTTTTAGTAGTTTGATTATAAGCAACCTGATACACATCAGGTAGTTCAACTGTTCTTTCACCTGTTAATACGTCTTTTCCAAAAGCGTCAATTAACATTTGCTCTCTAGTTCTATCACCTTTAACTAAACCTAATTCTTTTCTTAAGTTTTTTCCAAACCCAACAGTTCCAAGTATATAGTTTTGCTGTGTTTTTGTTAATTCACCCCAAGGTCCAAATTGTTTTATAAAGCTTTTCATCCAACCTTTGGTTCTAACTATATTTTGAGAATTTTTTGTTCCATCAGCATTAAACTCAGGCTTAACTAAATCTTTTTCTGGAGTATATTCTACACCTATTTTGTTTAAATATCTTTTAAAGTTTGTTTGTTCTTTTAAAACGTTAGCAACTTCAGCATAATACTCTGGACTACCTTTTTTTAGTTCTGTTTCTAACAGAGGCAACATTTCCTCTATTTTTTTAACATTTAAACTATTTATATAAGCTACAAAATCATTACCAGGTAGTGATTCATTAAATAGTTTTTGAAAATCTTTACCTTGTTTATTAAATATTTCAGCAAACTTGGTCATGTCTATAAGACCATCTTTACCGGTTATACCTTGTATATCTGCATTAAACTTAGTAAAATCTTTTTTAGAATATAACAAGTTTTGAGTATTTTTATAAACTCTAGAAACCTTATCACCTACAAAATTTACAATAGCATCTGTTGCCATTTTTATTTTTTGTTCAGGTGTAGCGTTTGGAAATAAATCTTCTGTTCTTGCAGGTTCTATAACTTTACCATTAACATCTAATACAGGTGGTATAACAATTTTTTGATCTACCATTGTTGAAAGCATTGCTTCCATACCAAGTTCACCTGTTATTTCATTTACTAATGAATTTTTTCTACCTCTTGCACCTGAAGCTATATCTTTTCCTTGTATCCAATTCAAGTATTCTTGCGTAGGCACACCATCTTTTATAAAATCACTTAATGGTCTTTTCTTATATTTCAAAGGTCCTGAACCACTTTTATCTAGTGCTATACCTAATTTATTAGCTTCTTCTACACTATATCTAGCTTGTTCTCCATTTTCTTTCAACACTGGCTCTAAAAATATATCATAACCTTTACCACCACCTTTTAAAGAGTTTGACATTCTTGATAAAGAAATACCACTATGAACTAATTCTACACCACTAGTTGTTGACAGACCATTTTTACCAAGTTCATTTATTTTATTTAAAACTATTTTTCTAATTTTAGTTCCATCACCTGTTTCAGATTTTAAAAACTCTTGTCTTATAGATTGTATATCTTTTCTAGTTAAATTTTCTAAACCTTGAACTGATTCTTTACCAAATACAATTTTAGCTATACTACGTTTTACATTGTCTATTTCAGTAGGTTGTAAATTTAATATTTTTTTAATTGTAGATCTTTGTAAAGCTGGAGCTTCACCTGATATTTCAAAAGTGTTTTGACCATCTAAAACAGAAGCGGCTTCTTTATAGTTTTCTTCTAAATAATCAGGCCCTTTACTTTCTTCATACAATCTTTTATTTGCATCTTTTCTAGAGAATTCAATATTGTTTATAAGCCAAGTGTTTAAAGCAGATTTAGATGGATCGTAATTAATTAATCTTTCACTAAGTCTTTCTCTTATTATTTCTCTTTGTTTTGAATTTAAACCTTCTGGCATTAAAAGATCAAATGATCCATTTCTAATATTTTCTGATATATTAAAATAATCTCTTTTTTGAAAATCAACTACCGTTTCTGTTGTAACCAATGGGTTTATCTGTAAAGATAATTTTGTTTTAGGATCAAATTCTATTTTTTTATACTGAGCTCCTTCTACTTTAGCATTTTTAGCACCAAGTTCTATTGCTTCAAGTAAGTTAGCACTAAACTTATCTGTTTTACCATCATATATAAGACCAAGTTCACCTTGTACTCTTCTAACAAGATTAAGTAAATCTGAAGCATTATTTATTCCTTCTATTTTTCTCGTTTCACCTGGTAAAATAATTTCACCATCAGCAAATTTTTCACTAAATATTGTAAAAAATTCTTCTAATTGTTTACTTTTAGAATCATTTTTATAATTTCTCTTCAAAGCGCTTTCAACTATTTTTCTTTGCTGTTGTGGTATTAGTTCTTTAAATTGTGTAAGAATTCTTTCACCAGAAGATGTTAAATTTCCATTTAAATCTTTTAATTGATTTAAAACTATTTTATGACCAACCTCATGCACTACAATATTTTGAGATTTAGTTTCTCTTATTTTGTTGATATTTATATCTATTTCTCCACTTTTTTGTATAAAAACACCTTCACTAGGTTCGTAGCCTTTATCTTTATAATCTTTCCCAGTAAGTATATTTACTTTAACATTAGCATCTCCAAAAAAAGCAGCTTTTTCTATTGCTCTTGCTTCAGCTAAATCAGAAGCGTTATTTTCTTGCTCTTGAAGTTTTATTTTTAACTCTTCAAGCTTGGCTTTAGCTTTTTCAATCTTAAGATCTCCTGCTATACCATTTTTCTTTCTATTCTCAGGTTTAGATAAAGTTATTATTTCTTCTCCAATTTTTTGAGATTCTTTTAAAACGTTAATAATTTCATTTCTTAATTTTCCACCTTCACCAGTTCTTTGATTACCTACAAAATTAGTTGCAGTATTAGAAATAAACAATGCTTTTTGTTGCATGTCTATTGCAGTATACTTTGCTTTTCTAGGTGAAAGATTTGGATTTTGTTTCATTAAGCTTTTAGCAAGCATTATTGGATCCGTACCTGAAATAAAATCAATATCTTTTGCTTCTAAAGAAAACAAACCATTACCCCCTTGTGTTAATTTCTGTATTACTTTTCCACTTTCTTTTTCTATAGTTCTACTATATGTTTCACTTTTTGCAAAACTATCCATAACAAGACCATATTCTCTAGACACCATTAAATATTCCGATGCTTCAGTTATTTCTTGTATTTTTTTAATTTTTTCTACGTCAGTAAGATTTTTATCTTTTTTAATATTTCCTATAGCTTTTTCTGTAGCACTTTGTATATTTTTTTCTGAATTTAAATCTTTTATCTGTATGTCACTAAAAGCTTTTTTACCATCTACTTCAATAACCGAACCTTTAGATAAATCATTTATAGTTTTTATTCTTTGTTTATTACCACTATTACGATCTATCTTTTTTAAATCAGCATATATAGCTTTAGCTGTAGAAGATTGACCTAAACCAATAGCAGCAAAAGAAACATATAAAGAAAGTAATTTACCTAGCTTAGGTTCTGTAGGATTTTCACCCATTGCGTTAGGTGACATAAAAACCTCTGCAAATGAGTTATATTCGCTTTCTCCCCAAATACCTTCTTTTAAAGCATATTGTGCAGCTTCAGTAAAAGTCATAGCACCAGTACCACCTCCTGCTCCAATTAGTGTATTTACTAATTTTCTTCCACTTTGACTTCCATATATATATTTTACAGCAGGTATTTTATTTGCTAATCTAAGCAAACTACCTTGCACCATTTTTTGTTCCATTAAGGAGTTAGTAGAACCTAATATAAAACCAAATTCGGCAGGCATAGGCTCTTGACCAACAAGAGTTTCTAATATAGTATCAGCAGATCCTAATTTTATCATCTCTTTAATACCTGAAGAACCTTTTCCATCAAGACCAAATACGGTGTTTATTACTGTAGATATTGTTTTAGAATTATTTGGATTAAAAGATTTATTTATATAATTACCTACTTTTCCAACTGAATTAACTATATTTTTAAAACCTTTAATTTTATTTTGACCATACATTGCTGTTATCAATGGAACTAAATCTAAAGTAGTATTATAACTTAATTCAGCAATACTAGTGTATAATCTTTGATCTTGCTTTATTTGATCTACAAAACCCACACCAACATCACCTAAAAGCTTGTTATAAGTTTGAAAAACAACCTTATCATCGTTTTGATTAAGTATATTATAACCAGTAAAATCTTTAAATTTTCTATTAAAACCTTCTAATACAACATTTTCTTCTTCATCTATAGGATTTTCATTTAATAGTAAAGCTCTTGATGATACTAAAAATTCTTTTATTTTTTCATTAAAAGCGTCACCTAGTATAGTTCCATTACCTTCAGAAAAATAATCTAATCTTAAATCTTTTGGTAATATACCAGTTTCAGACATTTTTTTTATAGCTTCTAAACTATTTTTACCATTAAAAAAATTAGACCATTTTTCTACCGCTTCTTGAGTAACTCCTTTATCTTTTCCTTTAGAAACTTTATCGTAGTTTTTTACAATAATATCACTCAACGATATTAACTCATAATAAAGTTTAGTTTGTTGAGTCTGTAAAACACCTACATCTCCATTGTTTTCAACACGATTTTTTTGAATTAAAGTAAGTGCGTTTTCTTCTATTTCTATAGCTGTATCAGAAAGATCACCTGGATCTAATTCACCATCAACATACTTTACAGATTTAAATTTTCCACCTTCTTCAGGGTCAAATATTTGAGATTTATTATTATTTTGCTTACCTCTAACTTTAATTAAATCTTTTTTTACTTCTCTAACAAGATCTTGATCTCCACTTTTAACTGCTTTTTGTAATTCTAAATTTAATTCTGCTATTCTTTTTTGATCTCCTTTTAAATATCTTAAACCTTGATTATCTATATTATCATATATTTTATCAAAACATCTTTGAATACCATCTCTACAATCAAGTAAAGATTTGGATATTTTATCATTGGCCATGTTACTTAACACAATATCTCTAACATCTTGTGAAGCGACACGATCTACAAAAGCCTGTTGCCTTGGCGTCATATCTAAAGAAAGAGGAAATGTAGGTAAATTCATGTCATTTTCATCCATTTTCTCTAATGAATTATAACCTACAGTTTCGTCAAATGGTTTGTTAAAAAATCCAAATAAATTTATTTCAGGTTTAAACTCTTGCGTATCAATTTTATCAAAAAGCTTTTTAGTATCAATTAAACTTAAATCATGAGTAAAAACATCTTCTCCAAAAACTTTAGCATTAGATTCATTAGATAAAATTACCTGCTCATTTAAAGCTATTCTTTCAATATTAGGATCAGTATCCTCAATAACTTCATCTTCAACAACTTCTACAACTTCTTCGTCTTTTTCTTTGTTTTTCTCCAAACAATCTTTGTATGCTTGGGATCCTATTACGTGTAACTCTTTACAGTTTGCCATTGATTAAATTTAGGATACTACTTGCTCTTCAACTATTTCTTCTTGCGCAACTTGAGGTTGTTGCATAGGCTGTTCTTCTTGTTGTTTAGATTTAGGTGGTCCCATAGGATACTCTTCACCTATTTGAGTTTCTAAAAACCATTTTTTATAATCTTCTTGAAATCTTTTTTGTTGATTGTCTCTAAGCGCTTTAGCTGTTGGTAAATAATGATCTGTTACTTCAGCTATAATATTGTTGTTAAATGCTATTACTTGGTCAAAGCTTTGAAACTCTTCAAGTAAACCAGCTGTAATTTTATCCATCTGAAGATTAAACTGTAAGCTTTCACCTATTAAATCTTTATCTATGATATAAAATTCTTGTACCATGTTAGCATCAAGATCTTTTGTTTTAATATCTAGAGATCCATCAGCTTTCTTTTTTCTGTAAACTTCTGTAACACCACCTGTTAATGATATGTTGCTTTCATCGCTACCAACCTGCTCTTGTTCAAATATATCAGGATTAGATAGTTTAAAGTTTTCATTTGCTTCTAATGTACTAGGTATACTTACAAACATGTCCTGTTTCTCAGATAACTCATTTAATTTGTTTAAATAAATTCTCTCTACAAATCTTCCGTCTTTTTCATATATTTCCCAAGCTAATTTATTTAAGTTATTATCAATAGCTTTAATCTGCACTTCTCCTTCTAAATCACCGTTTAGTATGCTTAAACAAAGAAACCTGCTTACAGGTGTTCCCATCATGTCTAAACCACCCATAACACCAGCTTTTTGTACCATTTCAGGCCAAACTTCTGTATTACTCATGATATTTTCTAAACCCGTTTTAATAACCTGTACACTACCACTTATTATATCAATATATTTTCTATCTTCTACAGGGTTTTCACTTGTACCTTGTGTTAAAGCAAGTTGTATATCTGCGTAGTGTTTTACAAATGGATCATATAATTCAGCATAATCAATAGGTTTTACTTTGCTATCGCTATAACCAAGCTCGTATGAAAGTCTAGATTGAAGCTCTGATATGGCAAATTTAATTTGCTCATTAAGCTTTTTGTTTTCTATTAATTTTTCTTTTATTGCCATACTATTTTATTTGTTTGAACCTGCCAAATTATAACCTGCTGCTTTTGCACCTTCTGCTCCACCTTTAAAAAATCCACCGGCACTAGCTATATCACCTAAAGCACCAAACCCACCGGTTATCGCTCCAGTTATTGCTTGTGTACCTTGGTCATATGCTTGTTGTGCTCTTTGTGTTTGTTGATTTATTTGACCTCTTGTGAAGTTTATTTGAGCATCTTTTCTTCTTTCCTGTGCATTAAATTTAAATGATCTACCAGCTGCATCTGCTTGTTGAGTTCTTTGACCTTCACTTATTTGTATTTGTTGTAATCTTCTTTGCTCACCTATTTCAGCTTGCTGTAAGTATTGCTCACCTTGTGCTCTCATTTTTTCATTAGAAGCCTCTTGCTGTTCTATATTAGCTGCAACACCTTTTTTGCTTTGCAATGCCGCTTGAGCCAACGCAGTAGCACCACCAGCACTTGCTCCAGACGATCTTAATGTATCTAAAGTATTTGCTAAAGCAATATCCGCTTCTTCAGCTTGCATTTTAGATGCGCCTGTTGCTACACTTAAATTAGCATATGGATTACTTAGCTTACCACTTAAATCTTTAGCTAGTGAACTTAAATCTTTAGTGTTTGAATATGGATTTATTACTTTCTGTCTACCATTTTCCAAGCTTTTTAACTCTCCTGTTAATCTTCTTTTTTCAGCTTCAGCTCTTCTTCTAGCTCTTCTTGCTCTACCTGAACCAAATATTCCACCTATAATTTTACCAGCACCGCTTAGAATAGCGCCAGCTACCATAGGTGCTATACCTATGTTTACCCCTTCTGGTGCGGCAAATAAAAATTCGTATAATATATTTAAAACTTCTTCCATAATCTTTTAATATGATGATTCTACAGTGTCAGAAGATACTGCAAATAATTCTCTTTTTTGGTTTATACTATTGTCTAAGCTAAATTCAAAAGTTGTAAAAAATCCTTTTACACCTGTCATACTTGCACCAAAAAGTATTTCACCAGGAGTCACGGGTGAAGTATTTATTAAATTAGCAAAGTATTTATTTTCTTTTCTTTTAAACTTGTTAGTAAACATTTCGTTTTCTAAAGCAGTTAAACTAGTAGGAACATTTCCGTATTTAGCAATAGGTACTTGAGCTATATCTCCAGAACTTGCTACAACATTTGATACAGTCCAATCATTATTACCTTCATAATTAATTGTTTTAAACACTTTGACTGTTGATGGAGAACCGTTTAATATAACTTTAACTGTTGAAGCAAATACATTGTTAGGCGCATCGTAGAATCTTCCATGTGCACTACTTCCATAATGACTGTAAAGCTTGCCACTATTAGTAGAAAAGAAAGTTGAAGTTAAACTAAACATAAAGCTTGGTTTAAAATCAAAGAAACTAGTCCAACCCTGTACTGTTTCATCAAAACTAGCAGTGTCATAATCTGAAGCTGTTTGTATAGATAATATATAGTTTTTAGTATGATTGTCCCAACCACCTACTATATTAGTTATACCATTTTGTGTTAGCTTGTCTCTAAAAAAGTCTTGCATACCATAACCTGATATTTCTATAATTTCACCACCGGTTGTTAGTCTTAACACGCAACCTCTTCTTCTATCTGTAAAGTATTTTCTATAACCATATACAGCAAAGCTAAAAGGATCTTGAGCTATTCCGTATTTACCTTTATAAGGTACTATTTGTCCTATAATCATTCTACCAGAAGCTGTCAAAGGTTGGCCTTCAGCAGTGTATATAGCATCTTTATCTATTAAAGCTTTATTTACTTTATCTTCTTGAAATATAATTAAATTAGTATCTTCAGCATAAAGTTTCATTATTTGTCCATGTGCTGGATCTACACCTCTAGTTATGTCTTCACCAACAGAAAACTCATTTGTTTGATTAACTCCTGTTCTAGAATTAAATACGCCTGAATATATCAAGGCATTAAATCTATTTTGGTTGTTAGGGTTATCTTCCACTATGTGAGCTTTCACACCTATATCTGTCGATGTGTTATTATAACCTCCTCTAATTCTAGACTCTTCAATAAACCAGTCAGTTGCATTGTCATTAGCATAAGGCGCAACAGCTGGTGTTGCATTAGCATTACCTCCAGGTATAGTGTCATATGGTTTTATAGGCTGTGGGTTAGCATCTACAACACTTGATATTTTCTTCAACCAGTATGAGTTAAAATATTTTAATTCTAAAGTAGCAGCCATATTATTTTATTATCACTTATTTTTTGTTATTATTACAACCAACCTATTGCGCCTGGAACAGGTCTAGAACAAACAGGTAATGAAGAAGAGGAACAAGGTCTAGCAAGTTTATCACTACACGTATTTGCATCTCCACTTATTTTAATACCACCCGCATCAAATTTTGCTGAAACTTTTACCTGATCAAAAGGTTTACCAAAAGCAGCATCAAAACCGAAGAAGTTAGGATAGTTATATGTCGAACCATTGGCTGGTGAAGATAATGTATTGTTTAAGTAAAATATATCAACATATTCTGCATAAGCCATTGGAGCAAATCTTGGTGTACTAGTAGCATAACAACCGTATGCTGTTTTATGACTAGATATTTCATAATTCCAAGCTGTTGGATTAGTAGAGTATGGTGAGACTTGAGAACCGTTTTCAACTACACACGAACCATAGTATAAATCATCAGAATTAACCCATAAAATTAATGAATCATTAAACGTACCAGCATAAGTATGGTAAGCATTTTCAGCAACAATAAGGTATTCACCAACTGTGTCAAAAGCAAAAGCTGTTGAAGCGTATTTAGTAGTATTAGAGCTGTTGTTTATTAATTCCGCATCAGCAATAATATTAGAATTATTTATATCAGCTAATTGACTCCATGTTGCATCAGAGGCATTATCTCTGTGATAAACTTTCCATTGAACTTTTGAACCAGACCTAGGAGCAGATGATCCGCTAGAATATTTCTGCTGCATATTACAAGAAAATACAACAGTTCCAACTGATAAAGCTGAATTATTTGGTGTTCCTAGTCTAAATAAAAAGTTAGAGTCACTTGTGCTAGTTGATGGTTGAACCGGTAAATCAGTTAAAGCATAACCAGAAGCTGGACTAGAACTGGTAAAAGTTCCATTAGCTATATACCATATTGCTCTTTGGGGTTGTGATTGAGTTGCAGAAAGTGGTACTACAGCACCAAACATAGGTGGTATACCTTGAGAAGGAACAATACTAGATTCGCAACCTGATTTAGAACTTGTATTCATTTGTAACGCACCAACTGTAATTACTTGTTGTTTAGTAACGCTTAGCGAACCATTTTGTACTACACCACTCACAACAGCATCTTCAGCTTTTAAGTTTAAAGTATAAACACCTAGTGGTGTTGTTGTACTTTTTGTAACAACGCCAACAGAAGGATCAGCTATAGAAAAATAAGAACCTGGTGATTGAGAAACTATACTATACTTTATTTGACTTGTATTATTTGTAGCAGAACCATTATCAGCTCCTCTAGTAACACCAGTGTTATCACCAACGCTAACCGTTACAGCCGGTAAGCTTGGTCCTGAAATCCAGTCTGTAAAAATAGGATCATTATTAGTTAAGTTTCCCGTGAAAGGTGTTGAACTAGTATCACCACCTGAAGCCGGTACAGTTGTCCAAGTAAAATTAAAATTATATGTTTCTTTTGAGTTTTTATTTGAATCAAAACCAGCATTTGAAAAAACAAAAGTATCAACTGCTGTTTGTAGCTTATATCCTGTTCCAGATGTTATCAGTTTAAAATCGCCTGTAAAACCGTCAGTTAAATTTCCCGTTGCTCTAGTGAGACCATTACCATCTGTAACTGTCATAGAAACGTTTTCTATCTGAGTATTTAAAAAATCACTACCTTGATTGTTTTGAGGTTTAAATACAGCTGATATATCTGTGTTAGCAGCCATGTTTTCAAAATGCGAATAACCTAATGCTGACAATCCAGCCACACCATCAAAACCAGTGTTTATATCAGCATTTAAATCAGCTATTAAACCAACTGTTGTTGTTTCGTAAAATAATTGTAATAAACTTTCAACAGGTTCTGTTTCAGCAACAGAAAGTTGTATTGTCATTGAAGAGTTAGGTAAACCTACAACAGTAGTACCAGCATTGGACGTTGCTAATCTAGCTATAAAAGGATTTGTTTCTAATTGATAAAAAGGAACATTAGTTGTTGAAATATCATCGCTATACATAGATAAATCAAAAGCTGTAGATATAGTGTCTGCCGTCATAGCTAATGGCAGTGTTTGAGTTCCGGTGGAAACTGGAAAATATTGTACGTTGTCCGTGGCGGTGTTATTTACTCTACCATATAATCTTACAGAGCTTCTAAACTGTTTTTGTTGATCAGAAGTTTCATTTAAATCTCTAGGTATTTTATTTATATTATCGTTTAATAATACTGTGTGAGCTGTTTTATCGTCTTCAGTTGTAGGAAAAACTGGAGGATCAGTTACACCTGTTGTACTTGGGTAACCATTTAAAAAACCTGGTAAATAACAGTTATAGTAATCTTGCTCTTGTTGTTTAACAACAACTTTATACGAATACCAACCTAAAGTGTTTGTTATTGTATAAGCATATTTAGTGTCTGGAGCATTTAAAGCATTGTCAGAATATAAGAAATTATTTACTTGCCCATCTGTAGTTATTGTGTAAATAGGAGCAGCTGTATCATCTACATTGGTTACTTTTACAAAATCTGTAAACTCACCTCTTAAATATGAATTTAAAACCGGAACGTCAACCGCATTTGAACCTAGAGTAAATGTATAAATAAAAGGAGAAGTTATCCCTACGCTGTTTGCTGTTGTATTAAAACCGTTTCCTATCTGATCAGCATATAAACCTGGAGCACCTTCGCCATCACTATTTACAGAAGAAGTAATTTCAGTATTTATAACAACTTTTAAAGCGTCACCAAACCATTGTTTTAAATTTTGTGTTGCCGAAGTATAAGGGTGATAAAAAGTTGAACCACCAAATGTAGTGCCACCTAATGTTGTTGGAGCACTATCATCAACAGATGATAATATAACTGATGATTGTCTACCAAACTTGTCAGATAATATAAAGCCAACTTGATAATTTCTATTTTTCTTTAAAGTATGATTTGGATATTCAGCCCAATTAGTAAAAACAGTTGTGTTTTTAGCGCTAGCGCCAACGTTGTAATCTATTGTTGCCGGTGGAGTATGTTGGCTCTGGAAGTTACCATACATAATTCTATTACCCGAAACCTCTTGTGCCAAAGCTCTAACAGGTACTCTATCATAAACTCTTACAGTTTGTCTTTCTGGTAAAGTTTTATAAGGTTTTCTTGATTGATAGTTATACAAGTATGTGTTTGAACTTGAGTTTAAATTATCTACGTTTATACTGTCTAAAACTTTTACAGCTCTAGCGTCTGATTCTTTATATAATATATCTAGCTGTACTATTTTATATGTATCAAGAGTTCCGTCACCTAGTTTAGACTGTCTGTCTGGAAGTGGAATAATTAATTCTACGTTTTGTACACCATTTTGCATGAAGTCTAATATAGTACTTCTATAAGCCGCATCTTCATCACCCTCTAAAAAATAACCTTTTTGTTGAGGTATAAAAGTTGGTTGAGTGAATGGCGCCATTACAGAATACTCTTGATCATCAAACTTAAACCTATAACTAAACCTTACAAATAAATCTTGTAAAAAATCTGGATCACCAGGCCAATCATTACTATCGTTAAAATCATATGTGATATCTTTACCTGTCATAGTTGTAACAAGGAAAGTTATAGTATCTGTATTTACAATATTATAATTATTACCAGCTTCGTCCGTTGGTTGAACGTTTAAAGTTACAGCAGTTCCTGAAACGTTTGTTACGTATATATATTTATCAGCATCAACTTTTTGAACGTTAGAATTATTTTTAACAATTACGCTCATACCTTTTTTTATTAAAGTATTTGCAGCTGTTAAAACTAAATTAACCCCTGTTGAAGTACCAGTTGCTGTTATAGTTTTTAATAACTCTATAGGTTCATAAGGGTTGTATTTTGCTACAGATATTTGATTTTCTTTAAAGTAATAACCAAAAGGTTTAGTAACGTTTATTTTTCTAGGTTGATTCCTGTTATCTGTCCAAAATAATAAATCTTCTACAAGATTAACTCCTGTTATATAGTTATCTGCACTAAAATTTAAAAACGCACCTTCAAGTATTTTAGTATATGAATTATTAAAATATTTGTATATGTAATGGCTAGTTCCAGGTGAAGCAGTAGAATTGTTAGTTAAAAACAAATAAATAGTTTCAGAATTATTACTTGTTAAATAACCTATAACTTGTAAAGCCCCAATATTAGTTCCTGGAACTAAAGTATTACCTTTTATATTTTCTAACGCACCTATATCATCATCTTCAGATCTACCTACAGATATATTTCTTGCATCTCTATACTCACCGTTAGGAATAAGTCTGTCATCTAAGTCCTTGTTCATTTTGGACTTAAGAAAACTATTTTTTATCTCAGCCATGTATTAATATTTAATCCATTTAGATTGATTTCTAAACACTTGAACTATTTCGTTTAGCTTAATATTAGATAATCTTATTTTAGCATTTCTTAATTTAGCACTTTTTTCTTTTTTAAATCTTTGTACTATGTATTCCTGAACACCTACACTTGTTGATAATATAGAATATATTATATGTGCATACAAAGCTTCTTCTGCCATTTTAGGTATTCTAGCATCTAAATCATACGCATTACCATCAGAGATATATTCCATAACAATTAGCTTTTCTTTTAAATCACTAGAAAAACCAAACTGTCCTTTTCTATCGTCTACTATAAACCAACCATTTCTTTGACTAGTAACAGGGTTTAAACCATATCTTTGACCTAAAGCGTTATTGTAATAGTTTTGCCAATATAAATCAGCTACATTATAATCATTTAAAAATGCACCACTTAATTTTCTTGGATTATTTGCGTTCCAAGCCTCTGTTGTTTGTGATGTTAGCTCTGTGTTATTATCATTACTGTCTTGTACTATACTACCGTCTCCAGCTTGTGTTGGTGTAGAATAAGGTCTTAATGTTAATTCATTAGCCGGATATATCGTGTGTTGCACACCCATTTGATCTGTCCATGAAAATCTAGTGTAGTTAACATAATCCTGAGGCATAGTTATAGTTAAACTTAAAGGAACAGTTAATTCTTGTGATCTTATACTTTTTAAAGTATCATAACTAAATTCTTGTAAACCACGTTTAGCATGAAATATAACATCAGTTCTTTTAATGCTAGGTATTAATTTACCAGCACCAACATATGCAATTAAAAAATTATCGATAACATCATCTAATCTAGTATAAGAATAACTACCATTGTTATCCCATAAAGTATTTTCATTTAATTGTATTTTAACATATATGCTAGGTGGTAACGAAGCTTTTATTGTAACTACGTTGTTAAGCTCAGAATACGGTTGAACTAATCTAAATGTTAACACGTCTAAGTTAGAAACAGCTACAGCTAAATTGTTTACACATGTGAATGTTTGATTACCTGCCGCGATGCTAGCAATAACACCTATAAATGCTCCACTAGCAGAAAGTATTGTCATACCAACTAGAACGCTTGTGTTAGCTACTGCAATAGTTATGTTTTTTTGTGTGATTGCTGATGCTGTGTTACTTGTGCCTGTTGTTGTAGATATAGCAGATGAAGGTAGTAACTCTGTCCAAGTGTTAGCATCTGGACTTGTGAATATTTTAAAATTGTTTAAGTTAAAACCATTAGAAGCATTATCAGAGCTACTAAAAGTTAGATTAGTATCAAAAGTACTAGTAAAAGTTTGACCAACATAATCACTAGGTATATTAGTAGCTGTTTGAGCTTTCGCTTGAAACTGCTGTGCACCAGCGTAATATTGTCTGTTTGTTTCGGTTATTAAACCTCCATTAGGTATTGACATAGTCTAGCTTTTTTGATTTATTTCTTGTTGTTGAACTTGAGAAGCTGCAACCTGTATTATTTCTGGATCTCTAATTACTACACCAGCATATAATAATATTTTTAATATTAATTCAGTTTGTTCAGAACTATGTAATTCAAAATTCATAGAGCTACTAGCTTGAAAAGTATATTGAGTTGTTATACTTGTGTCCATGCCCCAAACTGGTGGTATAGGTTTTCTTAAATAGTTTACTGAAATACCAAAATCAATAGATTCAGGATAGACATTTATATAATTATTTTTATAAGTGTATATAGGATATTTAGTTGTAGGTTTAGTTAGATTAGAACTGAGTAAATGATAGAGTTCACTAGAACCAACTCTCTCTAACTCTTGTATTGGTAATGTTCCTCCAGCACTATATATAACGGTGCCAAGTCTATAAAACTGTTTACTATATAGATTTATTACAACTGTAGTACCCGCTTGAGGTGCTGTACCGTTTAATATTAAATTACCACCACTTACAGTGTATTGATCTGGAGAATACTGTATTTCGTCTACAAAAACATTACTAATAGCATTTTTTGCAGCAAAACTAATTGAGTCTCCTATTAAAGGATATGTAAGTTGATTAGTTATTGACGTCCACGATTGTGTTGTCGAAGAGTTTCCAGAGTATTGGAAAGGTATTTGATGACCACTAGTTGTATATGTAGCAGTATCTATTTCTTTGAATATAGATAATTTTTCATCTACATTTATTTGTCTATCAGAATAATCTAAATCTATTTGTGGCACACGTAATTGCTGATTCATATCTTCAGCATATTTTTCAAATATTTCTAATTGAACTTGTCCACCTATTTTATTAAACTCAACAGGTGTCATATAACCCCTTTGTTCTTTATTTAGTATTAATAAAACGGTTTGATATACAGTATTTACGTTTATTGCCATTTTAATATTTTAGTTAATAGTGATTAGGGCCACCAAAGTGACCCTTCACTATAATTATAGTTACATATTATTGTAACTTTTTATTGATTGTTTTAAAAACTTCTACGCCTTCATCAGTTTTAAACCAAGCAGCTAATGCTGAGTATGGTTGTTCATCAAAAGGTATAGTCATTAATTTTCTATCATTAGATCCCCAATGGAACGTTCTTTGGTCTTGAGATAACTTAACGATACCTTGCTCTACAGCTTTAATACCTACGTTTCTTAATCCAACATTTTCATCATTAGCAATAGCTAAGAATCCAGCAGGATTTTTCTTTGCCATTAAAAGTAAATCTCTTTTTATTTCTTTAGAGCTCATTGTACTAACGGCAGATCCTTTTTCAACTCTTAAAACAGACTCAGCTTCATCAATCTCCATTTGCTTAGCAGCAAGTAAAGCATCTATTTCAAAGTTTATTTCATCTATTTCATCTGTTGCTATTACTTCAGGTTTAAACTCTGCATAAACGTGACCTTTTCTTGGATGGTATAATGATAATAATTTTTGTAAGTTTTGTTTTTGTTTAGGTACAAATAACATTCCTTCTTCAAAAATAACATGACCTAATGTAACCTCTCCTTTTTGCTCATCAACAAACGGTGAGTTCATATTAGTTGCATATCTTAATTCTCTTTGTTCTCCACTTTTTTCATCAAAATGTAATAATGGATAACGTCTTGAATGTCTTGTTCCTAATGTATATGTTAAAGGTGATACTTGATTTGTTAAAAAATAAGTTCTATCCTTGATCTCCCATTCAGGGGTTGAAATTTGTTTTGTCTTTGACATGATATAATATAATATAATTAATAAAAAAAATAAAGAGTATCTCCGCCCGAAGACGGAGATAAACTTTAAAGTAATTCTAGCTTTGGAATAACACGAAGTTATTAGCAGCTTGAGTAACTAAACATCTCTCTGATAACCAGTTTACGATCATCGAGTCAATTTCAGAAGTGTAAGCACCACCAGCAGTACCAGTGATCCAGTTTTTGTATCTTCTGTCATCTCCTTGAGAAGCTCTATATCTTACGTGTAAGAATGGTCTTCTAATGTTTGTACCTAAAATTTGGTCATAAACTGTAGAAGTTCCCGCAGGAATTAATACACCATCGATATTGTTTACAGCTACCGCACCTCTTGTTGAAGCGTCATTTAAGTATTTCCAGCTTGTTTTGTAGAAGTCATAAGAACCTCTTCTGAAACCAGAGAAACCTAAATTTAAAGCCATATCCTCAGAATTTTCAAATAAACCGTAAGCAGTTCCTCCAGATTGTCCTGCAGAAATTTGGCTTAGCATGTCATCAAACTCTAAGTCTGTATCTCTATTTAAGAATAACATGTTTTCTTCAATAGCACCTTGTGTGTCAAGGTTTTTAAGTATTTGATCGAAATCAGAAATACCTGTAGCACCTTGGAATCCACTCATAATATTACCTCTATTAGTAATAGCTTGGAAAAGACCTTCAGTACCATGAGCATTAATAGTAGCTGAGAATCCAGGTACGTTAGCAGCTTGAGCAGTGAAACCACTAGCGGCAGCAGCTAATTCTCCTTCAACCATTGCCATTTCTAAGTAATCGTCAAAACGTAATCTTGTTTCAGACTCAGACTTTAAATACCATAAGTATCCTGATGTTCCGTCTTCTGTAGCAACTTCTACCCATCCAATCTGTGCCATATCAGAACCATTAATTTCAAATCTATCTTTGATTATGATTGGTTGATTAGAGTATTGAGTAAATTGTGGCTGTACTGAAAAGTTTCCACTTCCAGTTCCTTTAGCAAATAAAGAACCGTAAACGAATATCTTTAATCCAGCAGCACCTGCAGCAGCAGCAATACCTAAAGTATCCCAGTTAGCAGTTGTAAATGGATAAGCAGTAACGTTTGTTAAAGCACCATTTGCAGCTACAGCACCTACAATACCTTTTAATGTAACGCCAGTAGTTGGGTTCATTACAACGATAGTATCGTTAGGAGCAATTGCATTTTTAATAGAAGTTGCACCAACAGCAGCATTAGTAGGTACACTGAAAACGAAAGTTCCAGCACCAGGTCCTGTTAATGTACATCCTGTATAAGAGATGTGTAATCTATTTTGTTCTGACCAGATAACTTGATCAGACGTCATTGGCATTTCAGCGCCAACCATTTTTAAGAAACCACCTAAAGTTCTGTTTCCATATCTTTCTACTTCAGCTTCATAAACCTCTGGTAGATACTGTTGTGCGAAATCATTTGCACCTGCAGCAGCAGTATTAAACGCTAGGTAATTGTTAGCTAGCGGTAGTTGCGTTTGAGAAGGTACGATACTTCCAAACACTGGAGCAATTTGTCCCATAATAAATAATTTTTAGTTTTAGTTAAATTTTCTTGCTTTGATTTTTAATTTTGAAGAGTCAAGACCACTTATACTTTTAACTTTAAACCCACCAACAAATACATCGCTTGGAGCACTTGCTCTAGCTTCGTTACTAATGTTGTTTGATTTTGCAGCGACATTTCTAATTGCATCAGCTTTGCCTTGCTCATAAAAATGTTGTGCAATAGTATCTGCATGTTGTGCGGCATACATAGCTTTGTGATAACCTTTTACATCGGTTACATCACCTTTATCGTTTAAGAACTTCTTAACTATATTACTGATGTTTGATTGATTATCTGCAACTTCACTAGGGTTTTTAACACCGTATCTAAATTTTTTGTCTCCTACGCTAAAATCAAAACCTTTGAATTCTTTGGTAAAATAATCTTTAGTGGTGTTTTTAAACACTTCATGTTGTTGCTCTGCTACATTTTGCTCTTCGTTGTAGCGATTGAAAAAATCCATAGCTTTTTTTTGTTCTTGAGTTACTCCGGGTCTCAACTTGATTTCGTCGTAATATTGACTCTTTAAACCATTTAAATGCTTCTGTGCTTTTGCAACCTCTTCTTTATATGCAAGTTTCTTCTTCCGAATATCTCTTGCGTCATCTACTTCTTCATCAAATGAAAAATTATCTTCTAATAGAAAACTAATCTCTTCTGAATCTAGATGTGATTTTGTGTTTTTATAATACTCTTTTAATAAAGTATCATTATCTACATTAGTATAATCAGCGTTTAATCTAACGTAATCTTCTAATGTTCCACCTGTTTCTTTCATAAAGTCTACGACTTTTTCGATGTTTTCAGGTAGATTAATATCTTGTTTAACAGTTTGCGGTTCCTCTGCTGTAATCTCAGCTTGTGGTTCCATTTCTTCACCTATAGAAATTACCTCTTCTTCTTCTTCTTTAACTTCTTCAATTACAGGTTTTTCTTCTTGAACTTCAGCAATCGGGCTGGACTCTTGTACTTGTTCGTCCACTTTCTCGCTATCTCCGGATGTTTCAACCACAGGTATTTCCTTTGTTTCTCTGACTTGAATGGCATCTTGTTCTTCTGTTTTAGGTTTTGATAAATCTACTTTTATAGGTTCATCATTATTTGATAAATTTTTAGGCTTAAGAATTTTAGCTTTTACCTTAAGCTTTCCAGCTTTTTCCTTTGTTTCTGACATAATAAAATAATATAAAAATTAATAAAAATTACATACTTAACTCTTCCATGTTGTTTTCAAAATCAGTAGGTAACCCGTCTGTTTGACGTTGTGTAATCATTTGTGATTGTTGAGAAGCTTGTATTTTAGTTCGTTTATCTTTACGATCTTCTATTTGAGCTTCTTTTTTTGTTGACGCATCAACTTCCATTTGTTTAAGTTTCATGTTGTACTCAAACTCTTTAGCCATTAACTGTTGTTTGTTTTGTAGCTCTTGTTGCATTCTCTGTATTTCCATTTGAGACTTAGCTTGCTCAATTTGTATTTCAGTCTGTGCTAATGCCTCTCCTTTTTGCACTTCTTGCATTGAAGCTTTTTCTGAAGCTTCTGAATTAGAATCTGCTTGAGCAGCAATATTAGCCATTTGAGCTTGTTGATCAGCTTCTTGCTTTTTAACTCTCTTGTATTTTAAAACTTGATTAGCTAAAGTTAAGTTTCTTATTTCTCTAATGTCAATAGCATCTTCAAGGTATATTTGATTTTGCTGTAAAGCCATTTGTATATTTTGTTCTAACATAGCTTTTTCTTCTTCTTCAGGTTCTAAATCCATGTATATACCAAAATCATATAAATGTAAATCATCTATTTCATGTAGTGTTGCAACATTAAATTTACCTATACTAGCTTTAAGTGCATTATTAGTTAAATCAAAATCTAACATATCAGCTATTCTAAGCGATATGTTTTCACAAGTTCTAAGCGTTAAATATAAACTACTATTTAAAATATGTTTAGTTGCTATGTTAGAAGCATTGGCAGCCATTTTTTGCAAGCCGACCAACGCGTCTTTGTCTGGTAAACTGCCATCTCTTGCTTCGTTCAATCCTGTTACGTCTCTTATCATTTGTAAATAATACTGATAAGTGTTGATCAACGATTGTATTTTTCCATTAGCACTAGATGTTTGTAATTCTTGTATAGGTACTTTACCTCTATTAGGATCACCATCTTGTGTTAAACTTCTACCAACTATACTACCAGTTTGGAAATACATGTTTAATGCTTCCTGAGGATTATAATTAGTTCCATTACCTAAATCAACTTCAGATAAACCATCAACATCTACAAAGACACCATCTGGAACCATTCTAGCAATCACCTGTTGTAATTTAAGTGATGTAAGTTGTATCATATCAGCAAAACCAGTTATACGTCCTACAAGTGAATCTATACGACCTTGATACATATGAGGCGCTACAATATTGTAGTTCATATTAACCTTAGTTAAATCACTCTTAGGTCTTGTCATGTTTTCTGACATTTCCCATTTAAGCATTTGTTCTACACCCATAACTTTAGCACCTGTAAACAATACTTCTATTGTTCTAGATACTCTTTCAAAATTATCACTTTCTGGCGGATTAAATGTATCAGGTTTTTCTAATACTTTTTCTAAACCATTATCAGTGTTTTTAACTTTAAAAACTTGATCTATATAAGATTTGTATTCAAAATATATAACCTGTACTAAATCATCATCGTTATTACGGTTACGCATATAACCTTCTCTACCAGGATACTTTTGTATTGTTTTAAGCTCTTCGTTAGTTAAATTAGGAAATTCTTTTTTTAACTCAGGTAGTGTTATAGATTTTATTTCACCTACATAATATAGGTCTTGAAAATTAGGATCGTTAGTATATGAATAAACTAAATTAGAAGGATTAACATAGTCTATTTTAACACCTTCAGCTTTATTAAAACTAGTTTTAACAGCTCCAATACCAACTGTTACTATATCTTCTATAACTCTTTTGTTAATTAATTCGTATTTATTAAAATCTAATACATTATTAATAACTTCTTCTTCAGCAATTTCTATAGATTGTTTATAGTTTAATTGCATATGCACTTCTAACTCTTCCTTTGATTGTGGTAAATTAGCTGGATCAACTACATTATAAACATCTACCCCTAAGTTTTCTTGTATACTATTAAGTAAAGGCTTAGATAACATGTCTCTTAATATAGACGAAGCATAATTTGTTCTTTGTTTTAAAGAAAAAGGATCTTGAGCATATGCTTTTATATCGTATTTTTTAGAAGATATACCGTTTACTACAATATCAACAAACTTTGGAATTATTGGCACTGGCTTCCAGTCTAAGTTTAAATAAGATAAATCACCATTAATTGATAATTCATCTTTATATTTTTGCACAGGTTGCTCACCTCTAGCGTATAATCTTAACCTGTTAAAGTTTTGAAACCCTTTCTGCCATCTTGTTCCATTAACTCTACCACCTCTAAACCATTCATATTCAATGGCTTGCCCTACTTGCAGACCATACTCTAAACTAAGCTTTTCCGCGACAGGTACCACCTGACTAGGAAAGGAACTATTAGTACTCGTATTAATCATCTAATTAATTATTTTTGATTTTGAACCTTTGTTGTCATACTTAGAAAAACTTAAACTTACTTTTTCTTTTATATGTTCCGGTATAGGTCTATATTTATTTTTATTGCAAGCCATGATAGCTAAACCAGAGCTTATAGATGCATCATGTTTTGTTCTTTTATTTATATCAAATGCAGCCCAATCTTCTAATGTTCTTTGAAAATACATTGTTCCATACTGCTCATTATTATATCCTATAAACATTTCAATATAAGATTCAATAGCTGCGGCATGAGCTTGCTTAACATCTTCACTTGAATTAGGTATACCACCTATTTCTTTTTCCGTTACAGATAATTTATATGCTGTTTTGTCTGGTCTGTTCATAGAGTAACCTCTATAACCTCTTCTTTTTAAATGATATAATAATCTAGGTTTATTATTCTCTGCTAATATGGGCATACCATAAAAATGTAAAGCCATAAGCACATCTTCAAAAAATGTTTCAGCAGTTTGTGGTCTAGCTATATATTCTAAAAAAAATAAGTTAGGTGGACAAGTATCCATAGTAAACTTAGTTAAACCGTGCAACGCACCTTTAGATCCTCTACCATCTACAGTTCCTGATATATCATAACTATCACAACCAAAAGCACCCATATGCTCATTAGCAGGATACTTCATACCATTTTTAATAATAAATCTATTTTGTTGTTGAACATCTGGAACCCAAGACACTATAAACCTACCTTGTTTACTAGGAACAAATTGAACGCTTGTATCTTTAATCCCACCTTCCCACATAAAATTACCCTGTGTAACAACATTTGAGTGTTTTAAATCTTCATTATAATCTATTTGTTCATAGATTTTTGTAAGATTAAACAGTGATTGTTTTGTTTCATCTCTGAAAGCATGTTTCTCTGTACGTGGAAACTGTCTATATAATTCATTAAGTGCATCAGGATCATTCTTAAGGCCATCTACTTCGTTTTCCCAGTGTTCGATAACACCGATTTCAATGGGGAAACCATCTGGCCCTTTTTTAGGTTCTTCCGGTGTCTCAAAGACAGGTAATCCATAAGAATCAATGTATCCTTCGTAATTCCACTCCATAGGAATGAACAAGCTATATAATCCCGAGCTAGTCTGCCCGTTGCGGTTTCTTCTGGTAACGTCTGAGTCATCATACAATTTTTTATAATTTCTACCTCCTTTATCTAAAGCATTCGACGTTGAACCCATCATACACTTACCTATAATTCTAGAACCTAATCGTAAACAAGTTTTTGTAACCCTCCAGTTGTTTAATATATTATCAGGTTTTTCCCACTTACCAGATTCATCGTGTACAAGTAATTTTAATTTTTCACCATCATAACTGTTGTCTCCTGTATTCTTCCAGTCAATAGTTGTATCTAATCCTTCTAATTCTTCTAACTGTTCATTGCTATCTAGTTTACGTCTTGTAAATCTACTAGCAGGAACTCTGTATGCAAGTTCTGTTTTCGGTCGATCCATACCGTCTTGAATCGGTTTGAAGAAAAACGGATAGTTGACGGAAATTGGTACGATTTTATCGGTAAACATTTTCTTTGCATCAGCCCCAGACTTTGATAATACACCGTATCTAGCATCACTAGAGATAGTGGCAAGGTTGACAGTTTCGCCTGATGCCATGAATGAAAAACCAGACCGTCTGTTTTTGAGGTAGCACATTCCGTAGCAACGTTTATCTGCTTTACAAGCTTCCCAGAATATAAAGAATAATCTGTTTGCTTCCCTAAAATCTGCTTGCCCAACATCAATCTTGGACCACTGCAGGTACATGTAATGAGTACCAGTAATATAAGTAGCTTTACCCTGATTAATGAACCAGTAACCTTCGTGGCGCCTAGCAAATTCTCTATCAATATACCCATACCATTTTTCTTTAAAATCATCTGGATATTGTTTCCAGTCAAATATTGTTTTAATTTTTTTTAATGTTTTAGGATATTCATGTACTTGCCATTTGTCATAATCCTTGTTAACATCTTTCTCTTTTGGTAATGCTATTTTTAAGTTTTGTATTTCGTATATCTCACCTATCTGACCTGTTTTAGATATAACAATAACATCATGTTCTTTGTTATAACCATAATCCCACTTTTTAGATTTATTTAATCTTTTTATTACATGAGGTTTTATGTGATCAATTACTTTATATAACGTTTGCTTATACATTACTTAGATCTTCTTTCTGCAAAACCTCCAAAAGCTTCAGTTTTCTTTTCTTCTTTTGGTTTATCATTTAACATATCCTCTTCTTCTTTAATACGATTTAGTATTTCAAAAGCATCAAATATAGCTAACTTTTTAGTTGCAGCAGCGTTTTTTAATCTATCAGCTGATATATCATCATCAGAATCAACTATAGCTTCTTTTGCTACCTTAATAAGTTCCTCAACTGCTTTGTGCCCAGCTAGGATTATATTCTGTTTCGTTTCCTTGACGTTCATACTTAATTACAATATCATTTGATTTCATACAATAAAGACGCTTGCCATCAACTACAAAATCAAACTCACCAAACGGTGAATAACCTACAAGGTCTCCCTCGTTGATTTTTAACGCTTCTAATGAACTATTACCATATTTTAATATACCAACAAGGCGTTCTTCTAAATTAGCGTCTATATCATCATTGTTATGAATTGGACTTATAAAGCATCTATCACCAAAAGCTTTCCACCTGTCTTTAGATTTGTATAAATATACTTGATTTAATTGAACAAAATATAAACCATTTTTAAAATACGATCTACTATTTTTTTCTTCACCTCGTATATCATAAAATCTTCTAAACACATTATGATGTATCATAATTAAATCACCTTTTTTAATAGGTGTTTTAAATGCTTTTGGTACCGCTATAACTTTAGCTATATTATTTACTGATTTAAAACTTTCTGATTGAGTGTTAATTATAAGGCTTTTGTCACCTACTTTAACTTCATTATTATATCGCTGGCCATAAGGCTCAACGATAAAATCAAATATACTTTTCATTAGTATTCTAAATCATATTCAACTGATATTGCCATGTTAGAATTAAACTTCTTCCACGGCAATACTTCGCTGTTCTTTTTAATGTAAATGTTATAAGAATTATCTTTTGAATCAAAGAGTATATGAGATATAGTGTGACCTCCATATACCGACTGAGTCAAAGAATAATGCATAGCATCTGTTTTGTAATCAGATCCTATACTGATCTTTCTAATAACAGATGACATTACTCCTTTTTGTCTTCTTCTTTTTCGATAGGAGTGTAAGTACCGTCTTCAAGATTAATGTTAATCGATCCGTACTCTTCTTCAAGTTCTTTTTTGAAGTCTTCAGTTTCCTGATTAACTTCGTGAAACTTAGATAATACCGCGGTTTTTTGGGCTTCTAAAAATCCAGTTTCATTTAACAATTTGTTTAATTCTTTTTGAAATCCTTGGATTTTTTCTAATTGGTCTTTTTTAATTTCCATTTTTAATTTAATTTAATTTAACTTAAATTTAATTTAACTTAATTATTTATTTATTAATATAGTTACAGGTTTTATTTATTTTTTAAATAAACTTGTAGCTTTTTCAGTTGTGCGCCCGCCAAAATATGCTAAAACAACAGCCATCATTACTTTTTCAAATGTATCGTTCCATGTAACACCTATGTTAAATGGTATTGATTCCACGCTATCTAATATTCCAGCTAGTGAGAATATAACAATACACCACACTAAAACTAATGGGCGCACGTTTTTAGAAAGCCATGAATCTGATATTGAATCAGCTTGCCATCTTGATGTAACAGCTTCCATTTCTTTATTCTGTTGTTCAAATATAAGCTGTTGTAATTTTATTTTGTCTTCACCACTTACATCAGATTTACCGATAGCAGCAATAGCTTCAGCAGGTGAAGTTACACCACTTAACACACTGCCTAATGCAGGGTTAACTAATGATGCAGCACCGAATAATAGTTTACCTACTGTTGTGTCTTTAAATTTTTTTTTAGGATTTGGCATAAGCTTCTTTTTCCCAAGGTAGGTTTTTAGCACCTTCCTCCATTGTTTTTCTTGAATAACGTTTACCTCTCCAGTAAACTGCACTATCATCATAATCCAAATCTCCTCGTTTCATTTGATCAATATGAACTTTCTCATGCCTAACGACATCTTCAATTTGTTTTGGATCTTTAATATTTTTATTTATTAAAATACTTCCGTTTCTGTCTGCTTTTCCTAACACACCATCCTCTAAATCTACATTGTAAATCGGGGTGTTGTCTATAACGTATGGTGGATTAATTTTAAAAGCCATTACTTTCCAGGAAATAATTTATTAAGTTTTTCTTTACGCTGTTGACAGCCACAGGGTATGTTTAAACCCTGTGACACTGAATCAACAACTTTTTTAATACCAGTTGCTTTAGTGAAATCTTCTATTCTATCACCTAAGCCTTTTGGTTTCATTAAGCGAATACTACTCCTGAAACTTCTATTCCAGAAGGAAGTTTAACTTTAGCTTTTACGCCTCCAGGATTAGCTGTTAATGCATAGTTAACTGCATCTCTTACTGAAGGTTTGCTAACTGTGCCGTGAGTAATTGTACACACATCTCCACCAGCACCTCCTGCTAAATAGATAACTACAGTAGTAGAACTTGCTTGAACTACTCCTGTTATTAAGTCTGCACCTACTAGGATGTCACCACCTGCGATTCCCGAACCGCTTGATGGAATTGAAATAAATTTTGCCATAATAATTGTTTTTGTTTGTTGTTAATGTTTATTGATTGTTGTTATTTATTTTTTACTTGTACTTTTTGAAACTATTTTTTTTGTAAGTCGACCAAGTTTTTTCATGGTTCTTTTATGTTTTCTTTTATCTTTTTTTGTTCTATCTTCATCAGCTTTTACACCAGGCTTAAATGGTGGTTTTGGATAGTTTCCACCGGGTAAGGTTTTTAAAGCCTTATCGCCATCAAAACCTTGGTTAAGTGGAGATTTTTTTAAAGTTTTTGCTTTAGGTTTTTTATAATCAGGATCACTAGTTCTTTCTTTAGCATCTCTTTGTAGTTTTGTTTTTTTAGGATCATCACCACCAATGCCAAAATAACCTTGTCTTAGATTATCTTTACCTGCTCTACGATCTTGTCTAGTTTCTTTTTCTCCTAAAGTTTTAACCTCTTTTTTACCTTGATTAAGTGGAGATTTTTTAGACTTTTTTATTTTTTTCCCTACTTTATCCATGCGATCTTCTAGTCTATACATTCTTTGTTCTTCAGCTTCACTAGTTTGACCCATTTCAAAACGATCATAAAGTGATTTATGTTTAGCAGATAATCTGTCCATTTTTTTATTAGGATCTCCCATTAATTTATAAGGAGCATTAGAACCACTACCACTAACACAACCAGTTTTGTAAGTCGGTGAATGTGATCCTTTCATTTCTAACATAGATTTTGCTTTATCGTAATCACCTCCAGCTTTTTGCATAGCGTGACCAAAAGCATTACCTTTTAATGGTCCATACTTTTCCATAGGTGAACTATATCTTTGTTTAAATGCGCTTCCGTCATATTTATAATTAGGGCTATTTGAGTCACCCATGGCGTTATAACCTCCAGACATATCTTTAAATAGATCTTTTCTTTCTTGGCCACCACTTACTGAGATGTTCCTGCCTTTTCCTTCGTGTTTATATTTTCCCATAACTAAGACATATGTTTAGAAATCCAAGAGCCATGCTTTGAATCTGATTTAGAACCTGCTTGTGCATTTTCTGCATAATGTTTTCTTGCACTTTTAGAAAGTGACTGATTGCTTGCTTCTTTTACGTCGTAAGCTGTTTTTTTACTAATGTTCGGCATAATATTGTTTTTTATATTTATTTTTAACTTAAAGCTATTAGATCTGAAATTCCACCACCTGTACCCGTAGCATAAACCATAACTACACTTACTGGTAATACAAAACCTTCAGCAGGTTTTACAAATGTTATTGCTTCATCATTAACAGTGTGAACTTTTATAGACGCTACTTCATCATAACTATATGTGAGAGTTGAATCAGCAGCTATACTTGAAGCAGTTGCTAAAACGTAATTACTTGCGTCTGTTACAGATGCTATTAAAACACCAGCCGCAGGTAATGTACCACCTGTTACTCTCATGCCAGCTTTTATTTCTGCGTTAGGTGAAGCTAAACCTACATTAGCTGAGTTTGAAACAACAGTGTTATCACTAGTTGTTGTAACTGGTAATATTGATGGTGAATTACCAACATATAAATTATATTGTTTCCACGAGCTTTGTGGTGTTGTTGATTTTGTTCTGCCATCTAATAATAGTGTATCACTTGGTGTTACAGCTAATCCAGACTTATAAGAGTCAGTGTAATAATTTCTAATCATTTTTTTTTATTTTTTTTTATTTAACATTTCCACCTTCTTCTAGCAGCTCTACCTCTTTCACCGGTCCAGCCTTTTGATCTAGCGCAGAATGATTTTCTTCTTTTAGCAGCTTTACTTCCTGGTTTAACAGCTTTACTTCCTGGTTTAACTTTACCAGTAACTGCAGTTTTTAATTTACTTCCAGGGTTTTCTTTTCTATATTGCTTAACACCTGTTTCAGTCATACCAGCCCCTTCCTCAGCTTTTCTAAAAGTTCTACCCTTACCTTGTGTAGTTTTACGCATGTTAAGTGGTCCGTTAGGTAATTTAAAAGCCATTACTTTTTCTTTTTCTTAGGAACACAATTAGGTACTTTTCTACCGTTTTTAGTCTTCATACCATAAGCTTCATAACCTTTCCAGCACGGGTTTTTCATCATTTTTTTAAAAAAAGGTGAATTCATATTATTTTATATTTAGTTTTACCATTTTCTTTATAAGCTTGTAAACATCTTCTTCTATTAGCATCTTCTGAAACATAACTTACATGTACCCAGTCTGGGTTATCTTCTGTTCCAAACTCCCAAATAATCTGATCATAATCTAAGTTATTCTTAATATAATCATACATCTCTGCATTTGTCTTATAACCGTAGTTATCGTCTATGTCAAGTGCACAACCAATACAATGCTGTGAGGTTGTACTTCCGCCAATAGCAGAATTTAATTTGGGCGAGCGATAGAAACTATTAATAGCGATTGGACCACCCACCCATTTACGTAGAGGTTCAAACACTTGTTCTGCAATAGTTTTCATGTTAATTAAATCTAATTCTCTAGGTATATTGTCAATATTTAACCTAGTAGCTGTGTGAGATTTAATACCTTCTTTAAGAGATATGTGTTCACTTATTCTATCACTCATTTTAGTGAATTTTTACTTTGCTGTTGTATTTATAGATCTGTCAGCAACCATACTGTCAGGCCAACCACCTCCAAGCTTAGATTTAGCTATAGAAGATATTGGTCCTGCTTTATAAGGTAGTGGATCTTTTAATACCTGCATTGGATCCATACCATATCTTGGATTTCCTTCTTTTAAATTAGTTGGTTGGTGGGGTCCGTCCCACGTTGCGTTAGCACCAACTTGTCCTGGGTTTTTTGCCATAATATTATTTTTTATTTACGTCTTTTGCAAAGTCTTCAAAATCACTTTCATCAATTAATTCTCCAACTTTATAATCTCTACCTGTGTAATGCTTAGCGCCTCTTGGTAGTCTTAATGTATCTCTAGGTGTTCCAGTTTTCATTTCATCAGAATTAACAACATATTTGCCTTTTTTATCAGATTTTACAGCTCCCATGTCTTCTAAATCTTGTACGTTTACCATTTTGTATTTAGATTCTGTACCTTGATTTAAAGCACTTTTAAATTGCTTTTTATCATTTACATAACCACTAATACCAAAACTAGCATCACTTCCACTTGGTGGATTTTTTTTAGAATATCTAGGTGTTTTACCATATTCTATATCATCACCTTTTTTATTATATCTACCTTTTTCATAACCATCATAGCTATAATTTTCTTGACCTTGCTCTTTTACACCTTTAGCTCTTTCTCTTCTAGCTTGACGTAAACCTTTGTTGGCCATTCTGATATTTTTTCTCTCTTGTCTTCTAGCCTCTCTACTATCTTTATTCATAATAGGATTTATATCACCATAAGGGCCTGGAGGTGGAACTGGCTGGTCTAATTGTTTGTTGGCTATTTGCTGAGCAAACTCTTCACCTTGAAAAAGGTTTTGACCTAGTTCTTGTATTTTTTGATTAGCAAATTTGTTAGGATTGATCATAGCTTTATTTTTTAGCTTCTAATTTTTTAATAACTTCTTTTAGCTTAGCAATCTTTTTGTCAATAGGAGATAATTCTTTTACCTCTACTTTTTTTTCTTTTTACCTCTACTTTTTTTTCTTTTTTTCCCATGATTATCGGTTTTTATCTTTGTTAACATTATTAATGGATGTAATCATAACTTTATCCATATAGGTTTTACCCTTCATTATTTTGTTTCGATGTGCACTTGTAGGTATATCCTCAGTACCAAGCATAATACGGTACATTCGACTTATTAGTTGTTTACACTTAAAGGAAACTTTATAGATATTATACTTTTGGGTTGTGCGGTTATGTTTTCTCCATACCGTTATCCAACCTTCTTTAAGTAATCTGTTCCAGCGTCTGTTGTCCCAACTATAAGAATATGTACCGATTTTAAAATCTTCTCTAGTGAAAAGATCCATGCAATCGAAGTATATTAGTAATTCAAGGTCTGCATCATTTAAATCATAATTCTTGCAAGCCCACTTTCTGATGATTCTATAATGTTTTAAAAGATTTAATTCCCTAATATCTGTGGGTTCTAGTCTCATAAAACAATAACAACGTTGTCAACTTTAACTACGTTGTAAATTTCATCTTTAACTTCTATTTGATGCGAATTATTTTTATCAAAATAAATCACATCGTTTTCTTTTAAACCACCAGCCTCAGCTCCTGCTGTTACCACGGTTCCTTCAGCATATCTTATATCTTCTCTTTGTTTTTCACCCAAAAGTAAACCACCTTGAGTTTTAGATATACCGGCTTTCGATATTTTAACCACTAAGTTTCTACCTATTGCTTTCATCAATTCTTAAATTATTGATTACACAATCAGTTGACAAAATAGTAGTAGCAACTGAAGCGGCATTGTTTAATGCACTTTTTGTTACGAGTAAAGGATCAATAATCCCTGACTCAATCATATTTACCATATTTCCTGTAACTACATTTATTCCATCTCCTGTTATACTTGGCATTTTGTATTCTTCTATACCTGCATTGTGTAAGATGGTCTTAAAAGGCGCTTTAATAGCTTCTAGCAACGCTTCTTCAGACTTGTTACTAGTTTCTATATCATTTGCTGCATTTAATAAAGCGATACCACCACCAGGAACTATACCTTGTTTGATAGCAGCTTTAGTTGCACATATAGCATCTTCAACTCTAGCTTGTTTTTCTTGCAACTCAACTTCAGAATTAGCACCTACTTTTACAATAGCTACTTTAGCAGATAACCTAGCTAATCTTTTTTCTAACTTAACAGTTAATACAGGGTCAGTGCATTCAACTAACTCATCTTCCATTTTTTTAATCATAGACTTAACCTCTTCAGTTGTCTCTATTAAATGTAAAACTGTTTCGTTTTGTTCAGTGACACTTTTTTTAATTTCACCTAAATGCTCAGGACCTATTAAATCAATATCATCACCTAAATCTTCATTTATAATTGTAGCTCCTGTTAGTATTGAAAGATCATCTAATGTCTCTTTCTTACTTATACCGTATACAGGTGCATCTATTACATTTACTTTTATATTGCCTTTAACTTTATTCATAGCTAAAGCTGATAACACTTGTTGGCTAACATCAGCTATAATAAGCAAAGACCTGTTATTTTTAATAACATGTTCTAAAACATTTTGTATTTTTCTAATATTCTCTATTTCTGATTCAACTAATAATACTAATGGTTTATCTAGTTCAGCAGTTTTAGATTCTTTGTTTGTTACAAAATGTATATTTTTTAACCCTCTATTGTATGGAACACCATCAACTAATTCAAATGTAGTGTCAGATAATTCTGTTGGCTCTAAAACAACAACCCCATTTTTACCCACAGATCTAAATGCATCAGCTATAATTTTACCAAGCTCTGGATCATTGTTTGTTGATATTGTTGCTACTTGATCTATCATATCCCCTTGTACAGGTATAGAATTTTCTTGTAAGTGATCAATTACTTTTTGAGTTGTAGATAAAATACCTTTTTTAATTTCTCTTGATGTAAGTTTACCTTCTAGTTTGTAAGCTTCTTCTAAACCTTCTAGTTTGTAAGCTTCTTCTAATATAGAGTGTGCTAACACTGTAGCGGTTGTTGTACCATCACCAGCTTCTTTAACAGTTTTTCTAGCAGCTTCTTTTAATAAAGTTGCCCCCATGTTTTCAACTGGATCTCGTAATATAACAGACTCAGCTACTGTTACACCATCTTTAGTAATAATTGGTTTGCCTATAGTATCTTCAAGAATAACACACTTACCACTAGCTCCTAAAGTGGAGCTAACGGCTTGTGTAAGTTTTGTAATACCAGCAAACACATTGTTTTTAGCATCTGAACCAAAGCTCAGATTTTTTACAATTGCATTTGACATAATTTAATTTAATTTGATTTGATTGATTGATATTATTTAAACGTCTTAACTACTTTAGGTCCTTTTAAGAAATCCACTTTTTTTGTATAGTGATCAACACTACCATCAATAGCAATTTCTGCGGCTTCCATAGTTTCACGTCTTGTTACATCGTACCATTTGTCTTTTTCTACAAGGTCACGGTGTTCGGTTTGAAAATAACCATTAGGTAGTTGAACTATTCTCCAATGTTTCTTTTTGGACAAATGTTTCCATACGTTAATAGTTTCTTCGGTAATCTGCGGTGTTTGTGGTTGGCCCATACTTGAGCTCAACGAATAAAAATAAGTCATCGTGTTTTGGTTTTTAGGTTAATATTTATTTTTGGTTATCTTACTGTCACCACAACAGTATAGGTTTAGTTATACTATCACTTGTTTTTTACAAAACTTACACTATTCTTCCACTGGCGGCACCGGTGGCATGTTCCATGTAAAGTATAAATCTTCATTTACAGGTGTAATTTGTTTTTGTATTTGAGCTTCAATACTAGTTGCCATTGCTGCCACATCTAAAGCATCTTCAAGCCAACCGATCACTACGTTTTCAAAAGCTTCAGTATCTGCATACGGTATAAAAGGTTCTCCAGCTACATAAGTAAAGCTTTGAGCACCTATTTGACTTGCTTGATATTGTTGTCCTCCAGACTCTTCAACTCCTTGATAAGTCCAGTGCACTGTAAAAATCACATTATCTTTGCCTTCAGCTTGGATATGTGCATTCATTTGGTTAATGTTCCATTTGTAAGTAATTGCCATTTTTATTGTTTTAATTTATTAATTTATTTTAAGGACAGTTTCCTATAACTGCAACCTGACCAGAGCTTCCAAATATTCTAAAATATGAAATTGGAGGGCCAGGAGGTCCAGCGGCAAACACTGCCCAGTTTGTACCACTACCACCATTAAGTGGGTTAGACGTTGAATTTGTTGAATATACTATATCGTTTACTGCAGGATATGTGCCAGTACCTGTGTGATAATAAGTAAAAGAAGATCCTAACGTATTACATGCATCACCACTTGTTCCAGCTCCAGCTAAAAAAGAAGTTAAAGTAACACACGTGTTTATGCTAGATACACTTCCACTAGTAACTATTATATATTGAGTACTTGATATTCTATAATAACCATTTGTTAATCCAGAGGTGGCTAAGCTATCAGAGTATACATCGCTACCTACAGTAATACTAGATGTAGCGCTTACAAAATAATATTTTTGATTTATAGTTGCACTACAAACATTAGAACTAGTTGAAACACTTGACGAATCAAATGATTGCAATACATATTTATCACTAGAAGGATTAATACCCCACTGGTCACTTACGGTTTGAGATAAATCTGTAGCTTCTAGTGTTGTTCCAGTCACTGTTTCAGAAAGATCAGTTAATGATCCTGAAAAAGTAAATGAATTAGGTGTTACTATAGAATAATTCCCAGTGCTACTACCAGAAGTCATGTTGTTTGATATAACTATATCTGTTTGTGTTGTAACAAAACCATTAGTTGGATTTATTTTTAAATAATCATAACCAGCATTATTACCTTGGTAAGCAAATCCAGCGTATAAAGCATCTGGTCTTAACGTTAAGCCAGTTATAGCTTTAACTGGGGTAGAAGTTGCTGTTGAACCAATAGTAAATTTTTTGATCCACATTATATTGCCATCACTTATTCTAAAACAAGCAATAACAGCTTTTACTTGGTTTTTCCAAATAAAATTAGGGTTTTTAAAATTACCATCACTATAACCACTGTATTGAGTTGCTGCATATATAAATTCATTATCCATTTCTACATGATTAAAACCTGGATTACCGTCAGTAGCTGCAGTTCCATAAACATATAAATTTATAACTTTTGACCATTTAACACTTAACACACCAGAGCTAAAACGATTAAGACATGTCATATAAGCGGTACTTGGATCTGCTGGAGTAGTGATTTGACTTCTCATTGTTCCTCCGCTAGCTAAAAACGAACCATCAGGAGATGATGAAATACATTGGCCAATTGTTACCTCTTGTGCACTAACCATATTACTTATATCATACTGAAACGAATAACCACGCTGCCAATCTAAATCTTCATCCCAACACTGAATATTACCCCACCAACCACCGTTTAATGTTGCGGAATAATTGTAATATGTTCCTGTTGTGTATATTGCTGGTATACTCATAACTAAGGTTGTATTTGTTGATAAGCTGATTTTACAATAGTAATATCTCTAAAGCTAGTTGGATCAGTTTTGTTTATTGGTGCAAATGGACCACTGCCTACGTTATTTTTCCATACTTTAAAAATAGGTGAAGTTAAACAAACAGATACACCTGTTGCTGTAGTATTATCATATGTTAACCTAACAATAGCTCCGTTAAATCTCTGCTGTCTTACTGATCCAGATGTATCCGCATAAACAGAGTTTATAATATAAACATAAGCTTTGTTTGAATTATTTAAACTGTCTACATTACCTCCATTTAATGTTGCTACTTTTGGCGCACTATAAGTAAAGCCAGTTTGATATGTTGAATTATCAATTCTTCTAGTCCAACCAGTGTATTGCCAAAGCTTGGGATATGTGTTTGAATTATATACAGTAGAATTAATAGAAACAACCCCATATCTTCTTCTATCGGTGTGAGGATCTGCATCGTTAGAATCTTCTTGATCAACCCAAAAAACTTTATCATCAAAACCATCTATATATTCTAAATCAGAAATGTAATGGTTTGGTGCGTTCCAGTTATAAGCTGTTGATGCATCAGGAAGACCAGTAGTAGCATCGTGAAGTGTTACTAAAGGTTTATGATCTGTTGAACCATCATATAAAGAACATCCTATAACTAAATTTTCATTATCATTAATAGTTAAACTACCAGCACCATTAACACTAAAACCAGTAACTTCGTTTATATTAGTATTATAAGTCGTGGGTAAAGGTGCGCTATTGTTTTGAATAATTGAACTTCCAGATAAAACATATTGTTTACCTATAGAAGGTGTGTTTGTTGTGTTAACCATCCAATAAGGACTTGGCGGTATAGTAAATGATTTACTATAAAACTCAGAATATGCGTGTGGTGCAACTTGATTAACACCAGAGTCTACATATAATCCAATTAAAGAAGTGGTTACTGGAATTGCGTTAACAGATAATGGTGCATATGTTGTTCCAGTTCTATTCGCCTCAACATTAATCATATTGGCTGATATAGGATTTCCTGGTGCTGGTAATGCCATTACTTATTACAATTACAGTTATTTAACTTTAATTCCTCTATTTCAGCTTTTAATTCTTTTATAGCTTCAATTAAATATCCTGACAAGTTACCATAAGCAACCCCTAAATATTTTCCATCATCATAAACTAACTCGGGTGCTATTTCTTGCATTTCTTGAGCTATAACCCCTGATCCTTTTTTACCGTCTTTATCAAACGATACTCCTCTCATGTTATAAACCTTAGAGCCATCTAGTTTTTTAACATTTGATTTTAATCTAGCATCTGAATATGCTACAATATCACCAGTATGAGTTAAGCTACTGCTATTGATAGTACAAATAATATTAGTGCTTTGGTGAAATTGGTAATTTCCAGTAGCAGAGTTTCCTGCGTATAAATCAATTCCCGCAACAAGAGATGTCCCATTTTGACCTATTTCTATCCTATTGTCAGCTGGTTTTCCTATTAATTTTCTTAAATAAGCCGCACTATCTCTAGTATATATATAATCTGCATTTTCTATAACTAATGCCACATTGGTTGCAGTGTCAACAGGTGCAACATAAGTTCCACCGCTAGCGCGAATCGCACCATTAACATCTAACTTAGCTACTGGATTAGTCATTGCGATTCCGACGTTGCCGCCATAACCAACAGACATAATAGTTTCGGGAGTTTGACCACTTGTTCTAGCAATATTAAAATCCATTCTTGAATCAGTGTTGCTATTCCAGTAATTTAATATTTGATGTCTATAATTGTTTGTAGAATCATAATTAAATTGAATACCACCTGCTGACACAGAACCTAAAGTTAATTTTTGTTGTGGATCAGTCGTTCCAATTCCAACGTTGCCGTCCCCTGTAAACCTTACTCTCTCATTAGAGCCGTCTGATTCAAAAACTAAATCCATATCATTAGCAGCATTTGCTACACCAAAGATTTCGAAATCCGTATTAGTTGAACCAACCATCGACCTAAAAAGTATGCCAATCTCGTTACCCGCAGTTGTATTATTATTATCTAATAGTAATGCAATATTTTCTCCACTTGCAGAATCTTTAGATATATGTAAAGGTACTGCTGGATTTGTTTCTCCGATCCCGACGTTGCCGGTTGTATCAATTGTCATTCTTCTTCTTGGACCTGTACCATCACCAGTGGCAAATGTTAGTTCTCCACGATTCCAATTACTGTCTGCTCCGCTTGCAGTTTTTATACCATATATAGCTGCGTAAGCATGATTATATGTATTACTTGCGGATTTGGCAGAGAAAAATATTATAGGAGAAGGAGCGCCTATTGTATTGTCATTATTTGCTAAATATAGACCTCCTTCTGAGCCAGTGCCAACAGCGGTACTGCTATGCGTAACACCTATATTATTTGTGACTGTTTGATTAGCAGACGTACCATTTAAGTAAGCTAAGGAACTACCTTGCATGGAGTAATTAGTGTTAACAGCAAAGGAAGGAGTAGAATTTCCAACCCCAATATTTCCTTGATTTACAGTTAAATTACCTTGAAAATTATGTATAGTATTTGATTGAAAAATAGCTACATTACTAACCGCGGCTGGTAATACAGGTACGATTACACCGCTATTGCTATTAACAATTCTACCCGTAAAATATGCACCAGACGTTTCATAATAACCATCTGGATTTGATATTTGAACAGCTATGTGAGATGAAGACCCTGTTCCATCGTCGTAATCACAAGTTACTAATTCATAAAAAGGTGTTCCGTTGCCAGCAGTACCCATAGCTTTTAAGCCTCCTACAGGGGTTGATGCACTTCCAGACGAAATTAAAACTTGAACAGAACAAGCGTGTCTTAAACCTGATGTTCTATCCATTGTAATAATACCATTAACATCTTGATTCGCTGCATTCTCACACAATATCATATATGCAGTGACTGTATTACTTACTAATGGGTCAAAAGAAAACCGTTTATTAACAAAATGCGAATTTTGTGTTAATATAGCGCCTTTATTAATCCCATCCGAACCTACATCTACGTTTCCAGTGGTATGTTCTATCGTAAACCTACGAGTAGTACTTTGTACAAATTGTAAATTACCAGATGCATTACTTAAATCATTTGGAGATTCATATATTGCCCATCCATTTCCACCATTCCACTGTATACCTTCATTAGGACCTGGATCATTTATACTTATACCACCAACATTAATAATTTGATTATTATTCATGTTAATGGTTCCAGCCATTGTTCCACCTGCTAAAGGTAGATAAGAACCAACCACACCATCTACATAAGCTTTTGTTGTAAAGTTTGCAGCCGCAGTGGGTGTTATTCCGCTCACTAATCCTGTAAAAGCTCCTGTATTAGCAAATATACCACCGCCAAAAGTTCCATTATGCTCTACGTCTATACTTAAATGGCTAGCTCCTGATGTTCTAAAGTAAAAAACTCTAGTTCCACCTGATTGTTGTTCAAGAACTGAGTTATAACCATCAACGCCATAACCTGCTGGCATAGCTGGCTTAAATTGTATTTGATTTGTTGGGGTTACAATTCCACTTGTAGATGTTGTTTCTGAAGTTCCTGTAAATCCAAAAACTGAAGCACCTATTGTTCCACCTGCTGCAACAGTTGGTGTTTCTACAGTTAATTGAGAATTGGTTCCATTCAAGCCACCAACACTAAGTTTTTTGTTTATATTTACATCTCCTGAAAAAGTTGCACCACCGTCTGTTAATAAACTTATAGTTTGTGTCCAAGCACTACCATTATAATACCAATAATCTATATTATTAGAAGCATCTAATTGCCATAGATACTGTCTATCTTGAGCTGCGTTTGTTAATCTAAAAAACGGCCCATTTGCTACAGTATTTGCACCATCTTTACTTACACCAAAACTTTCATCAGTATTTACTCTTCCTGCTCCATTATAAGTAAAACCTGCGTCAGAAGTTACATTAGTTGCACTTGACCAATATGTAACTCTGTTTGCGGCTCCAGTTCCTGTAACAGTTCCTGTTGTTGGTGTTTCCCATGCAACACCTGATCCTGTTGAAGTCATTACTTGACCGTCTGAACCTTGACCTCCGTTTATTTTAAAATTACCAGCGTCTACATCTTCTTCAAAAATTGCATTTTGAGAAGAGTCTATGGTTAAAGCAAGGGTGTTACTAGATGTATTTGAAATTGTTATATTGTCACTAGTGTCAACTTGTATTCGTGCTCTTTTAACATAAGTTGATCCTTCGGTAAAATCAAGGTAAAGCTGTCCAATAGGATCTGCATTAATTCTTAAAGCTGCAAATCCACCAGTTGTACCTACGCCAACGGTAAAATATTGAGAACCATAAAATAAGTTTGAATTACTTTTTATTTCATCATCATTTTTCCACAAAGCTAATCTATTATCTGCTACAGTACCTGATCTAGTTACACCTTCGTCGGGATTAGCCGCCCAAGCTAGTTGACCACTACCATTTGTTTTTAATATATAATTAGCTGCGCCATCTGCTGTAGGAAAAGTAAATGCATCGTTAAAAGTTACTGCACCTGCGTCACTAACGCTGAATTTACCATTTATATTTGTTAATAATGCCATATTATTTATTTTCTAATTCTTTTACTCTAGCTTCTAATTCTTGTATTGCTTTAACTAATATAGGGACAAGAACAGAATATTTTACAGTTTTTGTTGTTTCATCTTGATCAGGTACTTCTTTGTCCTCCACTAATCCTGGAAAAACTTCTTCAAATTCTTGTGCTATAACACCTATTTGTTTATATGGATCATCTTTAAAGTTAAAGTTTCGTATTCTTATTTTTTTAACATCTTCTAACTTAGGTGTTGTATCAACAATATTTTCTTTTAATTTTCTATCAGAATATTGACCATAACTATTAAATCTGTTTACTATATTACCATTTAAATAACATAGTAACATATTAGTGTCTGAACCTGATGGAGGTGCTGCTTGGAATATCATATTATATCCACCTGACGCATATGATGCACTTGTATATTGTAATAAACCTTGAGCACCACTTTTGCCATTAAGATTGTTTTTAATACCAATACCATTTGCGCTATTTATTTGTATATTTACTTTACCACCTATAGCTCCTGAATTAAAACCTACAGCTAAATCTTGGTTGAAATAACCGTTTTGACCAGATAATGTTCCAACAAGTGTTAAAGCATTTATATTACTTGTGCTAGCAAAATCCCCATAGTATGTCGTGTTTGTATCATAGTATCTTGGCGCTGTAACATCGTGAGTTGATACAATTGTTCTTTCGCTTGTCCAAAATTCAAAAGGTCCTCTCTGTACATTACCTTCTAGTCTTGAATATCTTGGAGATCCCCAAAAAGGAAATGCAATTATTGTGTTGTAATAATTTGAACCATTACCATGATTACCTATATAATAATTATGCCAACCACTGAAACCTGAAAATGATCCTGAGCTTTGATAAAAAGTAAAAGTGCTGTTTCCATATCCAGTGATAACAACATTGTTAGCATTAGTTGCCGTTGTAGCTAAAGTTGCTGTAGCTGAATTACCTGTACATGATCCAGAAGAACCAGTCACGTTACCAGTCACATTACCTGTTAAATTACCTGAAAAATTACTTGTAGCTGTTATAATTGATGCTTTAAATTGTTCATAAGCATTACCAGGATTATTTCTAACAGCTATTGTACCATTTGCTTCAATTGTTATTAATGATGCAACTACACCTCCCCAATGCCAAGATATTCTTGGTGGAGTTCCACTTGTGCCACTCGAAGAAGCCATTAGTTCTATAGCCGCATGCTGATAACTTGTGCTTGTACTTGAAGGGTAAAACACTGTATTACCAGTTATTGCTTGATTACCTGATGTTCTTATAACAGTACTATCCACTGATAAAGTTCCTGTTGATGTTATTGTTCCTCCTGTAAGTCCTGAACCTGTAGCGACTGAAGTTACTCCACTTGACTGAACAGGGTTAGGTAAATTAACAGAATCCCAAACCGTTCTCCAAGCTTGCCATGTTCCACTATTTTTACCTCTTACGGCTATTTCACCTGTTCTAAAATTACTAAATATCTGAGAAACCCAAGATGAGCTATACGCAGCAACAAAAAGCCCTCCGTCGGCATAACCAGCAGCTGAAGATGTATTACAATAACCAGACATATTAGATGTGGCAGAATCTACAGCAATAGGATTAGTATTGTTTCTAGATGTAAAAGTGTTTCCACCAAATTGAGTTGTAGCGGTTACAGTTACAGCTGGACCTGAAGCATTAGTTAAACTTATACCTGTACCTGCAACTAAAGAAGTTAATGTACCAGTAGTTGGCGTTGTCCATGTTGGTGATCCAGTCCCGCCAGATGTTAATACTTGACCTGAGCTACCGCTTGTTCCTCCACTTAAATGTATTGCACCAACTCTATCAACCGCAAATCTATTTGATCCATTTCCAGCTTCAGCTATTAACATTCCATTAATATCCAATCTAGTGCTATCACTATATCCAGCAGGTACTGATCCTACTGTTGCTGAAGTACTAAGAATCCATTGATTAGTTGCGCTATGAGTATCTTGTACTGTTATATTATAAGTACCAGTTCTTTGACAATATATTTCTACATACTGATCTTGATAAGTAGTTCCTATTAATAATCTAATCTCTGTAAAACCTATAACATTATAAAAAGAACTACTTTTTAATTTTAACATAGTTCCCGCGTACTGACTGTATGAAGAACCTGCATAAAAAGTTAAATTTCCATGAGGTCCACCGCTAATTGCATCTTGTATATAAATATCCCCACAAGATCTTCCTGCTCCGTTAGCTATACGATACCAATTTCCTGATGTCATAGAATAACTAACACTTCTACTACTTCCTAAATTACCTATACCTGTGTTTAATTTGTTGAACACACTCATTCCTGCAAAATCGCCATAATAAGCACCATTACCTGAATCATAATAAATAGGAGAATACATTGAAGCACCAGCTGTAACGTTTCCTGAAAAAGTTGCGGTTGTTCCAGTTAAAGCCCCAGTAAGCGTACCACCAGATAAAGGTAAATAACTTGCTGGATTAAAATTTGCATCGTTCCAATATTTTTTCCAACCTTGAAAAGTACCATTTTGAAGATTTTGTGTATATATATCACCAACACCAGTACCAGTCATTTTAATCGCTAGTGTATTGCCATAATAAGTGGTTGGATTACCGTGCCCAAAACGTAAAGTTGTGTACCAATCTGTACTTGGTGCTTCGGTTGTTCCTAAATTATGTGCTTGCCAATATTGTGCTGCATTACTAGGTGTTCCTCTGTTGGTGTCTAAATAACCTGACGCACCTGTAACACTTGTTTGATCACCTGTGTTTGTTCCAGATGAAGAACCTGAAAAATTACTTGCAGATAAAGTGCCACCAACGCTTAAAGTATTAGTACCGTTAATAGCTAAGTTGCCAGTAAGTGTTCCACCTGTCAAAGGTAAATATGGTCCACCAATAACAGTTGAAGCATCAACCCAAGTTGGGGCTGCATTACCATTTGATTTTAATATCTGTCCAGCTGTACCATGGTTACCATTAAATTGTATAGCCCCAGTGGAATGAACGTCAAATATGCCGTTTATATTAGATAATGATGCCATTATTTTAAAATTACATTGTCATTATTTTAGTAGCTTTAACGTATATAGTAGTACCGTTTGGTGTTGGACCACCTGAAAGGTAGGCTTCTACTCCATTTTTACCATTAACAATTGTACTAAGCCTATATTTCCAATAAACAGTACTGTTAACATGTGTTGCGGTCGGTGCAATATTATCATTACCACCACCACTACCATTTGTGCCTGGAGACGTAGCAATATGAAATACTGTTGATGCATAATATGGTGGAGTTCCAAATGAATCACATTTAATAGTTACTATATAAACTGCATTTGGAGATAAACTATTTCCTGGTATTAAAGTCTGGTAAGATGAATTCCACCCAGTAGTATAAGTGAGTGTTGTTGTATATGAAGCCCCATTGGTTATTGCTAATTCTCCACCGTTACCAATTCCAAAAACTTGATTATTTGCAGTGTTTGCTACAATTAATTGATTTGCTGCATCTCTTCTAATAGATGTATATGCACCAGAACCAGAACTTCGTAATTGTAAACTTGCTGAATCTGTTGGTATTTGTATATTCCCCCCAGATGTTATTTTCATTCTTTCAGAACCTTGACCTGTTCCAGCTCCACCTGTATAAAATTCTAATTCACCACCTCTATTCATTAAAATAGACGATTTCCAGTAATTTGTATTTCCTGTATTTCTAGTTTGAAAAGCAATTCCCGCTGATGTTTGAGTTGCATTTGTTCCACTTATAACTAATAGCCCTCCTTCTCTATGATATAAATCATTATTAACAAACCCGCTTCCGATATAAGCAGCTACATTGTTTGTTAGATTTGATCCAGAAACTTGTAAAGTTGTACCAGGCGAAGTAATTCCGATTCCGACGTTGCCGCCAGCTTTAATAGTAAATCTATCTCCTTGTGTATTTTCGTGTAATGCAAAATCTCCTGTGGTATAAGCTTTTAACCACCATTGACTAACAGAATTATAATCGTTCAATCCTAAAGTATAATCATTTCCTGATTGAAAAGTATTATATGAACCTGGCCCTATAACTTTAAGGCCACCTGAAATCAATGTTGTTCCAGCAACTTGAAGCTTATAAGTAGGACCTGTTACTCCGATTCCGACATTACCGCCAGATAGTATAGAAATTCTTTGTATGCCAGATGTAGCAAAAACTAAATTTTGAGCTTCAGTAGTCCACAAAAAAGCATGAGAACTATTAACACCTAATCTTAATCCGTGGGTTTCTGTACCTCTTGTAATCTTCATTCCAATATTACCACTAGCGGATGAAGTATGTAAATTTAATTTATCTTGAGGCGAAGTCGTTCCGATCCCGATGTTGCCACTAAAATAATTTTTTGTTTCTCCTGATACATAAATACCATAATTATTAGCATCATTAACTGATAAATAAACATTATTAGTATTATTTGTAAATCTTGCGGTCCAAGTAGCAGTATTATCATTTATAACGTTAAGTTTATATCCAGGACTAGTCGTCCCGATTCCTACGTTTCCTGCAGTTGTTACTAGGAACTTATTATTTATATTAGATAAATTAGCCATATTTTATTGTTATGCGTTCATTACAACAGTTGCATCGTTTTCTCCAAATCCTAAGTTAATTGTAATACCTATTTTTTGACTATCTTTTGCCACAGCGGCAATTGTACAATTTAATCCTAAACCATCTGTGCCTTTTTTCTCAAAAACAACTGTAAAATCATCTGTACCTGTGTTACCAATTCCAGGACCAGTATCTAATATTTTAAAACTAGATATAACACCGTTAGAGTTTCCAAATTGTTTTACTACAGTAAATTTCTTTGTTACAGAAGAAGAAGCTCTTGTTCCACCAGTAAACATTACATCAAATACCATAGATCCTGTAGTAGCTCTTGATATGCTAAATGCGGTAGCTGCTCCAGCCGCTACAGTGCCAGTTGTATATAGTTTAGTAAATATACCACCTTTTTTAGTACCACCACCACCACCACTATGACCGTCTGCGGCTGCAGTTACATGACCTTTATCATCAACAGTTATATCTGCCATTTTATAAGTAGCAGCAGTTACACCAGAAGTATCGTGACTTATAACTGGAGTATCACCACCAGTTGAAGATATTGGAGCGGTTGCTGTTACCGCAGTTACACCGTCATCATTAGGTGGAATAGTCATTGTGCCGGTTGCATTTAAGAAATAAGCCGTGCTTCCAGTTCCAGCCGCAGGAGCAGGAACATAACCTGCAGTACCAACAGCAGCTGTAGCGCCAGGGGCGGATCCAGCTGTAAAATTAACTGGAGAAGGTAAAGTAACTGTAGAAATATCTATAGCCGTTACATGCCCTGTTGTATTACTTGTTACACTAGTTACCGCATCAAAAGTTCCACCAAAAGAAGGTGCATCAGTTGAAGCTGTATCTGTTCTACTTGTAGTATCGTGATTTATAGTTAAAGTATCAGTTGCAGCGGCAGCTGTTGTTATATATGTTCCACCTGCAATATCAACTGTATTGCCTGATTCTACGTTTTGAGTTCCAGTATCACCTGTTAACACCCACTTGTTATACGCATCAAATGGTAAGTTAGATACTAAAGCTTGAACAACATTTCCAGTAGTAGCATCATTTATAATTATAGTATCTGCACCTACAGGTGTTACCGCTGCTCCAGCACTTAACACTATATTGTCGGTTCCTGCATAATCTACATTAACAACTGGATCAACCGCATCACCTGTTAAAACAATACCGTCTCCAGCTGTTACGCTTTCGACTGTACCTGTTGTAGGTGTTATCCAAACTAAATCATTACCAGCACCACCAGCAGCGTTAGCATTACCTAATACTTGATTAGCCGCACCGTATGCACCAGTTGGAAGATTAACACCACCTGTTAAAGATAACGCTGCACCCGCAGTTGTTAAACCTGATACACTCGAAGCTCCAGCAATAATTAAATTACCACCAGAACCTTGTGTTGTTATTGTTTTACCCGAATCTAATTTTATACCACCTGTTTCTTCTAGTATTATTGAATCAGCTATTACGCTTGTACTAGAAAATTTAGCTAATCTATTAGCACTACCAGTACCATCAACACCTGTTTGATCTAATTTCTCCCACGTGTTACCTGCACCTGCTATAACCCAATCACCCACAGCCCAGTCTTGAGTTCCATTTAATGTTGCGTTTCTTGATGTACTAGAACCAATAGCACTAACAACATAATATTCTCCTTGACTTAATGCAGGATCATTATCTATTGTATATGCTTGGCCAGTTGTTAAAAATATATCATCAACTAAAGTAAGTTGAGTATTAGAGTCAATAGATGTTATTGTTGTAAAAGCACCTGCTTCATTGTATACTCTATCATTAGCTGTAACTGTTGACGAGAACGTAGCTGAAGAATCTATTAATTTACCAGCGGTAACGCTTGAGTTTGTACCTGATGTTGCTAAACCACCACCAGAAGTAAGAGCTGGTGTTCCATCAGGCGTATTATCAGTACCTCCTGTGTCCATACTTGCATTCCAAGATCCCATAAATCTAAGACCTGTAGCTCCAGTATTAACTTGAGCTTGTAGTTTACCAATACCAGAAAGTATAGAATCACTAGGTACAACGCTAGATCCTGTAGCTGGAATAACTAAACCGTTTAATACTTTAGCTGTAACAGCATCATTATTTAAACCAAGGTTTAAACTTACATTACCACCACTAGTATAAGTTGCTGGGCTAGGTGTTGAACTACTTAATGTAACCTCTCCTCCAAAACTTAATGCACCTCCTGAAGCTAAAGCTGTTGCTGAACTTGCATTACCCGTTAAATCCCCTGTAAATAAATCTGATGTAATAGCTGTAAATCCATCTAATACTGTTGTAACCCATGTTGCAACTCCAAGTGTGGTTGTAAATGTATCTGCTTTACTTGTACCAGATATAGTTACACTATCATTTAAGTCTATAGTTATAACACCTAAGTTTGCGGCTACAGTAGCAGCTGTTGTAGAAATATTGCTTCCACCAGCTATATCAAGATCATCATCTTTTAAATTTAAATCAAATGGTCCACCTGTATCTCCTTGGTATTGTAATATTTTAGCCCCAGCAGCAGCATCTACGTAAGCTGTTGTAGCTATTTTAGTTGAATCATCACCTGCACTTTGTGTTGTACCTGTTGTAGCTGTATTTACAGTACCTAGTAAATCACCAGCAAATGTAGTACCCGTAAAAGTACCACCGATAGTAACACTACTTGGTAAGCTAAACTTAACCTTTTGAGCTGTTACCGCTGTTGTAATCTCATTAGTTGTTCCTTCAAAATCTAGTGTTTGGCTATTTAAAAGAACTGACGATGTACCAGTATCCCCTATAAAATCTAAATCCTGAGCACTATTTTCTTGTTGTACAAAAGCTGTCGTAGCTACATCTGTAGAATTATCTGCTGCAGCTTGTGTTGTAGCAGTTGAACCATCTGGTAGAGTTACACCTGTTGTAGGAAATTTTAAGTTTATAGTACCTACATTACCTCCTACCGTTGTTGCTGTTGTTTCTATTTGATTAGCTGTACCTGATATTTTAAAATCATCATCTACAAGGTTTAAATCAAAAGGACCCGTTGCATCACCTAAGTATTGTAATACAGAAGGATCAACTTTATTCATAACAAACGCTGTTGTTGCTAGTTTTGTATTACTAGTACCAACTGGCTGTGTTACACCTGTTACATCTCCTTGTATGCTTGAGCTGTTTTTTACAACACCTGTTAAATCACCAACAAAATCTGTAGAACTTATACTAACAAAACCAGTACCAGTTCCGTTAGATATAGTCATAGTACTGTCTGTAAAAGAAACTGAAGTAGAAACTCCAGAACCTGTTATATTTCCTATGTTTAGTATGTTTAAACCTCCACCGTCTGGACTATCGGCTAAAACAGCCTCTAAACCTGTTGCACTACCTTGAATTAAACTTACAATACTTTGTATAGTAAAGTTTTTCGTTGGTTTTCCCTGTGCATCTACATCTGTACCCAACACTAGGTCATTAAGTGTAGGATCTACTACGGGATATGAATATATTATTGCCATGTTATATTAGTTTAGATATTTTTATTGTTGCTATGCTAGGCTCTGTAACACCTGAAACATTTATTGGTGTACCGTTTTTAACTAAACCACCATCATTTGCTCCAGCATTACTACGCATCATTTGAAAATTGTAATAACAAGGCTCTGTTACATGTATTGTAACTGGAATAATAAGTGGGATAGGTGTGTTTATTGTAGGAAAAGCCTCATTTACAACAACAGTTGGACCTTCTTGTGTTGTACCGTCTTTTAATGTTCTAAATATTAAGTAAGGTGTGTTAGCTCCTTGGTTAACACCAACAGAATATGTTAATGTTATTTGATATGTACCTGCTGTGTTGAATTTTATTTTACTAGCAGCAACATCACTTCCATTTGTTTTTAATAATTGTACATTATCAACAGCTGTACCGGTTTCAGCACCAAATTGTATGCTATAAGGCTGGTTTACCACAGATGCCTGTGAAGCAACAGCCGAAGATGATTCTATTTGCTGTACATAGTTTTGATCAACTAGTAGTTTTATGTCGTTTAGAGTGTATTGTACCGTGGGATTACCAATAACTGGCTGTCCTGCTGAATCTACGATGTTTGATCCAAGCACTTTGTCGCCTAATTGTGGTACTAGAGTGGGGTATGAATAGATTATTGCCATTTTTCTTTTTTTATTTGCATTATTCTTTTACGGACTTTTTATGAAGCGCGCTATGGTAGGTAATATTACACGTTTTGCACCGATTTTACTCTTATATATAGATGTATATATTAATAGTGTGACAATAGCCTGTTACTCTTATACCTTAATAGCCTTATGTCACAGTTTTCATTCTGAAAAGCTGTTAATTATAGGGAAGTAAAGCGTTGCTCCTAACTCTCTGATACCCAACACATTACAGAAATTGACTTATTTTAGCCCCACGGGCCACTTTTTTCACATATTTATGTAAAAAGTTTTATCTTTTACTTTTACAACAGAAATACGACTACATGTGGATAATATAAATGTAAGTAAAAAACAATATACAATATGAATTTAAAAGAAATATACAAAGAATTACAAATGCTAGATGAATTTCACTCTACATTTAATCCAACTGATGAGTCAAAGTCTCGCATGAGAGAACTCATTGCAGAACTCATTGCACTCATACCAATTTCAAAGTATGACAGAGTAAGATAATAGTAATTAATTAAATATAATGTAAGTTAATTAGCACTCGCGTGCCATACCTCTTACACACTAATGTGAACTAAACAATTCCACACTCACATTACAAACTAAATACGACATGATGTGGATAATAATAATGTAACTAATAATAAATAAATATAATAATATGAGTAATTTAATTTCAAAAAGATTTGTCATCAGACAGTCACTAGTAGGTAAAAATGTAACTATCGAATTCACTAACAAAAAAGGTAAAAAGTATGTGTACAATCACGACAAAGCTTTCAACATTATGAAAAGTAATCTAGAAAAAATGGCTTGCTTCATAAAGTACAAATCATACACTGCTACTAATAATATTCCAGTAGTACTAAGAGATAAAGAGTTAGTATAATATAACTCATTTCTTACAGTAGTAGCATAAGTGGGCGTCGACGATTCTCTCCACTCAAAACAAAGTTGAGTCTATCAAATGACATAATGGTTAGCAGTGGTTCGATTCCACTCATGTCAACTATGATATACAATTTAAATACACACTATGCTAAAAACATAGATCTCACTTGGGCAATATTGCTACAAATGAAAGATGAACTAACAAGAGCAGATGTTCTTGGTATAATAGAAACTCACAAATTTAATATAATATAATATGGAAGAAATAAAAGTATTTACAGGTGCAGAATTAAATGACGCACTAGAATTACACACTATTCAAACTGACTTACAAAATCATTTAGTGTTTGATCATTCTTATAATGACTATATAAACATAAGTATAACAGTATTAAATTTACTACTAACACTGTATTTATATTACAAACTAAATACGATAACTAATGGATAATAATAATATGAATGATATAATATTTAATAAATTCTTGCAACTTCACGAGTTAACTACTGAAGAACTTAATGACAAAGTGTATATTAAAAGCTTATATGAAAACTACTTAGAAAATAAATAATATGAATAAACAATATATAGACTATCCCGCTTCAGAAATACAAGCAAAGTTACAACAATGTCTTGACTATGAAGCAAAATACGGTGAAATACCACAAGTTACTGCTGTAAAAAAATGGTGTAATAGCTATGAATATCGCAAGAAAGAGTGGGAATGGCGTCAAAACGTAGCAAAATCAATTAACTTTAATACTAATTATGGCATATAAAGCATGGAAACTCGAGCAAGAAGCATTAGAAAATGCGTTCGCTAGACGACTACTAGTCGAGTATAATATCAAAGAAGTCACAACACAGCGTCAAGCTAAAAATAGTACACGAGAGTTTGAATTTCCTGTACCATCAAGGTATTTTTATTTAAAAGGCGAGAAATTTGCTTCTAAAATAAAACTAAGATTAGCAGTGTATAAATCAGGTTATGTAAGAAATGTAAACTCTTGCTCATCTAACTATCAACTAAATCCAGTTTATAAGTCAGAGCGCAGACAAATGTTTTTAACTGATGAAGGTATACTTAAAACATATAAATACAGAAGTTTTACTAGAACTAAAATCTGGAATACTATGGCTAGAATGAAATTTATGCTAGATTTTTACTTAAAAAACTACTTTTATGGTAAATTATAATACAAACCAAATACGAATAAAGTAAGATAATAATTATATATGAAATCAATTAAATTCAATCAAGAAACAGGTAATGCAGTTTTAGAAACTGACAATGGTTACCAAGTCCTTACTCGACTACATCAAAACACAGAGTACACAGATTATACTACGTTTTATCGCATAAATGATAGAATATATGTGTAAAAACATGCGTGAGTTGCTAGAATACTCTAAAAATAGCAGACGTAAGCGTGCGTTTCAGCACTATGAGCTTAATAAAGCGCATGGTTCGTGTAGTGGTTTGACTGATCGTGAGTGGAAAAATGTTAAAACTAAAGGTAAAACATCGTATACTCAATCAAGTAAGTACACAATGCACAAAATGTGGCGTGAAAACACACAGAAATATGACTTAAAACAATTAAAAATAATAAATAAAGCATGAGTAAAATGAAAATTATAGATGAAATAGCAGACGCTCAAGTCTCTTACATCAAAGAAACGTTATATGACTCTGTTCAGTGGGCTATTGATGGTTCAGAACTAGATCATAACAAACTAGAAGGTGACGAGTACAACCAATTAATGCACATGATTATGTGTGCTACAATAGAAAAATTACATTCAGAATTAGATGAAGACTAGAAAACTAAGACATAAGCACATTAAACTAATTAAAATAACTAAGTATGAAGCGGAAAGATTTGAAGTAGAATATTATAGAAGATTTAATTACAAACTAAATACGATTGTAAACGGATAATAATAATATGAGATGCAAATGTAATAATAAAATACCGGCAGGCAGAATAGCATTAGGTTATTCAAATTGTGTAAACTGTAGTTCAACTCAGCAATATAGCTATATACCTATTATTGCTAACAAACAAGTTCTAGAAATACAAGTAGTAAGTCAAGAACTAAGTGATCAAGTACACAAAGCTTGGCGTAGAAAATAAAAGAAGCTAGACGAGTAGGTTAATTAGCGATAGCGATCTTATACGCAAGATGTTATCACATAACTGAATAGCTAGCAATCGAGGCGGCGGCATACAGGTCACGTTAGGTAGATCGGTACAATAGTGTAATGGCAAGTAAAAATGGCGTTCTACTGTACCAGTACGAAACAGAAAGTGTGGATAAATGACAATACTAGTTAACTACCTGTCCACAACTGGTGCCTCGAAATGGGAGTGATAAGGTAAGTGAGATTTTAGAACCGACAAATTAACGGTAGCAATCTCAAACGGCGGTTCGATTCCGCCCACTTCCACTAAATGCGGGATAGAGCAGAGGTAGCTCGTTGGGCTCATAACCCAAAGGTCGGAGGTTCGATTCCTTCTCCCGCAACTAATATTAAATAATTAAATATGCCAAATATGAGTTATTGCAGGTTTGAGAATACTGCAAAAGCGTTGCAAGACTGCGTGTACGCTATACAAGAAAACGAAGTCAATGATCTAAGTACTTATGAAGTTAATGGCTTAGCAGAAATACAACTACTTGCTATGGATATAATATCTATGCAAGATGAGATCGGTGAAATAATCGATAGTAACAAAGAAAGATATGTTACAGACTAAATACGAATTAACACGGATAATATAAATATGAGATTAAAAACAATTTATGACAGACTAAAACCAGGTTTTAAGTCGTCACTGCAAACAAATGCTAGAAAATACTCTAGTGCTAAAAGACTTAAGTATGCACTTATGTCTGAAACATCATGGTATGATTTAACAATCAGTCAAATATCTGACATATCAGTATACTGTGATATAAAAACTTACAACTTATCTGCTCAAGACATAATGTATGGCAGTTCTATAATTAATAAATAGATGAATAGAAGAATACAAAACTTAGCAAGAAGAATACAAAACTTAGCACATGACAAAGCTTTTGCTAATGTATACAGTCTAGACACTGACATTAGCAGGCTAAAGCAAGAAATAAAAGATGATAACACACCTTTTATAACAATAGACCAACTAGAAGGTGTATTGAGACACACAAAACAACAACGTGAAGTGTGGGATTATATAGCATCATTAATAGAAAAAGATCACGAAAGAATAGATTACTTAGATTATGAAAAACAAAACACAATTACCTAAATGGTTCGACGGTACAGTATACGAGAAAGGCGACACAGTAACAAATCCTTTTTCAGGCGAGACATACGAACTAAACAACTTAGAATTAAGTATGTATGACTTTGTGATGGGATGTGCAATGTTGCCATCTACAACACTAAGTGATAAAACAATTAAAAACTGGCAAAACGGTTTAAGCTGGTTTAGAACACATAACAGTAAAGCTTACATGGTTTTACTAGACTAAAATAATAATTATGAAAAAATTAAAAAGTAAATTAACTCCACACTTTAAAGTGAGTTTAACAAAGTCAGTGATTAGAGTCATGGGCTTTAGCATCCTATTGTCATCATTGTCATTAGGCGTAGCAGTATTAATAATCGCTGAAATAATCAGCATAGGTGAAGAATTAGTATAATGAGTACAAGAAATATGACACTAGTGATCGACAGATCACACGCAGAAGATCATGAAGCGGGATTTGCGCTTAAACCTCAATTGGTTAGTGATAAATCTTATGTTCACATGTATCTGCACCACGACGGTTATCCTGAGTGGAGAGGTATAGAGCTTGCAAACTGGATTAACCATATGCAAGAATACAGAGGTTTTAACAACTTTGGTGATGGATCAAGAATAGCATCACATTTAGTACATGACTTTCATTATAACAGTCAATACTTATATCCTAATGTTGACTCGTGTGACCATGAATACACGTGGATTATATGGACAGGTAAGTCTGATGTATGGCTAAGTGCTTACAATCAGTATAATAACGTATGTGAATTTGTTGGTACACCTGATAAACTTATAAAAAAATATAAGCAAAACAATATGGGTTATACTAACTGGACTGAAAAGTTTTTAGTAGATAACCATGCAGAAGAAAATTACAAACTAAATACGAAATATGATGGATAATAATAATATGTTTAAAGAAGATATAATCGTGGACATAGGAAACCTTACAGGTGGCGTTAAGTCACATATGGACGGTGAAAAATACACGTTAAAACAAATGTTAGTACGTATCGAAACACTTGAAGAACAACTATCTGATATAAGATACTTCTTAGCTAACCCTAAAAAATTACCTTATTAATGACAGAAAAAGAATACGAAAAGCTACTAGATAGAATTAAATTCGATCTATATAAAGAGTTTATTGACCCTGACACTGCTACATATGGTATTAAATATGTAGATGAAGAGATTACACCAGAGTCATTAACTGACAGAGAAATATTGCAAGACGAATTAGGTAGACTTTGTCTTATACAAAATAAATATGTAGACGATGAAGAATACAGAAAAGCTGCAATAATACAAAATAAAATAACTAAAATTCAAAATAAAATAGATAAATTATGATTAAACCAATGCTCGCATACAAAGTAGACAAAAAACCTGTCGACTGGTCCGAGAAAGTATACATTCAACCTAAGCTTGACGGCATACGTTGTGTTATATATGTCGACGACAAAGAAAACATTAGATGTTTTTCACGTACAGGTAAAGAATTTCACAATCTTGAACACATTAAATTATCACTAAGAAAGTTTTTCTTTGATTATGCTAATGTAGATGTTGTAC
>Ga0206129_10000475_pt1 | contig 62210 bp, 58 predicted proteins | sample Helgoland_Spring_8_FD_148616 | JGI IMG/M metagenome (GOLD analysis project Ga0206129, IMG submission 148616) | Pelagic subsurface seawater microbial communities from Kabeltonne, Helgoland, North Sea - Helgoland_Spring_Bloom_20160502_2 | ecosystem: Environmental > Aquatic > Marine > Epipelagic ... | reverse complement strand
AAAAAAAAAAAAAAAAAAACCATTAGAAAAATTAACTAATATAAACTCAAATAATAATAAAATAAACTCAAATAATAATAAAATAAACTCAAATAATAATAAAATAAACTCAAATAGTAATAAAACAATTAGTTCAATTCATAATATTGAAATAATTAAAAATAACGATATAAATATAAATAAAGAGATATTATTTTTAAATAATCAGAATAAAATATTACAAGTAAATAGTAAAATAAATGAAGAAGAATATTTTGTAAATAAAATGATATTATCATATTTTACACTATATACAAACTTAATAAATATTCATTATTTAAATAAGTATAATTATAATATTATTAATTATTTATATAGAGCTGACGATTATCACGATATACAATTATATAATAATAAAAATATACTATATTTTAATAATAATAATATTCATGAAATTACGTTAATTAATAATTATAAATTATCTAAAGAAAATAAATATCTAGTTTATATTAGTGGGCGAACATCCATAAATAATTGTGATATACTATTAAATTCAGATAATATAGGATATTTATCATATCATTATAACAGCATAATAAAAAGAATATCTAACATTGACAATTTAACATTAACAGTAGTTAATAATAAAGAAAATTTTTATATAAAAAACTTATGTGTATTTGATATATCAAATATAGATATTAATGGATTAATCACGCGATTTTATATTGATTATACAAATACAATTACCAATAAAAAATATGATATGATAATTATAATTCCGATACATTATAGATTTAATATATTAGATGTGTTACTAAAAAATGTTTTTACAAATATAAATATATCAATTGGTGTTATACTTATATATAGTGATAATAATAATTATACTTATTGTAAAAATATTAAAGATACATATAAAGATGTACATTTTTTTTGGTGTAATAATAAAGTTAGTTCAAAATTTGATATGGCAATATCTTATTTAAAATTATTTAATTATGATACAGTTATGATATTAGGTAGTGATGATATTGTATTACATGATTATATATATACATCATATCAACATGTAATAAATAATATATATGATATATATTGTACAAAAAATTTTAAAGTAAAAAATATGGATAATAATATGGTATATGATTTTACATATATTAATGAAAATAGTAATTTTCCTATTGGAGCTGGTAAAGTTTTTTCAAAAAAATATTTAGAATATTTTAAATATTCAATATTTGATACATCATTATTAAACAATTTAGATACCACAATGCATATAATGTTAAATAATTCTCCTTCATATAAATATAAGTTAATTCCATACACAAATTTATTAATTACATTAAAACAAGGATCAAATCAAATGAATAATATTAATAAAATATTACAATATCAATATATATCAAATAATTATATTTTTAAACAAATAAATAATGATATTATATCTAATATTTTATAAACAAATAAATATAGTATTATAATATAGTATTATATTATAATGAAAATATTCATAATTGGTGCTGGAAAAACTGGAACTACAACTATTCATGCATTTTTAAAAACTAATAATTTTAAAACAACAAATCACGATCCAAATTTTAATCAGAAAATTATAAATAATAATGATTATAATTATGATGTTTTTTCAGCTTATCCGTGGACAACATTTGAAAAAGTTGAATGGGCTAATAAAAAATTTAAAGATGCATTATTTATATTTACAACTTATAATGATAATAGATTTTTAACAAGTACAATTAATCATGATATAAGAAATTATCATAAAAATACCAATAATACTCATGGTCAATTTAAAAAATATGAAGATATAAAAAGAATATTAGATACAAAATTATATAATGATGATAAAATTATAAATTATTTTAAAAATAAAAATAACTTTTTATACATTAATTGGGATGAATCAAATAATTATAAAAAAAAAATATGTGATTTTATAAATATAAAAAGTGATATAAATTTAGAAATTAAGAATGAATCAATAAGTACATTAAATATTACAAATAAAGATGCTGATAGTATGAATATACTTTTAAAACAAAATAATATATTAAAAGATATATATATTCATAATAATAATAATACTTTAACATTTAAAACAAAAGATAAATTTTATATATTATACTTTTTAAATGTAAATTTAGTAAAATATAATAATTTTATCTCTATATCAAAATATTTATTTCATGATATAAATAATGACTTTATAACGAAAAAAATATTATCTTATCATAATGATAAATGTAATAATAAAACATCTTTTAGATTAGAGTTTTTTGATAATTTATTTGATTATATATTACCTGATTATGATTTGAATTTTAAAAATATAATAGAATTTGGACCAGGAGATTGTGCTTTTTTAAGATATTGTGATAGTAAAGGATCTAATTGTGTTTCAATTGATTATGATAATACTGTAAAAGAAATTACAAATTTTTATGGAATATGTCATATACATTTAAATTATACATCAAATATAATAAACTATTCAGATATTTTTAAATGCTATATTAAATTTGATTTTATATATGGTAAATCATCTATTGATATTTCTATGCCTACAAATAATCTAAATTATTTTATAAAAAATATTAAAAATATATCATATGATAAAACTAAATTATTTTATTTAACATGGATATCAAGTAACTTTGATGATACAATTTTACAAAATAATATAAGAATATTAAAAGAAAATGATTTTAATGTACATACTATAAAAAAGGATAAAATACAATTATTTGTATATCCATTTACAATTAATCATGTAATTAGTAAAAATATTAATATGCCTGATAAATATTTTATAAAATGTTAATTTATTAAATAATTTTTAATATCAAAAATTATTTAATTACTATCATATTCTGAGTCTGAATCTGATTCTATTTCTGTATAACTATTAAAATCAACTAATTCATTTTTAATACTATTAATATCATTAATAATACTGTCATTATTATCTTCTATTAAATAAAAATGTAGTAACTCTATTTTATCATTTATACTATGATTATTTCTGAATAATAACTTTATTACGCAATTATTATTATCAAAACTATTAAAAATTACACTATAATTAAAAAATCCTGTTTTTATTTTACTAAAATTAGTAGTATAATTTTTATTAAAATAATCTAATATAATATTAGTATTATTAATTATATGTGGAAATAATATGACATTATTATTTAATAATTTTGCATATCCAGATATATATATCAAATAATTTGTATTTTTTTTTATAGTGATATTTTTTGTAATTATTCCAGGTGTTGAGTTTTCTTGATTTAATATAAATAAATTTTTATTTATAGTAACATCATGATTCGCTTTATAAATATTTAATTCCATTAATATATCATATTATAATATTATAAATTTATATAAATTTAATGTTTATTGAATCTATTTTAATATATCTTCTTACATCGGTAAAATCACTATATATTTTTAAAAATCCTGTATTATTAGTATTTTTTTTTAATTTAATTTCAAAATTTTTCGCTCCTTTATCTAAATAATTATTTGTTAGTAGTATAAAATCAGTATCAATTAATAATTTTCTATCCCTCAAGTAATTTCTAAAAATATGAAAAGTAAATATAATTGTATCTGGTAATCCAGTAAAATCAATATTAAAATTTAAATAAATTGGACAATATTTAACTCCTAATTCATGAAGACCAAAAAATAACATTTCATTATTTCTATATATTCTAATCATATCACTATTTCTATTATCCAAGTTACCTAAAGATAATGAATTATTATTAGTCATAGATTTATTAATGTCATAATTATATATTTTTGGTCTATCATATATAGGAATATATGATTTAAGCGGTGCTACACTACTGTAATACCATGTAAGATATCTATTTTTTAAATTTTGTTCTGTAAATAATGTCAACATTCTTTCGCGTGCATCTATACTATCAACTGTTAGTCTTTTATTATATTCTATAGCATCTATCATATCATATCCATAATTGTTATTGTTTTTTAAAGAGCCTTTGTTATTGTGTATATCAAAAACATTAAGATATGTACTTAAATTATTACTATTTTCAATAATTTCACTAAAAGATAAAATTATATTATCTTTTATAAAGTAACCACCATATGTAACATCAAAAAAACATAGTTTTCCATTTATACTAACTTCTATACATGTATGATTTCCCCTACCAATTCCTAAAAAATTTTGAATACCTATTCTATGACTATGAACACCATAATGATTTAATATTATTTGTGAAAAATGAGATCTTGTACCACATGATCCTGATCTATATAAAAATCTTTCATAACTAGTTAATTTGGTTTGTCGTTTTTTACATAAAATATATTTAGGATGAGAATTATATGATTGTGCTACATATTTCAATATAGAAATTATTCTATTTTGAAAATTATCATCTTGATTAATTATATTACTTAAAATAATATTTAAATTTGATAATAATTCATGATCCTCATTAGTCATTTATGTATAATACAAATATTATTAATATTTGTATCATCTATATGTCCTATTATTGATTTCAAAATTGTTGTTCCACAATGTGGAAATCCTGTAATTATTATTTTCTGTAACATATAATTATTCAAATATATTGATATGCCTGATAAATATTTTACAAAATGTTAATTTATTAAATAATTTTTAATATATCAGGATAAAGTTCTATTATATCGTTATTATTAATTATTTTTGTTTCTTGATCTTTATGTAAATTAATTTTGGAAATATCATTATTTAATAAAAATGGTTTATTAATTTGCATAATTCTATAATCCATATGTAATTTGCCTTTTTCTCCTTTTATATTTTCTTCTTTAATGCGTGTTTTATTTTTATCACAATAATTTATATATTGTGTATTATCAAATATACAATTATTATATTTCATACCAATATTATCAAATATATTTTTTAGTTGTAAAAAATTATCTTTAAACATATCTTCATATTTAATAGTATATACATTTTCCTTAATATTGCTTTTTAATTTTTTAAATACTTTAATATAATCTATATATTTTTCAATGGTAGGATATTTATCAATATTGTGATAATCTTTATCAAATCTTTTGTTCAACGATGAAAATACATATAATGGATTACGAATTATAATTATTTTTATATAATCATTATACTCTTCTGATAAAAATTTAGAATTATATAGTGGATATTTACATACAATAAATTTTTTATCTGATTTTTCTAGCATCATTTTATCAGTTTCTTCTAAATTTATTATATCAGTTTCTTCATATATTTCTTTTACACTATTTATATGTCCTATTATTGATTTCAAAATTGTTGTTCCACAATGTGGAAATCCTGTAATTATTATTTTCTGTACCATATAACTATATAAATATATCAATATTATTATTTAAAATAATATTTATTGCATTTAGTATTAATGTTTTATTATTATTAATATTATAAATATTGCAAACATTCATACAACCAAATGATATAATTAAACCAGAGGTATCATTTTCTTTTATTGCTATTATTCCTGTATATGAATCTCCATTATTATTTTTTATTTCTTCAGATTTTATTAATCTTCTTACTTTTTTTACTCCTATTAATTTTTTATTTTTAAATTTATCATAAAATGAATTTAATTCTATTATTGAAGGTAATACATTATTTTCATCCAATTTTATATAATCTTTATTTAAAATATTAAAATAATTACACATCCAATTAGAATTATGTGAATTATTATTTCGGGTTTTAAACCATATTTGTAAGCCTTTTAAAATTACTGCATCATATTCTTGTGAATAAATATTTACACTTTTAACATCATTTAATAATATATTATTTTTATCAAGTATATTGTAATTATCAACATCTAGTAATAATTGTTTATCTTTAATATTATCAACATCTAGTAATAATTGTTTATCTTTAATATTATCAACATCTAGTAATAATTGTTTATCTTTAATATTATCAACATCTAGTAATAATTGTTTATCTTTAATATTATCATATTTATCAAAATAATTATATATCGGAAAAGAATTCCATACATTACTATCTAATCCAAAATTATTTAAAAATGATAAATTAAAATCATTTCTACTTAAATAACGTTTATTTTTTTTTTCATCTTTTATAAATACCATACAATTTTGTTGATATTCTACCTCAAATGAAAATGTATTACCACTAAGTGATAAAAAATTTATACCATTTTTAATTAATTTATTTATATTTTTCATGCTTTTTAATGTAATATATTCATTATGTCCTATAATAATAAATGATTTAGTATTATTAAAATTATCCATATTTTCCACATCTACATCAGATATATAATTTATATCATAATTGTTATAAACTAATTTTAGGAATCCATACATATGATAAAATTCACTATTATATTGTGAGATATTTTTAGTTAAATTATTAAACATAGGTATGTTTGGTCTAAAAAAACTTAATTTATCTGCTCTTTCATTTATATTTTTTTCTTCAGTTTTTTTAATTGGCCATTTATAATATCCACATTTTCCTCCAAACTTATTATAAGCAATTTCAGTGTTAGATGGATATAATACAACTATTGAATTATTGATATCTTTTACTATTATTTTAACTAATTCATCAATAAAATATATTCCACTTTTTAATAAAGATATATTAATATTTATAAATTTTTTAATTCCAACACCTCTTTCCGGTACATCATGAACTATTTTATTATTTTCTAATAAAATATAAGTATTTTTTACTGAAAAATTTCTATTTATATCTATTTCTATTATATCTAAAATATGATTTCTAAGAATATTAGTTATAAAACCCCATTTAAAATGATAATCTTCTTTTGTATTTGTATATAGTTTTATTGTCTCATTATTATTATAACTTAATTTATCTGTATAACCAAATTCAATTATATTAGATTCATGATATTTTTTAATTATTTCAATATCTTTATATATAATAAAATTAATTTTACTATACGAAGGTAATGATAATTGACATATTTTAATATTATTATTATTTATAAATTTAATAATATTTTTCAACATATTTATTGATATATCTGATTTATTGATCTCAAAAAATAAATTGAACTTATTTTTTTTTAAATATATATCTTTTATATCCGAATATACTAAATCTATATCATTATAAATTTTAATAGGAAAAATTAAATTATTAATATCACTAATATTAATATCTTTTACATCTTTTTTGGAGAGAAAATTATTCATATTATATATATATATTATATATTAATAATATTTGTATCAACATATTGCACAAACCATTCTTCTAACGCTGTACATGATGCATATAAATAAGATTTATCTCTACCAGCATTGCCTATATTTAAATCTTTAATTTCTATTATACCTCTATTTACTAGTTTTTGTAAAGAACTACTACCTGTAACTATATTATATGCTGCATGTAAATTTTGTGGTAATGAAAATCCTAATTTATTTCTATTATATAAATTTTCATCTAATTTATTTGATAATATATCTTTTAAATATTTTTTTCTAGAAAATTCCCAATTATTATATTTTTTTGATGATATATGATGTCTTGATTCCAATGATAAACCACTTTCTATAACGTTATGATCTAAAAATGGTGATCTTGTTTCTAAACTATAAAACATTGATGCATAATCTAATGTTGGATTTAAATCGTTACTAACAAATGTATTAAATTCTAGAAATCTATAAAATGCTTCTTTATGTAAATTACTATCAATTTCTATATCACTATATATCATATTTTTTAATTCATCTAACGTATATTGTTTTACATTTTTAACACTAACTATAGATGGATGTCTAAATATATGTAATATTTGATGATTTTCATTAGATTTAATTATGTTTTTATTTGGTATTAATCTATTATGTATAATATTATTATTGTCAATATCATTCTTATTGTTATTACTATCTAGAATTGGTGTTCTTGTATAACCATAACATAATTCATCTCCTCCATTTCCTGTTAATACAACAGTAGATTTATTTTTTACTCCATCTAATGTTAGCATAACTATTATACATGCCATTGATGGCTCACCTGCAAAATCTATATATTTTTTTAAATAATCTAATAATTTATTTACATCTATGTTCTCATTTTCACAATTTCTAATATCTATCTTTCCATTCAACTTATTACTTATAATTTTTGCATATTCACTTTCACCATTTTTTAAATGAATACAATTGCTTCCATTTTTTGAATAATACAATACAACTGATGAATCAATACCACCACTAAATAATATAGATAAAGGTACATCAGCATTATTCATTAAATTTACACTATTTCTAATATTATCTATAAAATTAGAATTATTAAGATTAGGTTTCCAGTATTTTTTTTTATTAATATCAAAATTAGAATTAATTTCTAAATAATGAGATTTTTCTAATTTAAAAATATTTTTTATAATTGTTTCTCCTTCCCAACATCCACCTAAAAGTAAATATTTGTATATTGATTCATAATTTAAATACCATTTCTTATTTTTGATTTTATATAAACTATAAAATATAGACTTCAAATTTGATGCAAAATATATTTTTTTATTTTCTATATAGTAATATAAAGGTTTCTCACCCATTCTATCTCTAATTAAATATAATTTATTAGTTTTCTTATTATATAATGCAATAGCATACATACCACTAATTTTTTTTAATGTTTCTTCTATTCCATATTTATCAAACATATTTAATAAAACTTCAGTATCGGATGAACTATTGAATTTTATATCAGACAAATAATTTAATTTTAATTCATTATAATTATATATTTCGCCATTAAATACTAATGATAAATTATCATTTTCCATTGGTTGCATACCATTATCTGATAAATCTATAATTTTTAATCTATTATGTGCTAATATACAATTATTATATACTCTAGAATTAAATCCATTTGGACCACGATTTATTTGTAATAATTTTATTTCATTAATTATATTAATATCATCATTAATATCTATATTACCAAAAATTCCTAATATACCACACATAATATAATATATTAATATATTATATATATATTAATTTTACTCATTATTATTTTTGGATGATCTACTAATTTTAAACTTTCATAAAAATTAATGGAAGGTTTTATACTGTAAGTCCATAAAAATGGAGTATTTTCTTTGAACAATAATTTCCAATTTGATGGAAAGTCGCTTTTATTTTTATTTTTAGAACTATCGGTAGAATTTTCAAAATAAATTAATGCATTTTTTTTGCAATTTCATCTATTAAATTTATATATTTATTCACTTCGGTGTATTTCATCTCCTGGAATGATTCTATATTTACAATATTTAATCTAATTTCCTTTCACCTTTTTCATCTATTGTACCTATTTTTCTACCAGGATTTCCAACCATTACACTATATGGTTCTACATCTTTACATATAACTGCACCACTACCTATTAAACTATGTTCTCCTATTGTATTTCCACATACAACAGTACAATTTGCACCTAAAGTAACGCCTTTTTTCAAAATAGTTTTTACATATTCGCCTCCTTTGCTATACATTCCACGAGGATTTATATCATTTGTTAATACACAACTTGGTCCGAAAAATACATAATCTTCTGCTTCCACTCCAGCATAAATACTTACATTATTTTGTACTTTACAATTATCTCCTAAAACTGCGCCACCAGCAATAAAAACATTTTGACCAATATTACAATTTTTACCTATTTTGGCACCTTTACATATATGACTAAAATGCCATACTTTTGTTCCTTCGCCTATTTTTGCTCCTATATCTATTACAGCGGTTTCATGGGCAAAATAATCATTTTTTTCTATTTTCACTTCTCTATTATTTAATAAACTTTCTTGTAATCCATTTAATACTTTTAATACATTTACACCTTCTTCACCAGGGGTAATTGGCGTGTTTCGTGTTTCACAACATTCTACAAAATGTTCGCATTCTGCTAACAATGGTGATTTACTTAAATCTACTTCAATATTTTCAGCATTATTTTTAACAGGGGTTGGATTTGCATTAATATCAGAACTATATTCAATATATTCTGGAAAATATGTAATCTTATTTTCTTTTAAAACATCATCAAATATAATCATTCCCTTCTCACCAATAATAGACATTTTTTGCTCTTTATATGGATTCAACCAATTTACATTAACATTAACATATGCATCTTTGAATTTTAATACTGAGTTTGTTACATCATGTACGCCTTCATTAATATGATCTTTTCCATGACATACTACAGATAATGGTACTTGATTTACTAGACTTAATACAACTGATATATCATGTGGAGCAAATGACCATAGTACATTTTCATGTTTTCTAAAAATACCCAAACTAAGACGATTTGCTATAATATTTTTTACTCTACCTATTTTACCTTCTTCTATCATTGATTTTACTTTTACCATTGCTGGATGATAATGTAATAAATGACCCACCATTAATATTTTATTTTTAGTTTTTGCTATTTCTACTAGTTCTTCTGCTTCATTTACATCTAATGTAATCGGTTTTTCAACATATACGTCTTTATTTGCCAATAATGATTTTTTTGCAAAACTATAATGCATTTCTGCTGGCAGCGCAATACAAACTGCTGTTATTTCTTCATTATTTAAAACATTATCCCAATTTGTAGTAGTTTGTACTTCTGGGTATAATTCATTATATTTTTTTAATGCTTCTTCATTTATATCACATATTGTATGTAAAGATCCTGTATTATTAAATTCGCGTATTAAATTTTTACCCCAATAACCACCGCCAATTAATCCTATTTTTACCATTATACTTAAAAACAATATTAAAATCACTCTTTTTATCGGTATTGATTAAAACCTTATAATTATTTAAAAATAACTAAATAGTATACCCAAATGATCCAAATGTACGATCCTAAAAGAGAATATAACACTCATAAAACAGAGATTGATTCTAGCATTCATCGTGTATTAGACCATGGCATCTTTATTAATGGTCCCGAAGTTAAAGAATTAGAACAAAAGCTAGCGGAATATGTTAATGTAAAACATGCTATTAGTTTATCCAACGGTACTGATGCACTTACTATATCACTATTAGCTATGGATGTTCAACCAGATGATGAAATTATCACTGTATCCCATTCATGGATAAGTACTGTTGAAACCATTGCTCTTATCAAAGCTAAACCTGTATTTGTAGATGTTGAATCTAATACTTTTAACTTAGACGAAACAAAATTAGAACAAGCAATTACAAATAAAACAAAAGGAATTGTTGTCGTTAGTTTATATGGACAAATTGCTAATATTGATAATATAAATGAAATAGCGAATAGACATAATCTATTTGTTATTGAAGATGGTGCTCAAAGTTTCGGCGCAACATATAACGGAAAAAAAACAGGTTCATTAACCACAATCGGTACTACTAGTTTTTTCCCTTCTAAACCATTAGGTTGTTATGGCGATGGCGGTGCTTGTTTTACAAATGACGATGAAATTGCATTAAAAATACGTGCTATTAAAAGTCACGGTGGTGTAAAAAGATTTCATCATAAATATGTAGGATTAAATGCTCGCTTAGATACTATTCAAGCAGCAATACTATTAGAAAAATTAAAATACTTTGACCAAACGATTGAAGCAAGAAATAATTGTGCTAATTACTATACAAATAATCTAAAATTCTTAGAAGAAAAGGGATGTCAATTACCAGTAGTAAAAGAAAATTGTAAAAGTGTTTGGGCACAATATTCCATATTAGCAAATAATAAAGAAGAAAGAGATAATATTGTTTCACATTTAAAAGACAATAATATCAATGCTGCTATTTTCTATCCAGCTCCTTTACATTTACAAGAATGTTTTCAATATTTAAATTATAAAGTAGGAGATATACCTATTACTGAAGATGTATGTGATCGTATTTTTAATTTACCATGTTATGGCGAATTTACTACTGAAGAACAAAGTAATATTGTTCAAATATTACAATCATTTTTTGTTATTGAATAAATTATACATTTGTTTGTAATTTACACCATTATATATATGAATAAATTTATTCATATAATATATTAAATTTCCAGATGCCATAAAATAATTATTTTGATATACGCTATTTTTACATCCAATATATCCAACCTGTCCTTTATTTTGAAATTCAAATTTATTTTTATTATTAAATCTTGAGTTAAACTGTTTTGCCAAATAATATCCTTGCTGATAAGCTACCTGTGCTGTTGGTGGATTACCGCTATACGCACAATCACCTATTGCCCATACATTTTCTGTATTTTGTACTTTTAACATATTATTTATTTCAATCCCTTTGTTATTTTTCATATTTAATGTATCCATAATTATTTGGGTCAATGGAGATAATTTAATACCTCCACACCATATAGACAAATCATAATTTATTTTATTATTATTTTTAAAATAAATTGTATCTTTTGTTATTTTAGATACCATATGATTCATGTATAAATTAACTTTATTTAAATTCCATGTATTTGTAGTATAATCACTTAATTTTGAATTAAACATAGTCAATGGTCTAGGTACGGCATCAATTGCGCTTATTTTAAATTTATTATAATCAATCAACGTTCCTATAATTTCACTACCAGTTAATCCACACCCTATTACTGCTATATTTGCATTTTTTGGAAGAGTTGTCAGTAATTTACGCAACGAATTTGCATCTTCATTTGATTTTAAAAAATAACAATTTTCGTTTACGCCTGAAATATTAAAGGTATTTACAGATGAACCATGCGCTAATACTAAATAATCATAATCACTAGATTCTTGTTTACACGTTATTTTATTATTATTAAAATCTACACATTTTACTTCGTTTTCAATAAGAGAAATTTTATTATTTATATCATTTACATCTAATTCTAAATTCTTATTGTCTTTTATATTTCTTGCCAACAAAGGTGTATATACAAATGATTTATTCTTGCTTATTACTTCTATGTCATATATATCTGTGTCTATGTATTTTAAAAAATTTACACTACCCCAACCAAAACCTACAACAATAATTTTTTTCTTTTTTTCCATCTTTATTATATTGTTATTAAAATTAAATTTTTTTAACATTTGTATGATCTTTTCTCATTACGTTTCTTTCCTTTATACATGCTTCCATTAATGCACTTGGACTATTCTCATTCTTCATATATTGTAATAATGCATTTGTATCTTTTGGAAAACAATATCCGCCATAACTTATTTGTCCATCTGGACCAGGTATTGTTGTATGCATTGGATTTATCCAACCATTTTTTAACATTAAATCTTTAATAATATTGTAATCACTTCCATTTTTTTCACACAAACAATATAATTCGGTGAAAAATTGTACTTTCATTGCATAAAAACAGTTTACAAAACTTTTCATACTTTCACTTTCTGTACAAGTACAATGACTTATTTCTGCATCTGGATAATATTTTTTATAAAAATCTGCTAAAACTGTAATTTCTTCATCACTTACATTATCGGATTTTCCTAATACAATATGAGTTTGATTGTGAAAATCTTCAAATGCTGTAGCCGCAGTTAAAAATTCTGGATTATGTACAAATTTTAATTTTTCATATTTTTCGCTTAATTTTTTTGTTGTCAACGGTTCAACTGTACTCTTAATAACTACAATTCCTAAATAATTGTTTTCTTCCAATTTTTGACAAACTTCTTCAATACATGATTTATCATATTCATTTGTTTCTTCATCAAATATGGTGGGTAAGCAAAGAAAACTAATCTCACTTTTTAAACAATCTTCAAAACTATCAGTATCTTCTTTATATTTGTCATATCCAATTACACTACAATTTTTTAATTCAAAGCTTTGCTTCATTGAACCTCCAACAAATCCTAATCCTATTACAGATACTACCATATATATAGTATTAATATTATATAAAATTGAAAAATATATAAATATATTTTTAGTTATAAAACTATGAATATATTTGATTACCTTAATAAACGTCATATATTACAAAATATGACGGATAATGAGTTTGAAGAATTTTTACCAAATTTTACAAACGCATTAGTTGATTATGGATTTGATAATCTTATTATATATTATAATAATAGTCTGAAAAATATACAAGATGATTGGACAGAACTTTGCAATAGAACAATAAATACAAATAATATTTCATCAACAAATACAGTAGGACTATTTATATTAAAACAATATATGACACATATATACCATGTTAAAAACTATAAAGGGCAAAATATTGCAAATTATTGGACTTATCCAACAATAACAAAGGCAATACGTGTAAATAGAAAGTCCCATTCTACGCCCTATATAAGTGAATTAGTTAGACAAATCGGATTTGTATCAGGAACATCAAAAGTTACCATGTATCGTCCACTATTAACAAAACGTATTGTGGAATATTTTCAAGCGAAATCAGTTCTAGATGTATGTGTTGGTTGGGGTGGTCGTATGATTGGGTCAACCTGTATCAAAGATGTACATTATACTGGAATTGAACCATGTAAGCAAACTTTTGAAAAATTACAACAAATATGCAATGACTTATCAATCACCAATGTAAATTTAATAAACGATTGCGCAGAAAATGCTATTACAAAATTACCAAATAAATATGATCTTGCAATAACATCACCTCCATATTATAACTTAGAAATATACAGCGATGAACCTACACAATCACATCATTATGGCTCATACGAACAATGGATTGAATCATTTTTAAAACCAGTTGTATTTGGGGTATTAGATAATCTAAAAGAAACTGGTAAAAGCGCATGGTCTGTTAAAAATATTAAAACAGATAAAAAATATAATTTATACAATGACATTGAAAGATTACATAACGAACGAGGATGGAAAAAAATGGATGTTGATTTTTATGTAGGCAATTCTATACGCCCTGGTTCTAATAAAGATAAAGATGGTAATATCAAAACAGGCCAAGAGTTTACCTATATTTTTACAAAATAAATTATACAAGGGTATAATAAAAAATTGAATCATCTATTTTTTATTAATTCATTTATATAAACTATAATTCACAATGAACTACACCGACGTTGCTAATTCCCCTGACCTAACTACTTTTATTCAAAATGAAATAAAAGATCCTTGGGAAAATACTCCCTTCAAAGGATATGTCCACATGGATCCAAAACAAAAAGGAGAATTCGGCGAAATATTTGTAGAAAAATGCGCCAAACAACTTGATTTTAAGGTAGAAAGAGCTCCCACGTCTACTGCAGGACACGATAGAGTAATTAATGATATAAGAACTGAAATTAAATTTAGTCTCGCACAAAAAGATAAGAAAAATAATAGTATCAAAGATAATACATTCATAATCAATCACGTTGCTGAAAAAAAGGATTGGGAAAGACTAATATTTGTTGGAATAAACACAAATATTAGTGAATCAATATTTATCTGGTTCACAAAAGAAGATTTTCAAGAACATCTTAAAGCCCCTAACTGTTGTTTCAGAAGACAACAATCGGGAAAAGATGGAGGAAATGACGATTACATGTGTGGTGGTAAAAATCTTACCATTCTATTCGGTCAACCATTTATTAAAAAGGGGTTTGACGAATGGTAAATTATTCAACAGTAACCACTTTTGCCAAATTACGAGGCATATCAGGATTTAAATTACGCACCAATGCTAACTCATAACTCAAAAATTGTAATGGAATTATCATTAATAAATGTAAAAACGTAGTATTATTAGGTATTTTTATTGTATATTTATTTTCTTCTTCGTTATTTGTTATTTTAATAATAGAGGCATGTCTTGACTTTATTTCTTCATATGCATTCATTGATTTACTATAATGTATATCATTTGGACATAATAATATTACTGGAAATTCTGGCTCTAATAAAGCAAAAGGACCATGTTTCAAACTACTTGTTGAATATCCTTCGGCATGAATATATGATATTTCTTTTATTTTTAATGATCCTTCTTTTGCCACCGATTCTCCTCTTCCTTTTCCCAAAATAAAACACGAATTTTTATTATCAAACATGCTTACTAATTCTTTCACTTTATTACGGGTTTCTAGGACGGTTTTAATATCTTTATTTAAATTACGTAAATCTTCTATTATTATTCTTCTCTTTTCAATGTTTTCATGTGGATAATATGTTTGTGAAAACCAAACTGCAATCATTACTAATACTATAACTTGTGATGTAAATGATTTTGTTGATGCTACCGCAACTTCTCTACCTGCGTGTAAATATGAACCACAATTTACTTCACGTGCTATTAATGAATCTACCACATTTACTACACCTAGTGTGTATAGTTCATATTCTTTTGCAATATTTATACAACGATGTAAATCCTTTGTTTCTCCCGACTGTGACAATAATATCAAGCATGTTCTACCTTTTTTAGGTACATCTAATATATTGAAATCAGCACCATCTATGATTTGCACACTATTAAATTTACATAAATCCTTGAAATAATGTATTGCAAAATTTCCAGCATTATATGATGTACCACATCCCAATAAGATTAAATTATCTATATTTTCTAATTCTTTTACTTTTTCTTGTAATCCACCCAAACGTACTTTATTATTCTCCAATAAACGACTACCTAATTTAATAGCACGTAAACTTGCTACTTCTTGATCATATATTTCTTTTAGCATCCAATGATCATATGGTTCGGGGGTTAATTTATTATTATTTGCTAATACTTTATTTAATATATACGTATCGTTTGTTGTAATATTTAATTCACTATTATAATTTATAACACATATATCATGGTTGTTTAATGCAATATAATTATCCATTTTATTACAAAAACCACTTTGCTCACTTGTTACTATTACATTCTTATTATCATTTCCTATTAATATAGGACTTCCATTTCGCGTAACATATAGTGTATTGGGTTCATCAACACACATTATTACTAACCCCCATGTTCCTTCCAATTTTTCTATTGTTTTTTCTATAGATGATTCTATATTTTGAGTTATTTTATAATAATACGATAACAAATTAACTATTATTTCTGTATCTGTTTGCGATTTCATAGTATACTCGTTTTTTTCCAAGAATTCTTGTAATTCTTTGTAATTTTCTATTATACCATTATGTACTAATGTAAATTTTTCACAATTTGAAATATGTGGATGTGAATTAATATCCGTTTTTGCTCCATGTGTTGCCCAACGCGTATGGCCTATTCCTATATTCCCTTTTAAATTATTATTTGTTAAATAATTGATAGAACTTTCTGTATCAGTTGAAGCTTTTTTAATCATTTCAAATTTGTTATTTACTAATGTGCAAATTCCAGCTGAGTCATATCCTCTATTCTGTAATTGAATTAAACCCATTAACAAAATATCATACACATTTTCATATATACCCGCTATTATTCCACACATACTATTAGTTAAGAATATAATTTTAAAAACAATATTATATTATATGGATAATATTGTTATTATATTAGCAGGCGGTTTAGGAAAACGCATGGAATCTGAACTACCTAAAGTTTGTCATACTTTTAAATCTATTCCTATGATTGTTCGTGTTTACAATGAATCTACTAAAATTGGATCTAATAAATTTTTAATTGTTGTTGGTAAATACAAAGAAGTTATTAAAACAACTCTGGAGAGATATAATATTATTGAAAATATTAATTATGAATTTATTATTCAAGAAACACCACTAGGTACTGGTCATGCTGTTTTATGTTGCCGTGATTATTTAAAACAATACGATAACAGTAATGTATTAATATTATGTGGAGATGTACCACTCATTACTCACGATTTAATGCTTAAAATGATTACTAATTTTGAAAATATTAAATGTATGACAACGTGTTATAAAGATCCTAAATCATATGGACGTATTATACGCAATGATGGTATATTTGAAAAGATTACAGAATTCAAAGATTGTAATGAAAGTGAAAAATTAATTAATGAAGTTAATTCTGGTATATATGCTGTAAAAAGTGATCTACTTATAAAATATTTACCACTAATTACCAATAATAATGCACAACAAGAATACTATTTAACTGATATTGTTGAATTAATCAAAACACATGAAGAAATTACGATTGAAACCTTTATTATACCCGAAAAAGATCAAATACAAATTGAAGGTATCAATTCTAAAGAAGATATGGAGAGACTTGAAAAAATGTATTAATTATATTTGGCCATATACAACCCCATTTTATTAAAATCACATTTATTATAGAATCTCTCTAGAGATACATCACAATCTAAAATACATTTGTAACAACTTCTTTGAAGTGCTAGTTCTTTTAAACTTTCTATTAAATGTTTTCCAAGTCCGTAATTACGATAATTTTCATCTATGACTATATCTTCTATATGACCTACATTACCATAATTACGTATTAACTTATGTTCAACAAAAAGTGTACCACTTCCTATTATATTATGATCATGTACAATAACTATTATTTGATGATCTGGTGTCAGAGTTTTAAAGAATTCTTTGTTTTTTTCATTGGTTATTTCATCATAATCTATATATGTAAGTTGTCCTAATAATTTAAAATAATTATGATTTATATCGTCTAACCTTAATTTTCTAAAGAAGAATATTTTATTTTTTATTTCTAGTTGTTTTGCCATTATATTTAGTAAAATATATTTTTTTATATTTAGTAAAATATATTTTTTTATATTTAGTAAATTATTTTTTTTTTAATGTCTTTATAATATATTAAATGCCAAAATTATCAGGAGGTAATAATAAATCAATGAGTGACGAATTTGGTCCTAATGTAACTGCATGTGATGGACATAACCCTATCAAAAAATGTTATATTACAGGTGCTTTAAAATATCATCCAGACAAACAGGATAAGGATAGTACTGAGGCGGAGAAGGCAACCGCTGAAGAGAAATTTAAATTGTTAAATCAATATAATGTTGCATGTGTAACGGGGGACAACACAAAATTACATAAAGGCTTTACCGATGAATGCTATTTAGAGGAAGGAGCTGAAACGCAACCACCAAATGATGGTCCAAGAGGTAATCCTATGCAACCATATGCATCAAGGACTGCAACAGGGTATGCAACCCAAGGGTCGCCACCACAACAATCACCACCACAACAATCACCACGAGTAGATGTAAAGACACATTTTGCAATGTATATGAAGTATGCTGTAATAATTATGGGTCTCTTAATGGTTAGTATTTTACGTAAAAGTGAAGGAGGGAGCAGCAGCAGTACCATGAGAGGGTATGAAGGAGACCACCTGGGATTTGGTGGTCTAGGGGGTGGGAAAGGTAAAAACCAAAAGGGTGGAAAAGGTAAAAACCAAGAGGGTGGAATAGGCTTCTTCGCCGCTACTGTATTTGTTACTTTTTTGACAACTTTATGTAAAATACCACAAGTTATAGCAACTAGTCAAGAAGCCAATGAGAATGTACAACAATGCTATGATCGTATTTCAGGAGTACTTATTGACGATTGTGAGGATGTGGCTAAAGCTGGGGGGGTGGATGTCAGTCAATGGGACCTGGCTTCCGATGCACTAAATACCTTCGGGAGTTGGGTGGGGGTACTGCCACCACCAGGCGGGTGGCCAGCCGATACAATTATACCAGCATATATCAGTGGTGATGACACTCCATTTCCACCAGCAGGCTGGACATCTAAAAATTATCTTGAAATGCCTGATGGTAAGCAATTTACATTGAGTACACTAGATATGGAAAATTTAGCAAGTCACGGCGTTACAGATACAGCCGTGATAGGAGATATGATGATGGAATCAGCGGTGGATATGCGCACAGCAGGTAGAATGTTCGCAAGTTATATGGCCCGTCGGGAATCCGGGACAGCGAATACATATAAGACAGAGACAATATATAATCCGAACGACGGCAAGTGGAATGTTGATGCATTAGAAAGAGCAAGGATGACCCATGAATCACAAATAAAGCAATATTGTACTCACGGCCAATATTCTACTCCTGAGTCATTTGCACAATTATTAGTTAATAGTGATATTGCTAGTGATGGACGATTAGCGGCAATGGGATCTAAAATACAGCAGGAATCCCACGATCTCTCAATCAGAATAGGAACCAAATCCACCCAAGTTACACCTGACATGCTCGGGTTTGCTATGCAGAGATATGCTGATTGTCAGACGATGTGGACAATGCACGATACGATTACAGCAACAGAGAATATGTTAAAATTGCATAGTAACATAGGTAGACTTAATGTGGCTGATATTACTCCAGATGAAGTGCAAACAATTTTTAACCAGTTTCTTACTGGTGGTGGTGTAAGTGCATTGCGTGAGTTTAAGGGAGTACTCGGTTCAGTATTTAATCCGGAGTCTGAAAAGGGAAAGGAAATAATGGACAAAATTAAAAATAACCTAAACACTAAAATGAAAGACACACAAAAATCTGTAAAAGAGTCTTTCATGGAGGCGGCTGGGGAGACTGAGGATGCACTAATTACGGTTGCAGCTAAGGTTATAATTATACCATTCACTGCTGCTGTAAAAGGATTTGGATATAGTGGCCCCGTGCGTGTGTTTTTAAGTGCGGCATCATTCGGTCAGATTCCAACAGCTGGTCTGCCTAAAGGTGGCGATGCATGGAATTTAATTACAGTTTGTGATGTGATAGTCAATTTTTACCTGGGAATCACCGCCGCAACAGCGATTGTTGGTCTGGTTGGGAAAGTTGTTACTAAACCACTCTCAGAAATGAGCCAACAAAGAATAGAAGACAAACAGGCAGAGTTAGGTTTGGACACACAAAGAGCACTGTTAGATCGCGGATTTATACGAGATCCGAGACAAGGAATTATAAGCGCTACTCTTACTGGGCCGCGATATTTACAAATTGAAAATATGGCTAATTCTAATCAAATTACACAAGGTTCCTCCGTATCACTCCCCCAACATATTTCTTCTAGCCAAGCGACTTTAATTGGTAATGATGGTACACCACCACCACTTGTAGTCGAACTACCTGATTCGTTTCCACTCCCATCTCATATCCCACGCCCTCTCCCACTCCATAGTGTACCATCAGAAATACCTATTGCTGATGGTGAAGGAAAAAAACCGGGTATGTTGCGTAGGTTTAAGAGTTTTTTCAGTAGTAAAACAAACCCTAGTAGTAAAACAAAATCTCTTCAACTAACTAATGGACAACCAGGAGGTAAAAAACGTTCAGTTAAAAAACACAAAAACCGAAGAAAACACACCAAAAAATTAAACAAGAAGAACAGAAGTAAAAAGAACAGAAGAAAGAAACACAACACTGTAAAACGAAGAAACAAAAAAACAGCACGAAGAAGACGTTAAAATAATCTTCCATATTCTGGTATAAATTTCCTTATATTATCTCCAATTTCGTTTGGTATATTTTTTCTATGTAATAATATGTCAAATAATTCAAGTAATTCTTTTGAAATAACTGCTGAATATTGATCTTTACGTATTATTATACTAGTTTTTAATTGTGAACACATACTAACTTTTATTTTTATTGGTTTTCTCAAAAGTAAATTATCTGTAAAATCCAGAAATTTCGCACAGAATATTTTAGGTAACATATCCGTTGTACCAATAACTATTACATCTTGATTTAAATATTTACTATAATTTTTATCTACATAAAGATCATCCATTATATAAATAATTCAAAAATACTATTTATATAATTATTTAAAATTATATGTTATTCTAGCAAATATAGTTACTATTACAATATAAGATACTAGTAAAGGTGTAAAATTGGTCATTTCAATATTTTTATAATAAAAGTCTATTTCTTTTTGTAAAATAATTAAACCAATAAATGATGACACAATAGATAATAATATCAACAAACGTTTCTTTTTCAATAATTTATTAAAATATTTTCCTATATGAAATGTATTATAAAAGTTTGTATTATATGTTATAAATATCGCCATAATTGAAAATAATGTAATATAAATTTGCGACACTATTAAATTAATATCAAATAATTTATTCAACGGCAATGATAACATTAATCCTGATTCGGGAATAGGCGTAATTATATTTAAAATACACCATATAATAAACGCGCGTTTTAATCCATATTTACTGCCAAAAATTAAAAATGTTAGTGCAAAAAACATAACAAATATTGTGGTTAATATATTGAATAAACTGTTTTTTATTTCTTCTTTATTTTTTATATCGTTCTTAATATGTAACTGATAATTAATTACAATAAATGATACTATAATAATTAAAAGAAATACGAAATCTACAAAATATATAAAATGTGAATCTTCCATATATTTAATATATATTATTTATCTATAACTACGTCTTTTATGATATTTTTTGCTACTTTATTCTTATTATCCTCCGTATTTTGGGTTATCGTATTTTTTATTAATGAATGATACTCTTCGTTCTCTTTGGAATTACTATCATTGCAATTCGGATGCGTTTTCATCCACTCTGGAAAATGTTTGAGTGTTTTTCGGCCAACACTGGATATTGCACTATTTAACTTTGTTTTACTTTCTTCCTTTTCCCATTCATTATTTTCTTTTACATATAATATTTCACGTTTCGCATCACTACAATGTAAAGGTCTTTTTGTTAAGTCTAGTTGATTTAATCCATTCAAAAATATACGCGTTAATCCATTTACATATCCCAATTCGTTCATTTTATCTAAATCATTCAGTTGTAATTGTAAAGAATCAATAAAATCATTAATGTTTAATGCATCTTTACATGTTTCGTTTAAGAAAATATTAAGATTAAATTTATTTGTTGTATTGTTAGTAGTATTATTATTACCAATTAAAGGCATCATATCAGTGATAGTTGTTACTAATCGGTTATTTTCTTTTTGTTGTTCTGACATTTGGGTCATTGCTTGTATTAATAATTCTTTATAATTTGGTTCATCACTATTTTTTTCTATTATATTTTCATCTTTTTTTTTCTCTATTATATTTTCTTCCTCTTCTAGATATTTGCATTTCTTCTTATGATTATATAATGAAGCACGATGTGTATATTCTTTTCCACATTCACATGTATAATGAGGTGGGGGTTTTATGTGTTGTATTTCTGTTGTATTTATTGTATTATTATGTTTTGCTGTCATTACATGTCTATTAAAATCCTTTTTATTACTGCATATAAAGTTACATTTTTCACAATTAAATAATTTAGGGTTTTTTGGGGTTTTTTTTGTTGTCATTCTCCTAAATTATTGCAACATTATAAAAATAATGACTAGAACGAAATTAAAAAACTTAAAAATAATATGGTAACAACTAATAATTATTTATTTGTAATTTAGAGCATTCTAGTCTAAAAGTGAAACCCCTTGAGATTAAGTTTGAATTTCATTTCTAGAAAAACTCAAATGGACATTTTTAAAATGTCCTTTTTCACCTTTATGAAAAATAGAATTGGAATTAAATCTCAAGGCATTCCATATTTTTATTAATTGTTACCATACATTTTCTTTTTGTAAAGTATACTACTATATTTATGTAGTAATTACATATAAAATTGAATTATTTAATTAAGTTACATTAATTAACAAAAACAAAAGATGACTACAAATATTTATATGAAAAATAATTCTGATTGGGATCATGAAGATAAAGGAAAATATGGGTTTGTAGAAGGAGGAGATGATAACTTAAGTAAACGTCTTCGTGATTCTGGCGAAGAGCATTCTGAAAAATCAGTATTAACAGATATTTGGTCTTTTGAAAAAACAGAACAGTATTTACTTCAGCCTTATTATAATGAGCCAGATAAAATATTATCACTTGTTGCGCCCTATATTGAAAAGATAGAAGTAATTGAAAATTTATATAACATAGAACTACCCATTCTTAGAACACTAAATAAATATCTAGTTAAATCAGCTACAAAACAATCAACTGAATTTATTTATAAAAATGGATTAGATACGTTGGAAAATATACTACAAACAGAATTTCCGAAACTTGGATTAAAGTTTATTAAAAAATATAGCCACGAGGAACTTCAAACTATAAATACATCAATTGTTAAAAGAAATAAAAAAACGGAAAAGAGTGATTATGAACAACTTTTACAATTTTCAAAGAAATATAAGAATACTTTGAAAGAATTAATTACGAACGGTATTCAATGGTTTGAAAGAAATTATCAAACGGATGGTATTAAATATATATTAGATACACTCGTTGAAAAATATAGAATATATCTAGAGTTAGCAACAGGTGGAGGTAAAAGTTATATTATATATAAAGTTATTTCACATATTAATCCAGAAGTAATAATTATATTTTCACCAAGAAAAAAAATCAATCAGCAAAATAGTTCTGGAAAATACATTAGTATTTTGGATAACAACTATCTGGTATATAATTGTTCAGAAGATACTGATTTTGAAGGTTTTAAAAACAAGTGTAAGGAACATTCAAAGAAAATGCTTATTGTTGCATGTCCTCAGGGATCAAATGAAAAAGTATATAATTTAATTCACGATCATAGTTTATCCAATATATTTATCTGGTTTGACGAAGCACACAATACTATTGAAAAATGGGTAGATGATTCAACAGATACATGTAAAAATTTCCTATTAAATGATAAAGATAAGATTTTAAATAGAGTATTTACTTCTGCGTCACCAGATAGAGAAAATATTACAAATTATCCACATATTTTTGGAGAACATTATTTACCAATAAAAGTAAAAGAATTAATAGATCAAAAATGGTTGTGTGAGATTGATTGTAAGATTTTAGAATATGAAAAAGACGATTTTAATTTAACAAAGTGGATATTAGATAATTTTATAGAAAATAATAGAAAGTTCGGATTTAGTTTTCACAATAGAGACGATAACGCGTTTAATCTCTTTTACAAACATTATCAATTATTTAAAAATAATGAAACAGATATAATGCCATATATATTGATAAATAGTTGCGGATTAAATGAAAATAATAAAAAGAAATATGAAGCAATTGAGTGTGATTTAAAAAATATTAAACATTTTGAAAACAAAATCAATACTGTTGAAAATCCAAAACATATGGCGTATGTTGTTAAACAATATGATATGGGGTATGACTTTGAAGAATTAGATTATATAGTATTTAGTGATCCCAAGTTGTCTTTTAAAGATGTTATTCAATCAATAGGTAGAGGTACACGGTGTGACAAAAAGGGAGAAAATGGAACTAATTTAGATAAAAAACTATTATTGATGCTACCTACATTTATTACAGAAGAAGAAAATAATAAATATAGAAATGTAATAGAAGTATTGCGGTATTTGGTGTTAGATCTAGAAATAGATATAGAAAAAATGTTAATTAAACCAGTTAGTTCGGGATTCAGTACAAAAGAATCTAATGGATTACTGTATAATGGTAATAATAGCAATTCAAGTAAATTACTGGATTTGTTACAAAGTAATAATATTTTGAATAAAGTAACTTACAAGACATTAAAATCATTTTGTCAAAAATATGAAGTATATACTGAACAAGATTATTATAAGTTTAAAGAGCTAAATCCGTCGTTAAATTTGAAAAACAACTTATACGAATATCCTGGATTCTATTGGAAAAATGTAGTAGATTCAGATAGTAATAAATATTATTCTACACTGGCAGAATGTATTGAATCCAAAAGAAAAATTATTAAAGATGCAGAAGAAAAATTATCTGAAGAAAATTTTGAAGAACTTCTTATTGACATAGAAGATAATAGTTGGAAAGAATTAAATAAATATGATTCTAATATTCCACCATATTATGATTTGAATAAATATTATCCAGAAATTCAATAATAAGATTGTTCCATAATATCTTTCATTAGTAAATCAATATTATTAATTTCGTCATTAATATACATTTTTTTATGTTCAATAGTGTCTAGGTAATTTACCATTTCAGTTTGTTTTTCACTATCTTTCTGAATAAATATCTTCAACGCTTTTAATTTGTCTTTGTTTAAACTACCACCTCCCATGCATCCAGATGCGGTACTATCTACAGGAATACACATAATATGATAATACAAGTATTTATTTAATTCTTCATTTTCGGTATTAATATGTAAAATAGCTTCATTTGTATACAAATCACACCCAGCAATGCCTAATTTACCAATACTTAATTTAAATGACATTAATATAGATCCTTTTTTAACAAGCAATGGTTTCTTTTCAGTGACTGCTTCATCTGTAATTTTCTTTTTAGAATCTACAATAGGTATCAAATTATTGTTTAATTCGCTTACAGATACCCATACATGTGTTCCATTATTCCAATAACTGGTATTTGTGGTAGAAGGGGTGGACCCTATATTAATTTTAATTATTTCATGAAGATCTTTAATATGTACTTCATTCTTCTTTATTTGTGTTTCAAAATAATATTTCATTTGTCTAGTTATGCCTGTTTGTCTATCAATTAGTAATTGTTTTTGAATGGCCAAATCATCAAATTTTTGAATAAGTTCTTTTTGAATTTCAATAGATGGTGTCGGAATTAGTATAGAAGATAATCTATCTTTTGAAATATTCTCAATACCTGATCCACTATAATATTTTTCCATAATATTCATATTATTTTTAAAATAATAGTATAACCATTTTGTTGTAACTAGTTCATTTTTTGAATTAAATACTATACAATGATCGGATGTTGAAAATTTAGTACCATAGTTTACATTTGGAACACCGCCATCGCCTATAATTACGCTTTCTGTTTCATAATCTGGGTCGTCAATATATGATGAAATAACATTTGAACTTGTAAAGAATGGATATTTTCCAGTTTCATTGCCGTGTTTTGCAGTTCTATTACTTTTTTTTTCATAATTAATTAATTCCCTCAATTCTTTCCATTCACATGTTGATTTTTCCATGAGTTTCTCTATTTGTTCATCTACAATGTAATTGTTTGAATCCCAAGAATAGTAATTTTGTTTCATATCTTCGGTTGAAACATTACATATTTCTGTAATATTGGTTCCATCCTCACTCAATTGTAGAAATTGTATATTTTCAGTTTGTTTACCTTCCTTTTTAATAAAATATATACAAACTGTTTTAGTACCCGTACAACTAAATGCTCCACTCGGAATTTTCATAATTTTTTTAATAATACAGTTTTCCGAAAACCATTTACGATATTTATCATTTTTTTGATGAGAAGTTTCTTCACCATCTTTAATAATCATTAACCCCATTTTCTTAGTTTTATAAAGAACAACTTGACTTGCTAATAGAGCATCTATTTTTTTAGAATTAAATGGAATATAATCTTTAAAATCTGGATAATTTTTTTTGGTATTTTCACTCAAAAACCCATTGTATATTTTTTTAATTATCAACGGATCCATTGATTTTCCAAAAGGAACATTATGAACACTTACATCTAGATGCGGTGTTACATTTGTTATAAATGAATTTCCACGAACTATATTTTCAGAAGTCTTCATTGAAAACATAGCATTCATATACGCAAACTTGGATAATCTTTCATGGTATTCTACCCCATACATATTTTTATCTTGTATGTCAATATTGTATTTTTCACTTATAAATTTTTTAAACATCAAAGGAAACCCAAACGTAGCACAAAACTCATCTCCTAACGTAGATTCATTATTTATACCTAATTCCTCAAAATCTTCAGGATCGGGTAATTGAAAACACATTTCCATTAGTGGGCGTTCTGTAAAATATTGACCCATTTCTTTACTAGTTCCGCCATTTCCTCCGTGTTTTGAAGTTATATATTCGTAAGCTAATCCAATAATATCTATTTCTTTAAAAATATTTTCTTCGGTTGAAAATTGTTTACATTCTTCTAATAATTTACAAAGTGTAATTGTATCTGAACAGTTGATAAAATTATCACTTGTAAATAACATCTTTGTAGTTGGATGTTTTGATAAAAGTTTGCCACATTTAATAATAGAGTTTGTACCTTCGCTGCGCAATTCCTCAGTATGTTCTAACAAATAACTTACTTTTAGATATTTAATATATTCTATTACTTTTCGTTGTACAATTCCATTATAACACTGTTTATTTATATTTTCTAGATCAAAATCTCCAGTATCAGATATTTTATCTTCTAAGTAACACATAAATAAGCAATATAAAATATCATCCAATGCATCATCTCCTGTTACTGATGCACCTCTTAACAAATTATGCATTTTTCCTAAGAAACTAATAAATTTATATTTAAATGATTCTGCATTTTGCATATCTAAACATTCATCTTTTGATTTTTGATAAATTAATTTATTTGTTTTTTGTTTTTTAATAAATTTATTTATATTTTCACTGTTACTAGATTTAATAGTATTAACACTGTCAATACTATTTTTAGTTTCAAAATTATTAAGTATATCATTAACGGTTGTACTGTCATATTTACTTTTTAAATCATCATAAGACATTGCTTCCAATTGTAATTTAAATAATTGACGCTTCATTATATGTTTTTGTGTTTTTAAATGTGATTTGTGATGCGAAAGTTGATCAGGATTTGAATTACAAATATCACAGTTATATTCTTGCATATTACTCTATAATATAAATCTTATTAATCTTTAAATCAATTTTATCTGATAACCTAAAAAATGTTATTTATGGAAGTGTATCTGATGAGTACAATACATACGTTACATATGTATAGATAATGTAAGAAGGTGTAAATTAAAATATATAATTAAAATATAGGGTTAATGAATCTACATAAAAAAATAATATATAATTTACCAGATGAATTAAAATTATATATTGTTTCATTTATTCCTACAAAACGTTGTTTATATTGTCATGTATACGTAAGTACTGTTGATCCACTTATTTATTGTTCAAATTATTGTTTTATGTACCATCATATGATTATACTTCAACGCATTAGTCATATTTTATTTTTTTATTTTATTTATCAATTTAAATTTTGTATAATATTATCGGTTAATGCTACAATAATTTTGACTTATATGTGGTTTATATACTCATTATACAATATATTATGTTCCATATTTTACTGTAATTCATTGTTTCATAATGAATGTTGTAGTATTTACTAAAATTTAGTATATCAACTTTTAGTAATTTATCGCGCTCTATGACGCATTTTACGTCGTAACCTTTTCATTCTTCTCATTCGTTTCTTACGCCATTTTGCACGCATACCTCCTTTTATTTCTAACATAATATCAATAAAATCGTTATTTTCTAATTGGGTATGTAAACTCCCCATTTGCAGAATTTTTGAATTACATATTACATAAATTAAATTCGCTGGTAAAAATGTAATATCTTCTATTTTTTCTTTAAGGTCATTTAACGTCCAGTCTTCGTCTGTCTCAATAATTTTAATTGACTCGTTATCGCGAAGTAATAACTGCATATGTAATATATATAGAATATTATTTAAATTCTATACATATAAAAATTATTTTTCAAATAAATCGGTTAATCCACTATTTACTACCATTTTTGAAATACCCAAATCCCATCCGTAAAAATGATTTATGATTGTCAACAATGATGTAACTAATATTATATCTATTAGTAAACTAAATTTTTTCCCTTTCATGTTAGTATATGAAAATATATTATTATTCTTCTATTTTTTCCTCCAAATATAATTTGTCAATAAATTTATTAATTCGTGTATAATCTAATTTGGATATGTCGTAATTACCTAAATAATCTAATACCTCAGTATCAGATACATTATTTTCTCGCATATTCAAAAAGAATAATATCATATCTTTCTTATCTAAGTCTAGATTTTTACATATTTCTTGCAAAAATAATGAATTATTATATTCGGTGGAATATTTGGTTAATACTTTTGTAAAACGAATATCCTTAAATTGGGTAGTTGATGTATCTAACGTATTATGCAATAAATGATTATTTTTCATTGTTTTTATCAAGGATGTCATTTCATTTAATTGCCATATTTGTTTTTGAAATGTTATTCTATCAACATAGTCAGAAAAACAAATATTATCTAATACAGATCTATAAAAAGGAATAATTAATTTATTATCATATTTTGGAAATACATCAATTATATTTTCATGCCATAATAGACCTATAATAGTTCTGTCTGTTTCATTTATAATAGATAAATGATCATCAATATTTATTTTATTCTTAAATAATTTAATTAATATATCTTTTGTATCTTCATTCATATATTTATCAGGATGACACGAATATAATATTTTTATTAATAAATCACTTGATTTTAAATATATAGAATGTAATTGTTGTAATCTTCGTAAATCTCCCTTTATATAATCTATTATTTTTTCAATATTTTTGTTATCATTGGTAATATTCTTATCAAATAGTAAATGAATTATTTCATTCATTTGTTCAGTATTTGGCAAATTCAATGTAAATGAATTACATACTTTTAACATTTCCTTTATTTTTTTATCCGTATGATGATTACCAATGCAAATTATTGGATTATTTGTTATTTCTTCTAACTTCTGTTTTTTTGTTTTCTTAGGTCTAATTAATTTGATCAATGCATTTATTCCCCCCTTATCTCCGTTATTCATGCCGTCAATTTCATCCATTACTATAACAATTGGTTTATTTTTTTTGTAAAACATATCTATAATATTTCTATCCGCCATATTATTTTTGGTAATAGTTTCTATTACTGATTTATTTCGTATATCACTTGCATTGTAGTAAATCATATCATACTCCAGCTCTTTTATTATTTCATTTATAAAATAAGTTTTACCAGTACTAGGTTCTCCATATAAATATATACCTCTTTTTTGTGTTATATCATTACGTGTTGTATTAAAATTTTTCAAGAACCCCTTTATTTCTTCTTTTATGCCATCTCTATTTAATATTTTATTAATGTTTATATTTTCCATATTACTATTAATATAGTATATATTATTTAGGTTGATTTTACGTTTGTTATTAATGTTTTACATTTCCCCGAATTGTACGTATTGGTTAAATACTTTATATACTCCATATATGTTTTAAATCTATTATTTTTGTAACGTATTTTAGTGTTATGGTTATTTAAAATATAATTTAATATGTGTTTGAATAGAAAACTTCTATCTCCGCGAATTATCCATCTAATATAATTTTCATAATTATATTTTGGAATTCTCTCCATGATTGAAGTTTGTTGATATAACTCTTTGGTTATTCTATACTTTAGTCTATCTAACCGTTCTAGTTCAGTTGAATCTAAATACATTACAATTATATGTATTATGTCTGGAGAGAAAGTTGTAATATAATAAAATATATTCATTATTATATTGTATTATAATTATTTATCGGTGCTGCCTCCGTCTTCGCAAACTTTTGAATTATTTGTAACTCCGTCCCATGTTACATTACAATTTTTTGCCCATTTATATTTTCTGCAATCTCCAGTGGAACCTGTCCATTGTTCTGTAGAAAAATCCATAGATTTATCGCAACTACTTTTACCTAAATCATGTACATTAAAGCATTTTTTTATTCCACCTTCTTTATCTACTCTATCTATCCAATAATCAGGACATTCAGATATAATAGGAGGCCATTGTTGATCATTTCCTCCAGTATATAATAATATACCGATTAACAATATTGCAAATATTAATAACCCGATTGCTGTTCCCAATACTTTTTTTTTAAAATCAGCCATATACTTTAATTGTATATTTTTTTTTATAAACTTAAAGTATATGGAAAATATGGATAAAAGTTTATATAATGGCCGTATAAATATTGTTACACCAGATACAAAAACCCAATTTGCATTATATGATAAAATACCAGTAAAAGTTGATGCTTTTACTGATGCATTAACTGGTAATATTTATAATACTTCTTTATCAGATGCCTATTTTTCTAAAGCTAATATTCAAATGATACAAAATCAAATTAGATATGGTATATATAATGTAACGAATGAACAACATATAATAGGAGAACAAGACAATGATACATTGAAAGTAATTATGCGAAGTATATTTTTGCAAAATTCTCTTAATCTAAAATGTAACATTAAGGGACAAATTAAAACATTGAACCAGCTGGTACTAAATTACTGTATTCCACAAATTTACGGCGAAATTCAAGGATATGTGAAATTTAAAGAAGATATTAGTACTTTAGCTACACCTATGGCCCGACCAGCTATGACATCACAAAGCAAACAGTTAATAATGAAACCATGGTTTTAAATCAACTAAAATTAGAATAATATATATTTAAATATATATATATATTATTGATGATAGAATATAAATTTAAAACTATAGAAAATGCAGCATGGTATATATATAATGCACTCATTCATGATTTCATACACGATTTTAATAATTACGGTAGAATGGGTAAAATTCAAAAATATATTCAAGCTTTATATACAGATGTGACTGCGCCTGTTGCGGGAAGAGGAGGAGGAGGAAACAAAAATTATAATAATTTAGTAGGAGGAGATGATGACGTTATTACTGAGGCAGACAAGGCAAATGCAGACTTTGGCTTCGTTATTGATGAATTATGCGACGATGAAGGTATTTCTGCGGATTATATTATGAATAGTAATATAGGTATTTCCGACGGGATAAAATCTGCCATTTCAGATAACATTTTAAGCTATAATACGTTAAAAGCAACACGTTATATGACAAGAAGTAAACTGGCTGTATTACAACAAATGGAATCATCTATAAAAGAAATTATTTTATTAATTATTAGTAGGATTAATAATATTAGTGAAATACGTCATAGTGGCGGAGGAAAAGGCCCAAGAAGATATAATAACAACGGGGGTGGTGGAAATAGAGCTATAGATAATATTAGTAAAGAAGTTATATTAAATACAATTGATACTATTATACATGAAATAAGTGACGAATATGTTAAAACTAGAAATGAAAATTTAATTTCTTTATTTCAAATATTTCTATTTATAAAAAATACATTTTATCAGTTAGACATACAAGGTATTTCTCCATTAGAAATATTAAATAATAGTTTAATAGCAGAATGTACAACCTTTTTTATTTTATGTAATCCTTTTACAGCAAAGAAGAATATACATTCTTATTCAAAAATAATTTTAAATTTGTTTATTTCTAAGAATAAAGCAAAACCTTTAATACCACGTATGAAATCGGGGTTAGATGTGCCAACAATTATTGGTGATCAATATTTCAGACAACCAGGTACAGTTTATGGTGGCGCATCACGTGGAGGTGGTGTTTTAACTGCAAAAACATATATAGAACATCAAACTCGTTTTGCAGATTTAGACAGATATATTGCTGGGTATGATGCAATAAATATAGAAACTGCATTAGCTGGTTCTGATGATAGTATATATGCATTAAAAAAATTATACTTAACAGGCGATTTAACAGTTGATCCTGATGTAATAAAGTCGGCATATGAGTCTTTTTCAAGAACATATGCGTCCGCATTTCCTATTATTTTAGGTAATAGTTGGATATCATCTACAAATAAAATAACCACCCTTTATGACAGATGGGGTGAGGCTTCAGTCAGACATAAGCCAGCAACAAAAAAAGCATATTATGATAGTATTACTGATTTTATTTTTGTTAGAGTAATAAATACATATAGTGATGTAAAACAAAAATATGAGGCTACACTATCATTGGGTAGTTCACCACCTACAAAGTTATCGTCCGATGCAAGATCTACTGTACAACGTATATCAAAATTAGTAGCAAAAAAATCACTAGATTTAATAGATTTAAAACGTACTACGGATGATGATTTAAGAGCTCAAATAACCATAATAGATGGTGTAGCTAGTGGTGTTGGATATAGTGGTGTTGATGATAAATTATTAGATTATTTTCAAAAATCCAGAAAGCGGAGACGTAATAATATAGAACAAAAATATGATAAAATAATTACTAAAGCTAGAGCAGGTAACATTAGAGTTATTAATAATGCAGTAGATGCTACATTAAATGACACTATGGGTACAAAACTATTTGTAAAATGTCCAACTAGTTCAGTATGTGATGGTATGAAAAGTTATGGAAATTGTTATGGAAAAGAATTAACATCTCAAAAAAAAGAATATCACAATATGGAATTTGAATTATCGGATATTAATAATAATATTTCATATTACGGTAATACAACTCTAAGTAATAGTGACAAAAAAATAGTTATTGCATACGGTTGTTATGCAGGTGGATTAAATTTAGATAATATAATTACATTAGATATTAGCAAAGCGCCTATTGAATTACAAGCAAATACATCATTTAAAGGTGTTATAAATAAAATAATTGAAATATGGAAAAGTAGAAGTATTGTTACAGATATAGATGCTCTATGGAGGTTATTGGAATTTAATGATTTTTTTATAGATATATTAAAAGTCGGATCAAAAAAAGCAATAGGAGATATTTTTCAAGAGTTAAATGTTGTATTAGAAAATGGAGGATATACATCAACTGTATCAGATATATCCGATAAAACAACAATAGGTTTGATGGGCGATAGACCATCAGGATTACGTGTTGTTAAATTATTAGAAGATGCTAGCAGCGGGACAAATCCTAATGTAATAGGAGGATATGTAGCTAATAGTAACACTTTAATATATGTTTCACCAATGGCTGCTGCTGCTGCTGGTGGTGGCGGTGTTAAAAGAAAGTCTTTAAAAAAAATTAGAAAAACAAGAAGTACGAAAACAAGAAAGAAGACAAGAAGAAATAAAAAACGAAAAACAAGAAAGACAAGAAGAAATAAAAAACGATTTTCTCATAAAAAATAAAAATAATATCTCTATGTATGAATTTACCTAGAGATATTATCATTCATATTTTATCCTATATTGATAATCAAACAATAAAAAATATAGAAATGCCTTATGATTATTACAAGAAATATTTAGTAAGTAGATCCATTAAAAATAAATCAGAAAAATGGTATACAGGTGTATATAATAATTTGTACGACAGGTGTTTTATTTGTAATAAAAAATTAAGTATACTATTACAGGTAATGATTATTTGTTTTAATTGCGAAATATTATTAGATAATCATTGTACATATCCAACAGTGTGTACAGATTGTACAAAATATAAAAAAATTATAAGAGGAAAATTATTCACAACAAATTGTCAGTGTTGTGATGATCAACGTATGCATGTTGCTATTACTTCTTTTTCTTAATCTTTTTAGCAACTTTACTATCACTATCGCTGTCATTTAATTTTTTTCGTTCATCTACATATAGTACATATTCACTTTCAAAATGTTCAAGATCATTTAGCCACAACTGTTGAATAGAGGTATCAAATAATTTATCATATTTTTCTTGCGTTTCGGTCAACGCTTTTATAATTTTTTCTACACTTTCTTCGCTTACACTATCCATTGACATTTTCAATAAATATTTAAAATCGCTATCTTCGTTAATAATATCGTAACCTTTTTCTTTCATCATTTCCAAAATGACATCCTTAGATTTTCTGCGGAGATCCAACGTTTCATCTAATATTTCTTGAATATAACGTTGCTTATTATTCATAACCGTTAATTCTTTCAATAATGTCTCTAGTTGATATTTTTTACGATCATCATACATTTGAAGTCTTGGTCCAAAATAATCATCAATGATATCTGGAACATTATCGTACTTTTTCAAACACTCTTTATGATCAAACATATGCATATTTGAAGTACTAACGGTCGTATATAACTTTAGTAGTTTTTCAAGACCATTACAGTCGTGTTCTACTGTATTTGTTTCTAGTATTTGTGATAATCCTTCATTGAATGTAATTATAATATCTACATTTGTAGATTTACTCATATCATCATACTCTTTTATAATTGGTGTAATTTTCTTACCCTTTTTGTCAGTTGTTTCCATAAGTGTCTCTAAATATTGTTTATAATCATCTGTCCATGTTCCAATAGGTAATTCAGTTACTCTAACACGTTTGTCAGGTAAAACTGCATATTTACCAATAATCAAATATTTACCTTTTTCAATAGTTTGAATACGTCCATTGAACCCCTCATAATGTGGTGTAAATGTAATTCCTTCTACTGAAGTTTTATTCAATCTACATTTCAAATAATTTACAAGCTTGGGTACATGATATGGTAAAATTTCTGTACTGAAACCCGTACCGATACCCTTAGAACCATTAACTAACACCATCGGAATAATAGGAGCATAAAAGATTGGTTCTACAGGAGTACCATCATCATCTAGATATCGTAATATATTATCATCTGCATTTGGAAATATACTACGAGTAATACGATTCAATTGAGTATAAATATATCTTTCGGACGCACTATCTTTACCTCCTTGTAGTCTCGTTCCAAATTGCCCATTTGGATCAAACAAATTAATATTGTTAGATCCTACATAGTTCTGAGCAAGTCCAACAATTGCTGCATTTAAACTCGCTTCGCCGTGATGATATCCCGATTGTTCTGATACATAACCCGAAAATTGTGCTACTTTAATTTCATTTGTCAAATTCTTTTTGAATGCTGAATACAAAATTTTCCGTAAACTAATTTTCAATCCATCCATCATATTCGGAATAGACCGATCACAATCATATTTTGAAAAGTGAATCATTTCACGGTCAATGAAATCATTGTATGTTACTGTATCATTATTTGTATCCAAATACAAATCACGATTATAACTAGACAACCATTCTTTGCGATCATCTGCGCGTTTCTTATTAAATACTTTATCAATTGCATTATCACATACATCGCCACTATAATCAAATGTTACTATTTTCTTATTCTGAAAATATTCTTTAAACTCGGATCCAGTACTAGTACCCAATCCCTTGTAATATTTAATCTTCCATCCAGTTGTGTCATTTTCCTTTTTCCATTTATTATATTCACCGTCATTATAAAATAACAGCATTTTATTACTCTTCTTTGCTTTTAGAATGGGAGTATTCATAAATCCAATAAAGTTGGAAATCTTAGATAAACTATTCCATTCGGATTGAAATAAATTAATACATAAACCTTTAATATGACTACCGTCCAGATCCTGATCAGTCATAAACAATACACGACCGTATCGCAATGTTCTTTTAATATTATTTTCGTCGTATTCTTTTTTTGCTTCTAGTCCTAGAATCTTTTTAATTTCAATAATCTCTTTATTTTCCATTATCTTTTTAGTTGCTTCGCCGCGAACATTAAGTATTTTACCCTTCATTGGATAAATGCCGATAATATTACGATCTTCAGAAGATAGTCCAGATACAATACCTGCTTTTGCTGAATCTCCCTCGCAAAATATAATAGTACATTCAGACGATTTTGACGTACCTGCCCAGTTCGCATCTATTAATTTTGGAATACCTTTAATAATTCGTGTTTTAGAACCATCACTTTTCTTGGCGACTTTATTTTCTTTCACTTCTGTGAGCGCACATGCTCCGTCCATAACTCCCATCTTCGCGACTTTTTCAATAAATTTATCACTAATTGTACATAATGAACCAAATTTAGACATTGGTGTATTCATGTAATCTTTTGTTTGACTATCAAATGCTGGATTTTCAATATCACAGCGAACAAATAAGAATAGTTGTTCTTTAATCGTATTTGCATTTACTGTTACTTTTCTCTTTTTTTCAATAAATGTTACCATTTTCTTTGTAATTTGATTTAAAATATAATCTATATGTTTACCGCCTTTTGATGTATGAATACCATTTACAAATGATACATGTTGAAATTCGTGACTGGGAGATAATGCTACACAATATTCCCAACGGTCATTTGGATTTTCGTAAACACGGACATTTTCTGTTTTAGTACCGATATATAAATCTATATATTGTTCAAATGATTTTACAGGAATTAATTCATTATTGAACTTTACTTTTACATTTTTTGGTGTAATAGCTGATATATCTATTACACGTTTATGAAATAATTGTTTCATATCGTCATTTAGAGAAGGAATACCAAAGCGAATATAATCGGGTTTAAAAGATACTTTTGTATATGGTTTAGCTGAACATTTTGTAATAATGGGTGGTTCAATATTGTCAAGATTGTTAGAGAATTTTTGTACATATTTTAATTTTCTAATGTGGTCTACTGTTTCTATTTCTCCAAACAATGACCAAATTAATACTAATTTGAATCCAAATCCATTTTTGCCACCAACAATCTTTTTTTCATCTTTATTATAATTGGTTGATGTACGTAAATGACCAAAAATCATTTCAGGAATCCATAAATCATACTCTGGATGTTTTGCTACATCAATGCCGTTCCCATCATTCAACATATGAATAGTACCATCGTCATCTACATTAATTTCTATTTTATTTACTTGGAATGCAGTACCAGATGTTTTTTGTTGCTGCATCCGAATTACATGATCACGACAATTTACAACACCTTCATCAAATAATTTATAAAGACCTGGAATATAATTAATAGATTTAGTAATAATTTTTTCATTGTTGTATAACCATATAGTAGAATCTACATTTTCTACAGACCCAATATACGTATCGGGGTTATCAAGGATATGTTCCTTGTCTGTTTTTTTTTGATATTGCTTAGAAAGTGTTGAAGATTCCATATTCTTATTTATTTGACTGATGTATATTATTTAATTCAATTTTCTAATTTATTTTATAATATATATTTATGAGTGAACGTATTAAAAAAAGACAAAATAATACCAATTGTAAAAATTATTGTCCTATATTGCCAGTATTTAATGAAACAAGTAATAGCATAAATCAATCTAATGCATTGCGTTTAGCTGCATTAATACAAAATAGTAAAAAACGACCAATCATTGTTACTCAATCTGTAAATGCATTAGGTGGAAGATCGGGTAGTTTGGGTGGATTACGAGGTATACCAAAAAATAGTTTAGTATAAAATAATTATCTTTTTGTATTATATAATGGGACATAGTAAAGGTTCTGACGGAGTTTATCACATTAAGGGACAAAAGTTTGCAGTTTTAGTTGGAAGTCGCCGTATGGTTTTCAACGGAACAGCATACAAAACCCCTGGTGGATTAACAAAAGATAAATTAATGATGAACAAACACGGACGTATTGTGAGTAAAAGAAAACACGCAACAGCAAAAAAGGAAAAACGCCTTGAAAAAGCTGGATTCAAACCTAAAAAGGGTACATTTAAAGCATTCAAAAAAAGTGATGCTAACAAAACCCGTAAAAGAAAAAATTAAATTAAAAATATGATTTATAAATAATTAGAATTGATTATTTATAAACTACTAATTATATTACCATGGCTACTTCTATTAAGTTATTACAAAGGGTTTAAATAAATATTAATAAGTAAAATTATATTATTATGGAGGTAAATCATGATGCTGAAAAAAATAATTTATTAAATGATATTATTAGGTATACCAAAGAAAAAATAGAGACATATACGAGTAGCTGTAGTAAATATAAAGATGATTATCAAGAGTTGAAACATGAAATAATGAATCTTTCTGTTTTTAAAGAATTAGTAGAAGAAAATAATAAATTACGACAAACCCAAGACTCATATAAAGATTCTGAAAATATGGTAAATACTATTAATAACTTAAATGCGTTTTCAAAATTAATGGAAGAAAATTCTAAATTAAAACAAGAAATAATAAAATATAAAAAATCAGTTAGTACTTGTGTGAATGACATAAAAGAACGAATTACACTATCTATTCGTGAAAGGACCGAAAATAGTATTTCTAATAATATAAAAGTATTACAAGAAAAAAATAATTTTTTACCGATTTCTAGTGAAAACGAAGATCCTAATATTTGCAAAGACAATAGCGATACTCATTCAAAAATACATGTTGTAAAACTAGATGAGAATGTAAATTATAATGCTACTATTTCTCATCCAGTTGAAAGTGATGTTAGTGAAGAAGAATTATGTTCTAATTCATTTGAATGTGATGATTGTAATGGATATGGTACTAATTGTTTTGAAAATCTTGGATTGTCTCGCACTGAAGCAAGTATTTATATGGATTTAGGTCAACCAGATAGATGTGATGATTGTTTTGAAAAATGGAAAACTACCGAAGATTCAGCCGAATATTTAAAAAAAATAAATGAGGAAGAGAATAACGACAGTCAAGAATATACTGAAGAAGAAAAAGCATATAATAAAATAGATGATACAATGTTTAATAAGAAATGCTTGAATACTGATATTAAACAAAATGTAAAAGTTGTAGAAGATGAAGAATCCAATATAACAATAATCCATGCTGTGAAAGAACCAAATAGTACATTACTGGATAGTCAAGAAGAAAAAGAAGTTCAAGAGGAAGAAGAAGAAGAAGAAGAAGAAGAAGAAGAAGAAGAGGAAGAATCTGTAGAAGAAGAAGAAGAAGAAGAAGAAGAAGAAGAGGAAGAATCTGTAGAAGAAGAAGAAGAAGAAGAAGAAGAAGAAGAAAAAGAAGTTCAAGAGGGAGATGATGATGATGATGATGAGGAAGAAGAGGAAGAAGAAGAAGAAGAAGAAGAAAAACAAGAAGAAAAACAAGAAGTTCAAGAGGAAGAAGATGAAGAAGAATTATATGAATATGAATACGGTGGTATTAATTATTATGTAACATCGCTAGATAATGGAGAAGTATATGAAAATACTGACGGTGATTATGGAAAATTAGTAGGACATATTAAAAATAAAAAATTAATATTATTATAATATAATAATATATGGGATCAATATTTGATACAATATGTCCACCAGCATTGATATATTTAGTATTTACATTAACTCAAGTAATTATAGATATTTATAAAAAATATTATAATGTTGCGATTACGAAATCAATACAAATGGTAATATTTACACTATTATTAAATATTTTATGCCAACGAGGTATGTCTTATTTATCGTGGATAATAGTACTTATTCCGTTTATTTTTATGAGTTTTATGACAGGATTAATATTATACATATTTAATCTGAATGATCAAGAATCTAACGTAGTTGACGACGCTGATTGTAAAGATTATGATTATGATAATTCATGTCAAAACGGAGATTGTGATGACGAATTACATAAATGTAATAATAACAAAGATAGTGATAGTGATAGCGATAGTGATAATGACAATGATGATGAAAATGATAATTATATTGATGATAGTTTAGAAGAAGACGGGGTTGAATATAGTAATACAGTATATATACTACCAGGTCAGAAAGCAGTACGTGTAAATTATAATGATTTGATGGTTGATAAATTATACACGAATCCGTCATCAAGCGAATATACTAGTTAAATTAAATATATATAATTTAATATTTAATTTTTCAAAGGAGTATATATAAAAACTATTTAAATATATAATTTTTTTAATTATAATAATGTTTATGACAGAAAATAATAATACGATTTACCTTGATGGTAAACTCATGTATACCGACGACGAGGATGATGATTATTATGATAAATTTTTTAATACAGAAGAAAAATCAGTATCAGACCATGAATCAGTATCAGACAATAGATCAGAAGAATCAGTATCAGACAATAGATCAGAAGAATCAGTATCAGACCATGACTCCGAAGAATCAGTACCAGACAATAGATCAGAAGAATCAGTATCAGACCATGACTCCGAAGAATCAGTACCAGACAATAGCTCAGAAGAATCTACAAATTTTATAAATAATTTTATGAAAGGACTTTTAATTTCGTTTTTGTTAAATTTGCTAGCAATCTATACAAATATTGATTTATATATAAAAGATAAATTTAATTTGAATAAAGAAATTATAAAATTAGAAGATATACAGTTAACAAATGAAAAAAGCGATTACGACTATTACAGTAACAATAAAATAATAGCATCAAGTAAAACATTAACTAATCGTAAAAATTATGATTTTGCATTAACCACTCATTACACAAATGTTGATATTAATTATATAGAGGTTACTTTGTGTCACAATAAAATTAAAAAAAGAAATATAGATATTTGTCAAAAATATTTTATGAGTATTTATTTTAGTATTGATGAAAATGATTATGAAATAAATTTAGATGATGATAATCTTAATTTTTATTTAACAAATAATATTTTAGATTATACAATAATAAGTTTTATTATGTTAGATAAACATAATGTAAGTATTTCAAATATTCCATATAATTTAATAATGATAGATGATAATAGTAATGTAATAGAACTAAAAGAAACCCAATATATACGATTTTATAAGAATAGATATACGATTGATAGTTACGATTAAATTACAAAGAATATAATATATACCATTAAATATTTAATATATACCATTAAATATTTAATATATACCATTAAATATTTAATATATACCAACGAATTATACAGACATTGGATTAACTGTAGTAGATTGCGATTTATTATTTAAGTCACTAATATTAATAATACGATTCATATAAGGTAATATTTCTTTGTCATGTGTAATAACAATAACAGTTTTATCCGAGCAATATTCTGTAATCAATTTTATAATTTTTTGTCTAGTATTTGCGTCTAATCCAGCCAATGGTTCATCAAATATTATTATTTTACTATCTTTAAATATGCCTCGTAATAATATTGTTATTTTTTGCATACCCAATGATAAATTACCGCCATTTACTCCAGTATTTGTTTCTAATCCCTCGTTTAATCCAGCATATATAGTTTCTAATTGATATTTTTTAATAACATATTCAATTTCTTTTGTAGTAACAGTATTACCAAATTTAATATTATTTAATACACTGTCTTGAAATAAATTAGTGCGTTGATTAATATATACAACATTTTCACGTAAATGATCAAATTTAATATCTTTTATATTTTTATTATCAACGTATATATTTCCACTAGTTGGTTGATGGATACCTATAAGCATTTTCATACACGTGGTTTTACCACTACCAGAACGCCCTATAATGGCTACCTTTTCTTGTTTATTAATTTTAAAATTAACATTATTCAGTATATTTTTACTACCTTCGCTATAACTAAATGTAATATTTTTGAATTCTATATTACCATCTTTAATTACATTAGTCAATGTACGGTTTCTTTTCTTTTTTAATATTTCTCTCAAGAAAGATAACGATTCTTGTATTGTACCTAGTTTTGCAATACAAAATGTTACTATTCCACTTGTATTTGAAAGCATATAACTTAAAAAGTTACCTAACACTAAAATAGTGGTTATAAATTTAGATGTAGTGATCTCTTTTTTTTCAAATCTATTATAAATATATAATAATGATGTAGCATATCCTATATTACCTATTATTTGAGTAATTATTGATACATTTTTTTCTTTATTTTTTTGATCCGATAATTTATTAGCATATATTTTACTAAAATTATTGTTTAAATCTTTGGCTTCGTTCTCTTGATTATTAATATATATTTGAAGTAAATTATCAAAGTTATCTGTTATATTTTCACACATTTCTAGTTGTGTTTTTTCTCTTGCAACAGAAGCATTAAATACATAACTGAATGATGAATATAATAAAATTATAATTAATAAAAATGTAAATAACATAATACCCCCAACATTCGGTTCTAAATAAAATAAATAACATATTAAAACTATACATGCTAACATTTCGGGTATTGCTTGACTTAAATTCCAATCTAATGCATCTTTTATTTCAGTTGTAACAGATAATACACGTCCTATTAATTTACCTGCTTGTATATCTTTATAATTATCACGATGTGTATCTATAAGATTATTTAATATAAGACATCTTAAATAATGAGGATAATATGGTATAATTTGTTCTTGAACCGATGTTTTTAAATAATACAAGAATGTAATTACAAACCATACTATAATTATTAATAATATTAATCCTTTAGGTGTACGTTCTAAAATATGTTTGGCATTATCAAATTTACTATTTAATTTTAATCCAGTTTTTCCAATAGCATCAAATAAATCACCATATAATTTTGAGATATAAGCAGATTCTAGAGGAAAAATAAGTAATATACAAATTAAATATATGAAAAATTTTAGATTATTTTCTTTAATATAATCAATTAATAATACATTTAATAAGTCTATCATATATATTTAACAAATATTATTTAAAAAATTGAATAAAGTATTATTATGAGCGCTTCTATACCAATGGAACAAGACTCCCCCCGTTATACAAATAGCGATTGTGATTTGCATGTATTACACGATACTTGGGTATTGTGGGCACATATGCCGCACGATACCGACTGGTCAATTAAAAGTTATAAACAAATATCTTATGTAAAATCAATTGAAGAGGCAATCGCTCTATGTGAAACAATACCAGATAAAATGACTAAAAATTGTATGTTATTTTTGATGCGTAATGGAATACATCCAACATGGGAGGACAGTAAAAATATAAATGGTGGAAGCTTCTCATATAAAATTAATAATAAATTTGTACCAGATACTTGGAAATTGTTATTTTACAGTAGTGTAGGTGAAAGTATTAGCAAAAATAATGAATTTTTAAAATGTGTAAATGGTATTACTATATCTCCTAAAAAGAACTTTTGTATTATAAAAATATGGATGGCGAATTGTAAAAATCAAAATTCAGAATTAATTAACATTGAAGGATTATCTAATCAAAGTTGTTTATTTAAAAAACACAACAGTTAAATTAATTAATTGTTTATTATATATTTTTTAACATTATAATATTAGCTAAAAAATATAAAAAATTATGAACTAGGAAGTGGTGCCAAACACAACTTGATCTCACCCAAAGAGGCTACATGATATTTAACAACCAAGGGTAGGTCATTCTCCAAATACATCTCAATTTGAGAACATAAATTAGTACATTTGATAAAATATCCTAGATTTTTTAATGAAAATTCTCCTTGAACAATTTTAGATGCATCTTGCTTTGTTATAAATTCCATACTTCCATCTGATTCAGCACGATGAATTTCAGCAGAAGCAAATTGTCCTTGACATTTGAAAATTAACTCATTTCCTACTGATTTAATTTCTAATTTTTCAGAAATACAACTCAAATCGCGAATAATTTTTTGAAAATCTGAACTGGGTAAATTAATAATAGATGAAAATGATACATCTGGAATTGACATTTCTTCAGCATCTGGTTCTATTAAGCGCAACTTTTGCGTTTTACATTGTTTAATATCTCCATTTTCAAATTTAAGACCTAAATGCGATGTAATTCCGTCTGAGTAATCACATTTTTCAATATACATAGTTAATGTATCATCATTATCAATTGAATTAATAAGTTTGAATAAATGAAACATATTTACTCCAATGATAATTTTTTCTTCTTCGCATTCATATAATTCAAAATTATCGGCGGCCAAATATAAATGGGCCAAGATTGTGTGAGATTTATCCATATTAATAATACGAATTCCATCCTTTTGAAAACTAATATTCGTTTCTAATAATATATCTTTTAAAGCAGTCATTAGTGTACGAAAAGGCGAAATTTGTACAGTTTTAATAGTTAAAACATTATTGTGCGTACTATTACTCATTATTAATTTTCATCAATAATCTTTAAACCTTTTGCAATTAAATAAATTCGTTAATATATTTAATTTATTTTGTAATTATGTAATACACTTAAATAAATCTTCAATTATGTAATACACTTAAATAATTAACATAAATTATATAAATGGAAACTGAAAGCACATTAAATAGTAATAATTTATTAATTGATATACAGGGATCAATTGATAAATATAAAAATAATGAATTAATAACACAAAAAATAAAATCATTATTAAAGAATATACCAAAAATGATAGAACAAATAAAAATAAAAGAAGAAAAAAGGAAAAATTATATTGAAGAAATGAACCACGAGCAAGAAATATTTATCAAGAAATTTTTAGCAAATTATCACTATTTTTATATACCAAACGAAGAACGATATTTTTTTTATAATAATAAGCACTATATTGTAGAAAATGAGGATGATATTAGTCATAAAATATTAACTTCTATAAATGGTCAATTAATTAATTGGAAATTTAAAACAAGCGTTAGTATTTTACGCCGTATAAAAGAAAAGCATATTTTTAAATCTATACCTGATTCCCATACAATTCAATATGTTTTAAATAAATTATATCCAATCATATTTAAATCAAAGGAAGAAACAAAATATTTTTTAACAGTTATTGGAGATAATATATTAAAGAAGAATAAAGATATTCATTATTTTGTAAATAGTCATATGAAAAATTTTGTAAATGAAATAAATAAACACGCATGTCATTATTTTGGAAATATTGACTGCATAGGAAGTATAAAAACAAAATATTATGAACACGAACTTTCAACATGTAGAATAATAAATACACAAAAGGCAATTCAAAATAAAGATAATTGGTTTTCATTTATTAAAACTAATATTATTGATATTATTGCTGTATCTTGTCATTATAGCAATAGATATGATAGTGCTGAAGTATATTTAGACAATATACAACAACCTCAAGTATTAGATCGCATTATATATATTAAAAAATACAACCATGAATCTATTGTAAACAATTACATGAATGAATATATTGAAAAATGTAAAACCAATAGTGTTTATTCTATTAGTTGGAAAAATATGCAATTTTTATGGAAACAATTTTTAAATAATTATCAATTACCAAATATAGTATACATTCAACAACTAAAAGTACATTTATGTAACGAGTATACATATGATGAATCTAAAGATGAATTTAAAGATGTTATAAGTAAACATTTACCCAAAGTCTCTAATTTCTTAGACTTTTTTAATAGTACTTTCTGTCCAGGTCAAGAAATGTTTGAAATAAATGAGATTATTATGTTATATAATGATTATGTTAAAGCGCCAGAGAACAAAGTTCAAAGTAAATTATTAAATACAAGTGTAGATGAAGACGAAATATATGAAATACTTTGTTATTTTAATAGCAGTTATGATATTGAAAATGAAAAACAAGTATTAAATATTCATTGTTTAAAATGGGATAAAAAAAATGATATTGATAATGCTGTGCGAGAGTATATGATGGAAAATTTCATAACGAATGAAGAAAATATTATACCATATGATTGCTATGAACATTATATTTCAAATACACAAAATAAGTATAAAATAAATAAAGAATATTTTATAAATAATATTTTATAAATAATGAATATTACTCAAATCTGGTCTTAAATTATTATATATAATAAAAATATTTATATTATTTTTATTATAATTGTTTCAAATAAACGGTGCTTTAAATCTTCAATTATGTAAATTACTAACGGTGTTAAAATATTAAAAAATGCTGGTTGCAGATTTTGACATTTTTGTTTTTTTCTTTATTTGATAGGTGGAATTATTTGTAATTGAATTTTTCATTGATAGAAAATCATTATTTTCTTCATGCAGTTCAGGTAAGATGCGTGTTAATGGTTTATCTATAATCATTAATAATCTATCATTTCTCAATAGTTTTCTATATTCTTGTATAGTCAAATTGCCATAATATTTATCTAAAACATAATACGGGTTAGGAGCAGGTTTAATGTTTATATTATAATTATATATTTTACCGTATATAAAATTTAATAACTGATATCTTTCAAATTTCTCTGTAGTATCAATATTTTCATTCATTAAATGAGATACACTGCATTCTGGACTGCAAAAACACCCATATACAAAATAATTATCATTTGATTTATGTTTTGGAATATAAATAGGAGGATTATCAAAATCATGTGTACACCAAAAACACGCTGATTTTTTATTAGATATATCATTTGTATGTAATTGTTTTTGAAGTGCTCTTAATTTTATATTTATTAGTTTCTCTTCACAATCATTTGTAGTATTTACATTTGCATTTGTCGTTTGTGCGTGGTTTATATTAGACAGTTCGTCTATATGTTCAGCCGATGATTTATTAATTATTTCATAGTCTATATTATTTTGATTCAAATCAAACGATTTTATTTCTTTTTCACTATCTGAAGTATTATCATTTAAATCTTCCAATGAACATTTTAAATGTAATACAACGTTGGTTTTTATAAAATTATCACTGTCTATGGATTTAACATTAGCTATTATCTTACCTCCTTTGGGCTTTCGTCCGCGTTTTTTTGGAATTTTTACAACCGGTTCGGCATCTTCTTCTATTTTTAGTTGGACCTTTGGTTTTCTTCCACGCTTTTTTTTTTCAGGTACAATTGGAGTTTCATTCTTTTCTTCCATTTTATTTATTCATTAAATTTAATTTAAGTAGTTTCTAAATAACATTTACGACACAATGGTTGATAATTATCACTTCCTACTTTAATTTGTTCATTTTCACATGATATACGGTTTGAAAATAATGCGTGCTTTCCATTTTTACATTTTGCACATAATGAATTAAGTTTAGATACTTTATTACATAGTGGTATTAAATACAATATTTCTCCAAAACAATCGCGTTTAAAATCTCCATCTAATCCACAAATATATACATGTTTTTTATAAGTATCTACCCAGTCTTTAACATTTGTATATAAATTTTGAAAGAATTGTCCTTCATTTATTAAAATAACTTGCGCTTTTTTAAAATCACTATTATTTAAATCAGATATTTTAAAACAAGGTATCTCTTTTCCATCATGTGTACATAACATATTTTTATTATATCTATTATCAATATCATGATTTAATACCAATACTTCAATATTGCAATATATACATTGATTATATATTTCTACTAGCTTAGATGTTTTACCTGAAAACATTGGTCCCAATATTAGTTCTAAATATCCTTCATCATTAATTTCAATAGACATAATGTATATTCAAATTACTATTTAAGTGGTGCAATCAATTTTTCATTTAATTCCTTTATGCAACTTTTACATAAATATTTATATGATTTATAAATTCTCGGGAAGGGAAAGTCATCGTCAAAGTATGCTCTATAATACACAGTTGTTACATTATGGTCTAATTCATTTGTTAGATATTCTTTATTGCACTCTCCACATGGTGCATATAAATAACTTTTAATATATCTTATTAAATCGGTGGATATAGTTTCCATTATTATATTAAATAGATTTTAATTTTTCAAAACAAGACATGCCAATTCCGCCACATAAAATACTGCGAATTAAACTATATGAAAATCCATTATATAATTTATTGCCTGCAATTGCATCTTTTAATGATAACTTTAAATTTGATTGCATTCTTGTTTTAATTGTATTTAATGGATATATAAATATAGAACATAATACACCACTTGTGGCACCAGATATTTCATGACTAATATTATAGGATTTACATTTTTTATATGTAGTAAAAAATATCATATTTGACGGTATTTCATGCAGTGCAACTATATGTATTTTTTTATAACTATTACTTAATTTTACTTGAGTTTGCTGCTGTATATTGATTTTATAATAATCAAATGGTGTATATATTAATGTGCTAAATATCCCTGAACAAAAACTACTAATATATACATTTGTATTATATATATTGTTATTGATATATAATGTACTAGCCATAATTAATGAATTTTGTATTATAGGTATTTTACCCCCTCTATATAAATTTTTAATATTTATTTTCGGATTTTTATATTGTGTATTATTTTGATTCCATATTTTTAATGTGTCAAATGGATAACCAACTATGGTATATAATGCTCCACTAATTGTACCTGCTATAAAATCATGCATAGATTACTATATTAATTTTATATTAAATAGATTAACGGAAAATTAATTAATGAAATAAATTCTTTATATTATAATATAAAAGTTTTTTATTATAATATCTAGATGAGTGAGTATATCCCATGGATTGAAAAATATAGACCTCAAAATTTTGAAGATATAGTATTAGATGAAACAAATAAACAGTTATTTGAAGGTATATTAAAAATAAATAATTTTCCTAACATATTATTATACGGTCCACCAGGTACAGGTAAAACGACTACCATAATTAATATTATAAATAAATATCAAGAAAATAATAATCAATTAAATAAACAATTAAGAATTCATTTAAATGCATCTGATGAACGAGGTATTGATATTATTAGAGTGCAAATTTCTCAATTTGTTCAATCAAAATCATTATTTGTAAAAGGTACGAAATTTGTTGTACTTGATGAAGTTGATTATATGACAAAAAATGCACAAATTGCATTAAAACAATTATTACATATGTATTCCGATAAAGTAACCTTTTGTTTAATTTGTAATTATATAAGCAAAATAGACCAATCATTACAAAATGAATTTTTAAGAATCAGATTCAATCAATTACCCAATTCTCGGGTGTTTAAATATTTAAAAAATATTGTCATTAAAGAAAATATTAATATTGATGACAATACCATAAACGATATACAAAATACATATAAATCAGATATGAGAAGTATGATAAATTATATACAAACAAATAAACGAATTTTTAGTTTAAAGCAAACTAAAAATATAATTAATGAACATAAATGGAATGAAATTTATAATTATTTGCACAATAAAAATAAAAAAGAAATAAACAAATGCATATGTAAAACGTCACAACAATATAATATTGATAAACGTGAAATATTAATAAACATAATTAAATTACACATAAAAAATCAACCAAATGATAAAATATGTGAGGTGTTGGCTTTTTCACAAAAATTTATACATAGCTATGATAATAAAAATAGTTTATTTTATTTTTGTGAAAAATTTGAAGAATTATTAAAATGAGTCATTCTTTGCATTAATTTTATCATAAAATCATTTGGAGGTGATGATTTGCTAGGGTCAAAAATATTATTGTTAGATTTACTTTCATAACTATCTACCTTTTTAAGTGGAATTGGTTTACTAAGCGATGGAATGTCTGTTTCATATTGATTATATTTACCCGAACTCAACATTATGATATATACATATTGTCAGATAATAATCTGAGTCATTCTAAATTATAAAATAATATATATTGTTATATAATTTAAAAAATTGATTTTAAGAAATAAAGTTAATTATATTAACACTAATGAATGAGATTGACAATGACTGGGAATCATTCTTAGATAATACAAATATCATAAACGAACGAGCTATTACCGAAAATGATACTCACATACACACTGAAATTATCCCTAAATCTACGGATCTTTATATATCTACAAAAACTAAAATTTCATATCTTAATATAGATAGAATTAACTTATATGATACTTTTTGGAATATTCCAATTATATCATATCATGAAATGAAAACAGGTGTTGTTAAAAAACAAATGAAGTTTAATTTAACAAGCGAAGAAGAATTACAAGATATAACCAACAAGTTAGAAAATGTTAATTATTATAAAGTTGATATTATTCATTCAAATAAATATAATCATGGTAAAAAACAAATTTTTAAAGATGTTAGAAAAATTAATATTGGATTGTCAAAAAAAGATATTATTTCATATAGATCAAAGACAAAAAGCGCATTTTATAATTGTTTTGTTATTATTTTAAGAATAAAAGATAAAAATAATTATAAAGAAATACATGTAAAAGTATTTAATACTGGAAAATTAGAAATACCTGGCATTCAAGATGACGATTTACATTCTACAATTTTAAAAGAAGTTGTAGATATATTAAATGTAAATATGAACACTACTACTATAGAAGTGCCGGATACTAGCGAAACAGTACTAGTTAATTCTAATTTTAGATGCGGTTATTATATTGATCGTGATATAATGTATAAACTTTTGAAATATAAATATAATATTAATGCTACATATGATCCATGTTCTTATCCAGGTATTCAATGTAAGTATAGTGTAACTGATACTACAACAATCTCTTTTATGATTTTTAGAACTGGCAGCGTATTAATAGTTGGTAAATGTGAAATGGATACACTATATAAAGTATATGAATTTTTAGTTAATATGTTAAAGGACGAATACAGTGAAGTACAAATTAGTAATAATATAGAAACAAAAGAACTAGGTGAAAAAAATGTAAAAATTAGGAAAAAAAATATATTTGTTAATTCAAATCATCATTAATATTAGATAATAAATCATTTATATTTTCATCCTCTTTTGGTGTATCATATAAATTTTTTAAACACCCTTCTATTTTTTTAATATTAATATTGATTGATTCTGAATATACGTTATTGTAATATTTTAATATATGTTCGTTAAATAATAAATGTATATTTAATAATACTTCTTTTTTATCTGTAATATTTTTATCCGAAAATGATCCAATTCTAGTGAAATATAAAATTATATTATTATAGTTTTGGATTAAATTATGTAATATATTAAATAATATGTTTTCATATTTTGTCATTGTATATTTTGATCTAATACAATCGTTAATATCATATATTGTTTTTGTATATACATACACAATTGCATCTTTTAATGTTAAATTAAAAAACATATTTTCATCTTTATCTGTAATTTGCGTTATATATTCAATATAATATAATATCGCTTTTTGAGTATGATGAATTGTCGTATTTAATGATCTGGTATACATTAATATTGTTATAAATACATTTGAAATTAATGAAAAACCTTTGTTAAATATATTTATATTTTTTGATTTTATATTTTCTATTGAATAAATCACATAATAATTTAATAATGTTGTATAATTGATCATTATCTCTTTAATTGGCGTATCTATATAAATATCATATGTTTCTTCTAATTTCAAGTTATATAATTTATTTTCAAATTCACCCATATACTTTTATATATATATTTTTTTTAATGTATATTACGAAAACAAATATTAATTATATTAAAAAAGATTAAAAAAGATTTAAAGAATTTTACATTAATTTATTAAAATGTCAGAAACTAATTCTGTTGAAAATAGTAGCTATCGTATGCCTACAAATACTACAATGACCCACGTCCTTAAACTATGTATAGTTGAAGATAAACCACTTATGATGGATTACTGGACACAATCACTAGAACAAAAAGTACTTATTGGTATTCACCAAGATACAAATGAAAAGCTATTAGTTAAAAGCGAGGATGAATATACTAGTCCTATTGTTAAAATTTATAAAGTAGAAACTGAATATATTATTGTAACTGAAAATTCTATGTATTTGGTATCTTCTGATATTCCTACTAAACGTATTAATTAAATTTTCACCAATTCTAAAGAAAAAATGAGACATAACCATTCGGTTACGCACCCACACTATTTACACATTATGAACATAGCACCACAGTATCTTACCTTGTCGTTATATGCACGTAAATCTGTTATCGGGGGGGATAGAATTTGCCATTGCCAGTGATATAACTATGAAAAATACGATTATGAATTCCATGGTTTTATACGATTATTACATTATAGGTTATACTGTAATATAATAATCAAGTTTATATAATATATTATTGTTTATGATATTCCCGCTAATTGTAAATAAATATTAATCTTTTTTTGTTATTAAATAAATTCCAATTATTGTAATTATTATACCATATATTTGATTTGCTGTATATTGTTCATTATAAAATATTATACCAATAAATAATGCAAACACTGTTGTTAATGTTTTTAATAAAGCATTTAAATTTTGTGTATTAAATTCTTTACTTATCTGAAAAATAGATACAGTAGATATAAACGTTATCAACGATAATGATACTAAAAATAATATTTGCACAAATGAAAAAGTTCTTAGTTTTCCAACAATATTGAATTTTGTTTTTCTGGTTATATACATATACAGTGTGTATAAAATGATTAATATAGATATCATAAGGGTGTTGACAAATAAAAACTCTTCACTATTAAATGTTTGTAATACATCTTTTCTAAAAAAAGGTTCCATTGATTTTAATATTGATATGCCAAATAATATGTGATACATAACTATATTAGTGCTACATTTTATTTTTATAAATTAATTAGATACATAAATTATATTTGGGGATAATTCTTTATTATTTATAATATTATTACATAACTCGTCAGTGTAATCTACTTTATTAACAATATATACGGGTGCTACTGGAGTTGAAATTTTAAATACAAAATTTAAAATATTTTTTAATATACTATTACCAACAATTATTATTGAATGTTTTAAATATTGGTTTTTTATTTCTCTCTTTAAAAAATTAATAAATGTTGTAAGTTTGTATGCGTATTTTAAATGTATATTATGTATATCTGTAGTATCAAATATAAAATAAAATAACTCGTTTCTTTTATATAAGTCTAACCAACTATTTTCAAAAAAATCATAATCCTTATCACACGTAATATAATTGAATTTTACATATACTATTGGAAAATTGTCAAAATTATAATCAACCGGTTGTGTTTTTTCATATGTAATCATATATTAATAATTATATAAAAAATATATAATTATTACTAGTCTATCGCACTTATATTTTCGTCATCGTGTTCATTATCGGATTCCTCTTCATTTTCCTCATTTATTATACTACTTATTTTTTTTCTTTTTGTTAGTGATAGATTATTTGGAAAATTTATATTAAATTTTATTATTAAATTACCAGTGTTATTATTTCTATTAAATCCTAAATTTGGTATTTCTTTTACATGATTTGGTTGTATTATATATTCACCGTTATGATTTATTTTATAGGATTTTTCATTTATATGTTCTAATAAAAATGAAAATCCACACAATGCTTCATTTAATGTTAATAATTTATTATATATCAAATCTAATCCAGATCTAGTATAGTTATTACTAAACTCTAATTTAACTTTTATTTTTAAATCACCAACTATGCCGTTTTCTATATTTCCCTTTTCCTTTAGTATTATATATTCATTATTATCAACCCCTTGATTAAACTCAACATACAATGTCTCTGTTTCATAACTTTTTTTATTGTTTCTTATTATATATCTATTTATTTCTATCGGTTTATTGCAGCCATTATACGATTCGGTCATTGTTAATATCACACCAAGCTCCAATGTGTCTGGTTCATTATTGGACTGCATCATATTCTCAAAGTCGGGAAAAGGCATTCCAGGCATTCCAGGCATTCCAGGCATTCCGTGCATTCCAGGCATTCCTCCTGCTTTAAATATGTGTATTTTAGGACCACCCATGCCTGGCGGAAATTGAAACATTTGATCTATATCTCCACCTGCACCTTCGTTCATATTTGGATTAAATAATTTGGAAAATATATCCATAGGATTAATATTACCCGACATTTTTAAAAACGGATTTGAACTCTCTAAATCATAATTTCTCCGCTTTTTACTATCACTTAGTATATCATATGCTTCATTTATCTTTTTAAATTTTTCTTGAGAACCACCAGGTCTATCAGGATGATAAAGCAACGACAATCTTCTATATGATTTTTTTATTTCTTCATTTCCTGCATTATCTTTTATTTCTAATGTTTCATATAAATTACTCATTTTATTTTATAGTTAGAAACACTTAAATATTTATTTACGAATATTATTAATGGAATTTATATCGCAAAAATATAAACCAACCAGTCTAGATGATTTTCTTATTAAAGACGATTTTGTTGATATTTTAAAATCATTTATTACAATTGATAATTTAAATATTATGATTGTTGGGGGAATGACTACAGGTAAAACATCTCTTATAGAACTAATTATTAAAAATTATTATAGCGAAATACATAATTATAAAGATAATATATTGCATATCAACTCTTTATATGATCAAGGTATATCACAGTTACGTCAGGATATTAGAACTTTTTGTCAAACATATTCTACGATTCCCAATAAAAAAAAATTTATAATTTTAGACGATATTGATTATATTCCTATTCAAAATCAACAAATATTACGAAATTTTATAGATAAATATAATAATAATGTATTCTTTATTATGTCATGTAGCAATATTAATAAAGTTATAGAAAGTATTCAGTCAAAGCAATATATGATAAAAATTAATAACTTTAATAATCATAGTTTATCGCGCATATCTAATATTATTATTAAAAAGGAAAAAATAAATATTACATCTGATGCTATTGATTTTATAATTAAAATTTCTAATAACTCTATACGTGTTATTTTAAACTATTTAGATAAAATCAAAATATTAGACCATAATCAATTAATTGATCTGGATTATATTAAAAATATTTGTACAAATATCAAATATTCCGAATTTGATAAATATTTACAACTTATTAAAGACGATAAAGTAAAAGATGCAATTGAAATATTGGATTATTATTATTCAAATGGATATAGTGTTATTGATATTTTAGATATATTTTTTGAATATATCAAATTAACCAACGTTGTAGACGAAGATCTGAAATTTAATATTATTGAATCAATTATTAAAAGTATTATTATTTTCAATGAAATTCATGAGGACGATATTGAATTATCTTTTTTTACATTAAATCTATATAAAATTATAAAAAATAAAGAATTATAAAAAATATATAATTATATATTATGGGTCAAGATATTATTAAAATTCCATGTTCTAAAACGATTGGATATATAATATATACTTTTACATTTTTTTTGTATTGGGGTTTTATTATATATTTAAGAATTAAATCTAGAGAAAAATCCAAAAATGAAGATAAAATGAGCGATACATATCCGTCTAATGCTCCTCTTAGATCTGTATCTAAACAAGAAGCAGATTGTAAATATTTATTACGGGATTACTATATTAAAAGCGCATACAACTGTTGCGCAATTAATAAATTTAAAAACTCATTTGTCTCTAAAACAGCTCTCAAAATTTGTTTAGCACAAGGATGTAGATGCTTAGATTTTGAAATTTATTCAGTTGATAACAAACCAGTTATTTCTGTTTCTGATAAAAAAGATTATAATGTTAAAGGAACTTATAATTCTATTCCATTTGACGAAATGTTAAATATTATTAATTCAAATGCATTTGGATCTGGAGCTCCTAATCCAAATGATCCACTTATTTTACATTTTAGAATTAAAACCGACAATAAAAGCATTTATGACCAAATGGCTTCTGATATATTAGCAAATATTGATAATTATAGAATTTTAGGACCTAAATTTAGTTACGAATTTAATGGTCGCAATTTAGGACGAGTGCCTCTACTTTTATTAACTAGCAAAATTATTATTGTTATTGATAAAACTAACTCTGGATACGAAGGGACCAAGTTAGAGGAATATGTTAATGTTACAAGTAATTCTGTTTTTATGCGCGGATTAAGAGACTATAGTGTTACATATAATCCAGATTTTCAAGAATTAACCGAATTTAATAGAAAGAATTTAACATTAACTATGCCTGATATTTCTCCTGACAATAAAAATGTAAAAGCACCCATACATATGTCGTACGGGTGTCAAATGATATGTATGAATATGCAAAATGATGATGACAATCTTAAGTTTTATAATAATTTTTTTGCAGAAAAAGGTAAAGCATTTGTTTTGAAACCCGAGAAATTACGATTTATTCAAAAACTTATGGAAGCACCTGCAGCACAAGATCCCAAATTATCATATGCAACGCGTCCAGTTAAAGAGGATTATTATTCTTATAATATGTAATTTATTTTGTGTACAATATATATGTCTATTGTGTGTGATAAAAAATTAAATTTTCAAGAGTGCGAATTAGCCATTTTAAGACACGCTGTAGATAATGCACAACTTATTAAAAATAAAAAACATATTAATACTCCAGAAATTAAAAAAATTATTAACATTGTTGAAGTTTTTTTAAAACGACGAAAATTAATATGCTATGGAGGCACAGCCATTAATAATCTATTACCTCAAAACGAACAGTTTTACGATTATACATTAGAAATACCAGATTATGATTTCTTTTCTATGGATCCTGTAAAAGATGCAAAAGATCTAGCAGATCTATATTTAAAAAATAATTATTTAGAGGTTGAAGCAAAGGCTGGAGTACATTACGGTACATTTAAAGTATTTGTAAATTTTATACCAGTTGCTGATATTACGTATTTACATCCACAAATTTATAATAATATTAGAAACGATTGTAAAGTAAAAGAAGGTATTTATTATGCACCTGTTAATTTTTTAAGAATGTCTATGTATTTAGAATTGTCTAGACCTGCAGGTGATACTAGCAGATGGGAAAAAATTTTAAGACGATTGATTCTACTTAATAAATATTTTCCAATTGAGGATAAAGTATGCGTATATAATGATTTTCAACGATCATTGCATAGTAAAAAACTAAAAGAAGAACCATTATTTGAATTATTAAAAGATACTCTCATTAAAAATGGTGTTGTATTTTTTGGTGGTTATGCTAGCTATTTATATTCTAAATATATGCCTAGTGACATACGAAAATTATTTTCAAAAACTCCAGATTTTGATGTATTAACTAATGATATTGTTATAACAAAAGATGCTGTAATAAAATCATTACAAAATTATGATAATGTACGTGCCGTTTTTCATAAAAAAGTTGGTGAAATTATTCCAAAACATTATGAAATATTAATAGGAAATGATACACTTGTATTTATTTATCAAACTATTGGATGCCATAGTTATAATAAATTGAAAATAAATAAAAAAACTGTAAAAGTTGCAACAATTGATACCATGTTAAGTTTATATTTAGCATTTAGATACTCAAGCCGATCTTATTATGATACTGATCGTATTTTATGCATGTCTAACTTTTTATACGAGGTTCAACAACATAATAGACTTAAACAAAAAGGTTTATTGAAACGGTTTAGTTTACAATGTGAAGGTGAACAATCAACCTTAGAAAGTATTCGTTCTGAAAAAAATAATAAATATTACGAACTTGATAAAAAATCAAAAGAATATGAACGATGGTTTTTAAAATATACACCAGGAAGAAAGAGAATAGAAAAAATGCAAAAATCATATACTACGAAAAATAGAACAAATAGATCTACTAGAAAAAATAAATCTACTAGAAAAAATAAATCTCAACATAGTCTACAAAATGTGTTTGATCTATATAGAAATATATAATTTATGATATTTTATTTAATACAATATCATAAATTGTTACAGTGTTATACACCCTATGCTATTATCAGCCTTTATTAAATCATTATTTCTTTCAACTTACTAATTTCTACATCCTCTATATTTAAATGAGCTTCCCATAAATAACGACAATACATGTATTCCATATTTATATCTTCGGGAAAACATTCAGGAATGTCTTTTAATTTATCTACTATAGATGTAGGCAATAAATAATGAGACGACGGAGGCAATACATAACTCAACTGTACATAATGATGAATTGGATTTTTTGGTTTCTCCTTTATAAATAATGTTTCAAAATATGGTATATAATTTTTTAAATCACATAATAGCGGAGGATAGTTATAATTATATTTCCATTCCCAATCTTGACATCCAAACCGATAATATTTATATGTCCATTCTAACGCTTCCATATAATTTGTACAGATTTGATTGAGTCTAATTTTATCACGCTTCATATGTAAACATACATCATAGTAACGTTCTTCCCATCCATGCTCTTCGGGATTTATATATGTTTCTTTAATTCTATCTATTATTGGCATACTTGTTAATTTATATTCTTTTTCTTCAAACGTATTTACCGGATAATACCTTTTTTGCATTTTTTCCCTATACTTTGTTTCATTTTTTAATAATGATATTTCTTCATTGCTTATTAAATCAACTATTTCTTTTATATGTTTCCAATTTAATTCTTTGTTTGCAGTTAGGCTGAAATCACTATTATCGCACTTACATTTATTATATGCTTCCATTAATACATCTATTCCATTTCTACGAATATTTAAAGATGGAAAATGCGGCATAAAATCATTACCCAAGAAAAAACACAATACTATATAATCATGTATCGCATTCATATTAAATGTGTCTTTATTTGTCAATTTTAAACTCAGTTTATCTGCCAACATTTTTATATTCAATATATAATCTTTATTTGGCTCCAATGTATCATCCAAATGTTTAACAAATTCAGGCGTTTCTCTATATAAATAAATATTGGGACATACATCTAGATGATTTAAACAAAGCATAATAAGATCTGCATCTAATCCATATATTAATGTAGTTGTATTGGTATGATATATAAAATTATTTCGGATATAATCAAATATTTTATGTTCTCCTTCTCCCGCTTCATCACTTAGCGACAATATTACCTTCTTATTTGATTTATAATAATTTTTAATATACTTACACATGGATGTCATAAATTCGGTTCCTGGTGTAATACATGTTGTATCAAATTTGGATTCTGCTTCTGATTTATTGTCTTTTAATTCTTTAGTTAGCTTTGATAATAATGTTGTCTTAAAACGACGGGTTCTTTGTTGTTCTAGTTTTGCTACTGGTGCTACACCATCAAATGCTACTATAATACGATTTTGCACATCACATGTTTCTATATATTTATCTATTTTGTTACATATATCATTATATACGGTGTTCATGTTTGTTGGCGTTTTTTCATAACTATGTATTATATCATAAATGATTGAATTGCTGTCTAAGTATAGATTATCCACACATTGCAACGTTTGCAATGTTTGAACAATTTTTCTATGCTCTTTTATTAGATGTGAAAAATAACTTGGTATTCCCATTAATATAATTGGTATTTATATGTTTATATACATTTGACTAATTGTTTACTTTGGATTTATACCTTCGCACATTTAAAATGGGACAAAATATAATAAAAAAATTTATATCTATTTGTTATATTTTGTGCGAACTTAAATCTTCTAAGGCGTATATTAGCGATTTTCAAGGTATGTAATATGACCAACGATATTTAGTTCAAGTTTTTCTTTAATATCGGGTGGTATAGTTTGTGTATATGACGTCGGTACATATCCAATAACGAACACGCTATTATCATTATGTAACCATACATTTTCTAAATCATTATAATAAATACGCATAGGACTATTGGGGTCTGATTTATAATCTTCAAAACTATCCCATGTGTATATAACCCATTGATAATTTTCAGTAGGATCCAATCTAAGAGATTCATCATTATGTTCAACGAATGTATAGTTAGTATCGGCCGTGACATCGCCAAGAGGAACATAATTTACATTTTTTGTAAAACCAAGGGAAGGTAACGTCTCTCCTTCTACGGCAATATTTCGATAGTTACATCCAATCGTATTCCAAAATAGTTTTAGCGTACAGCCAAGACCTGATGAGTTATCTCTATCAACTGCATTAGTTGTAAAAGGGTGTACATGTATTCTACCATCACCGTGAGTATGGACCGATGATACTATACCTTTAGCTAGTGAGTATTTAGATCCATTAGTGTAATCACCATGCACCGAAATAGGCTCTACGTCTGAAAATGGCGATAAAAATTTATACTCTCCATCTACATAGACAACTATAGAATATATTGTGTGTATATGATCACCGTAAACAGGACGAAATTTCATACGTAACTGAATATCATTGTATAATTCGTCAGTGGTGTCGGTAAATTTAGTTTGTGCGGTAGAACCATTCTCAACTAATTTGGCATTCTCTATGTATAGAATTATGTCTTTTTTTGGAGCCCCTGTTTCAATTACAAGCTCGTTCATAATTTGAGAATAAGTAAGAGGACCTTTCAATTCATACGTTTTGTGAATGACGTTTGAATCGTAATTAACTGTAATCATCTTATTGGATTGGATAATATTCGTTTTAATATCATTCGTTTTAATATCATTCGTTTTAATATCATTCGTTTCATTATCGATGTGTTTAACAGCACTATCAATACGATTATTTCTGTAGTATGTGTGGGTGTAAATCATACCCATAGATAATGATTTTGACATATTATAATATAGTATAATATTATTTTTTATTATAATTATGGTTACTCCATTTGAATGTAAGCTTAAACTTATGTATATATATATAATTAATACCACTAAAAATTAATTAT
>Ga0206129_10000468_pt1 | contig 62814 bp, 55 predicted proteins | sample Helgoland_Spring_8_FD_148616 | JGI IMG/M metagenome (GOLD analysis project Ga0206129, IMG submission 148616) | Pelagic subsurface seawater microbial communities from Kabeltonne, Helgoland, North Sea - Helgoland_Spring_Bloom_20160502_2 | ecosystem: Environmental > Aquatic > Marine > Epipelagic ... | reverse complement strand
GCTTCGTCGAAATCGGCGCGGTCACGCCCCGGCCCCAACCCGGCAACCCGAAGCCGCGGCTGTTCCGCCTGCCGGAGGACCGGGCTGTCATCAACCGCTTCGGCTTCAACAGCGCCGGGCATGCGGTGGTGGCGGAGCGGCTGCGGGATTTCCGCCGCTATTCCGTCGAGGCGCGCGGCGTTGTCGGCGTCAATCTCGGCATGAACAAGGACAGCGCCGACCCGGCGGCCGAGTACGAGGCCGGCGTGCGGACGTTTGCGCCCCATGCGGATTTCGTCACCATTAACGTCTCCTCCCCCAATACCGCCGGCCTGCGCGACCTGCAGCAGGAGGACCGCCTGCTCGCCATCGCCGGGCGGGCGCGGGCAGCGCTTGCCGAAACGCCGGGCGACTGCCGGCTGATGGTCAAGCTTGCCCCCGACCTTTCCGACGAGGCGGCGGCAAGCCTGGTCCGGCGGATGACCGCCGCCGGCCATGTGGATGGCTGGATCGTCAGCAACACCACCATCGCCCGCCCGGCCAGCCTGAAAAGCCCGGCGGCGCGCGAGGCCGGCGGCCTGAGCGGCCCGCCGGTGTTCGAGCGCTCCACCGCCCTGTTGCGCGTGGTGTGGCAGGCGAGCGGCCGCGGCTTCGTTATCGGCGCCGGCGGCGTCAGCGACGGCGCGACGGCACTGGCCAAGATCCGGGCCGGCGCCTCGCTGCTGCAGGTCTACACCGCCATGGTGTATGACGGGCCGGGCGTGATCGGCCGCATCCAGGCCGAGTTGGGCGCCTTGCTGCAGCAACAAGGCTTCGCATCGTTGGCCGACGCCGTCGGCGCCGATGCCCGCTGACACCGACCCGCATTCTGTTCCAGACGAGAGCCATCGCCCCATGACCGAAGCGCCCCCAACCGAAGTCCGGATCATCGCCGGCCTTGCCGAGGTGATCGACGCCTATGACGGCCTGCTGGTCGATCTCTGGGGCTGCGTGCACAACGGCATCGAGCCATTCCCAGAGGCGGTGGAGGCGCTGTTGCGCGCCGTTCGCCTGGGCAAGCAGGTCTGCCTGCTCTCGAACGGGCCGCGCCGCGGCTCGGTCCTGATCGAACGCCTGGACCAGATGGGCGTGCCGCGCGAGGCCTACCAGAACGTCATGTCCTCGGGCGAGGCGACCTGGACGGCGCTGGCCGAACGGGCGGACCCGTTCCACGCCGCGCTGGGCAGCCGCTGCTACCGCATGGGGCCGGAACGCGATGCCAGCGTCCACACCGGCAACGGCCTGACCCTGGTCGATACGGTCGGGGAGGCGGAGTTCGTGGTCTGCACCGGCATTTTCGACAACGCCGATACCGTCGCCACCTACGAGGCGGACCTGCAACAGGCCCTGGCCCGCAACCTGCCGATGGTCTGTGCCAATCCCGACTTGGTCGTCCATATCGGCGAGCAACTGACCGTCTGCGCCGGCAGCCTCGCCCAGCGCTATCAGGAGTTGGGCGGCGCGGTCGCGTATCACGGTAAGCCCTATCCGTCCGTGTATCATCAATGCTTTCGCCTGACCGGCATCGCCGACCGCCGCCGTCTGCTGGCCATTGGCGACGGGCTGCGGACCGATATCAAGGGGGCCAACCTGATGGAGCTGGATTCGGTGTTCCTGACGGCGGGCATCCACACGGCGGAATTTGTGCCGTTGCCGCTGGATGGGCAACGGGTTTTGGATGTCTCGCGCGGCATTGGCGCTGTGCCGTCGTTTGCGATGCCCGGGCTGGCTTGGTAGGCGGACCTGAGGTGTTCTCGCAGACGGCCCCAACCCCAGCGCAGCGGCAGGTCTTCTGCCGTCGGATGCGCAGGTTGGCCGCCAAATTGCCGTGATTCGGGTTGATGGTTAACAAGTTTCAGTCGTTGCGACAAGAAAAAATCGCGTTTTGCGGGAAGAACGCTTGACCCATACAGATGTATACGTATAGTGCCGGAAACGGTCGCCTCACATGAGGTTGCGCCTCGCGGACCGAGCAAATTCGGTCAGGAGAGACTGGGGAATGGCGTTAGTGGAAGTGCAAGAGCGAAAGACCCAACGAAAGACCCGCGGCAAACCCAATGCCGTTGACGTGCATGTGGGTAACCGCGTGCGGCAACGCCGGACGCTTCTGGGGTTAAGCCAGGAGCGCTTGGCGACAGCGCTGGATCTGACATTTCAGCAGGTGCAGAAATACGAGCGCGGCGCCAACCGCATCGGCGCCGGGCGGCTATACCAACTGGCCCGGGCGCTGGATGTGCCGGTAACGTATTTTTTCGAAGACCTGGATGACGCACATTATCCGGCCGCCGGCAATGTGCACGAAAAAGCGGCGCCGGCCTATCAGGCCGACCCGATGTCGCAACGCGAAACCCTGCTTTTGGTCCGCGCCTACTATGCGATTCCGGACCCCGCCGTGCGCCGCCGCATGCTGGACCTGATGCGCTCCATGGCGGAGGGGCACGGCCGCGACGACACCTGACCCGGTTCCACCGCGACCGCCTCAGCCGTGTCACCGTGCACCAGCCAGTGCCCTTGACGACAAGGTCGATTATTGGGCAGAACAGGCGCCGTGCGAGCGCTGCGCAGTCGTTCAGACGGCCTGCGCGCGCCTTCTGCCGTTTAGACACAAGGGGATAACCTGTGGCTCGTTCGTCTTATCTATTCACCAGCGAATCCGTGTCCGAAGGCCATCCGGACAAAATCTGCGACCGCGTCTCGGACTCGATCGTCGATGCCTATCTTGGCACCGATCAAGCCGACAGCGTGCGCTGTGGCGTCGAAACGCTGGTGACCACCAACTATGTCTGCATTGCGGGTGAGACTCGCGGCCCGGACAGCATCGACCACGCGCTGATGGAGAAGCTGGCGCGCCAGGCGATCCGCGATATCGGCTATGAGCAGGACAATTTCCACTGGCAGAACGCCAAGGTGGATGTGTTGGTGCACAACCAGTCGGCCGATATCGCCCAAGGCGTCGACTCCGCGGGCAACAAGGACGAGGGCGCTGGCGACCAGGGCCTGATGTTCGGCTATGCCTGCAACGAGACCGAGCATTTGATGCCGGCGCCGATCCATTTCAGCCATGAAGTCCTGCGCCGCATGGCGGCGGCCCGCAAGTCGGGTGCGGTCAAGGGGTTCCAGCCCGACAGCAAAAGCCAGTTCACCTTGGAATACCGGGACGGCAAGCCGGTGCGCTGCACCTCCATCGTCGTCTCGACCCAGCATGACGAAAACCTCTCCACCGGTGATGTGCGCGAACTGGTGCGTCCGTTCGTAATGGATGTGCTGCCCGACGAAAGCTGGATGTGCCCGGAAGACAATTTCTACGTCAATCCGACCGGCCGTTTCGTCATCGGCGGCCCGGACAGCGACGCGGGCCTGACCGGCCGCAAGATCATCGTCGATACCTATGGCGGCGCCAGCCCGCATGGCGGCGGCGCGTTCAGCGGCAAGGACCCGTCCAAGGTGGACCGCTCTGCCGCCTATGCCACCCGTTATCTGGCGAAGAATGTCGTGGCCGCAGGCTTGGCGGACAAGTGCACCATCCAGGTGGCCTATGCCATCGGCGTCTCCAAGCCGCTGTCGCTCTATGTCGACACCCATGGCACCATCAAGAACGGCGCCACCGAAGCCCGCCTGGAAGAGGTTCTGCCGACGCTGTTCGACCTGTCGCCCCGCGGCATTCGCCAGCACCTGAACCTGAACCGTCCGATCTATGTGCCGTCCTCGTCCTATGGGCATTTCGGCCGCCAGGCGACCGCCGAAGGGCATTTCTCGTGGGAACGCACCGACTTGGTCGACAGCCTGCTGAAGGCAATCTGAGCCGGGCCGACCGGGGCCTCTACGGTCGCCGCATCGGGCGGCCGTTGCGGCACCGGGCGCAGCGCGCGGTGGCGGAATTGCTGCCACGCCTGCGCCTCGACCTGCCCGAAAGCGGGTTCATCGAACCGGCGGCCCTGTTCGGGCGGCCGGTTCGCGCCGTTTGGCTGGAGATCGGCGCCGGCAATGGCAGCCATGCGGTGTGGCAGGCGGCCCACAATCCCGATATCGGTCTGATCGCGGTCGAGCCTTTCCTGAACGGCGTTGCGGTCCTGTTGAGCGCGGCCGAGGAGCGGGGGCTCGACAATATCCGGGTGCTGGACGACGACGCCCGCCTGTTGCTGGCGGCTCTGCCCGATGCGAGCATTGCGCGCACCTTTGTCATCCATCCCGATCCCTGGCCGAAACGGCGGCACTGGCGCCGGCGGATCGTCTGTGCGCCGGTGCTGGATGCGTTGGCCCGGCTGATGCCCGACGGCGCCGAGCTTCGGGTCGGCACCGACGATGTCGGCTATCTGGTCTGGATGCTGCGGGAACTGCGGGCCCATCCGGGTTTCGCCTGGGAGCCCAAGGGCGCCGACGACTGGCGCCTGCGCCCTGCCGACTGGCCGCAAACCCGCTTCGAGGAAAAGGGGCTGGCGGCGGGGCGGCCATCCACCTATCTCTCGCTGCGCCGTTGTGACCGGCAGCCGCGATAAATCTTGAAATCGGCGAGGCGGGTCGCTATACTTTGTGTAATTCAGCGCTGATGTGCTGATGCTCTCTGTTGACGATATAGAGGGGGTGGGTCCCATCGGGCCCGCCCTGTTTTGTTATCGGGCAGGCAAGACGGGCCGTCCATGGTGGCCGGCCCCGCCCAAACCGGCCAGGAGTCCGAGTGGAACGGGGACCCAAACACATCGAGGATGCCATCGCGCCGCAGATCGAAGCCCTGGGCTTTGCGCTGGTGCGGGTGCGTTTTTTCGGCGGCCGCCGCCAGGTGCTCCAGATCATGATCGAGCGCGCCGACGGCAGCGATGTGACCGTGGACGACTGCGTCCGGGCCAGCCACGCGGTCTCGCCGATCATGGATGTGTTCGACCCGATCGATAGCGCCTATGCGCTGGAAGTCTCCTCGCCCGGCATCGACCGGCCCCTGACCCGGCCGGAGGATTTCGAACGCTTTGCCGGCTTCGAAGCCAAGGTGGAGATGTCCGAATCGCGCGCCGGCCGGCGGCGGTTCAAAGGAATGTTGCTGGGGCTTGGCGAGAATGGCACCGTCCGCCTCGACGTCGATGGCGAGGCGGTGTCGCTGCCGCTCGGCGATATTCACTCGGCCAAGCTCGTCTTGACCGACGCCTTGATCGCCGCGCATCAAGCGGCCAGACCGGACACCCTAGCGGTGGATGAGGGAGTTCAGTAACCATGGTGCAAATTCTTGGCGCCGAATTGCTGCAGGTGGCCGATGCCGCCGCTCGCGAAAAGGGCATCGACCGCGAGGAAGTGCTGGAGGCCATGGAGCAGGCGATCCAGCGCGCCGGCCGTTTCAAATACGGGCTGGAGCATGACATCCGTGCGGAAGTCGACCGCAAGAGCGGCGAAATCCGCCTGACCCGTCACCGTGAGGTGGTGGAAGACGGCGCGGAGATCGAGAACGAAGCGATCCAGATTCCGCTCTCCTCCGCCCGGCGCGAAAAGGCAGACGCCGCCATCGGCGACGAACTGGTCGACCGGCTGCCGCCCGTCGATTTCGGCCGCATCGCCGCCCAGACGGCGAAGCAGGTCATTGTGCAGAAAGTGCGCGAGGCCGAGCGCTTGCGCCAGTATCAGGAATATATCGGCCGGGTCGGCGAGATCGTGAATGGCGTCGTCAAACGGGTCGAGTTTGGCAATGTCATTGTCGACCTGGGCCGGGCCGAGGCGATTCTGCGCCGGGACGAGATCATCCCGCGCGAGCATTTCAAGCGCAACGACCGGGTGCGGGCCATCATTTACGATGTGCGCGAGGAAAGCCGCGGACCGCAGATTTTCCTCTCCCGCACCAAGCCCGACTTCGTGCGCCGCCTGTTCGCGCAGGAGGTGCCGGAGGTCTATGACGGGATTATCGAGATCAAGGGCGCCGCCCGCGATCCGGGCAGCCGCGCCAAGATCGCCGTCATCTCCTACGATTCCTCCATCGATCCGGTCGGCGCCTGCGTCGGCATGCGCGGCAGCCGCGTCCATGCGGTGGTGAACGAGTTGCAGGGCGAACGCATCGACATCATTCCATGGTCGGAAAACCCGGCCACCTTTGTGGTCAATGCCCTGGCGCCCGCCGAATGCGCCAAGGTGGTCATCGACGAGGATGACAACCGCATCGAAGTGGTGGTGCCCGACGACCAGTTGAGCCTGGCCATCGGCCGCCGCGGCCAGAATGTGCGGCTGGCGAGCCAGCTCACCGGCTGGTCCATCGATATCATGACCGAGGCCCAGGAAAGCGAGCGCCGCCAGGAAGAGGCGCGCCAGCGCACCCAGGCCTTTATCGAGGCACTGGATGTGGACGATGTCATCGCCCATCTGTTGGTGGCCGAGGGCTTTGCTTCGGTCGAAGAAATTGCCTTCGTCGAATTGGACGAACTGACCGAGATCGAGGGTTTCGACGAGGAAATCGCCGAGGAGTTGCGCCGCCGCGCCCAGGACTATGTCCTGGCCGAGCAGGAGCGCCTGACCCAGCGGATCGAGGAACTGGAAATCGCCGAGGATTTGTTGGCGTTCGAGGGCCTGCCGCTGACGATGCTGGTGCGGCTCGGCGAAGCCGAGATCCGCACCCTGGACGATCTGGCCGATTTGTCGAGCGACGAGTTGCGGTATATCGTCAACCCGGCATCCGAAACGGCCACCGTCGATCAGATCGCGGTGCTGGACGAAACGGCGCAGCGCCTGGGAGCCGATACCAGCCCGGTCGGCGCGGCAGAGGCGGATGCGATCATCATGGCCGCCCGCGCCCATTGGTTCGACGACGAGGACGAGGCCGGCGAAGACAGCGCGGCCGAATCCGAGACGGCAGCGGAATAGAGAAGGTGAGCAAGCGCGGATATGACAGCGGCAATGCCACAGACAACCCATGCACGGCCTGAGCGGCCGCCGGCTACCGGCGGCGGAGCGCCGACGCGTCGGTGCATTGTCAGCCGGCAACCGCGCCCCCGCTACGGCCTGATCCGGTTCGTTCTCGACCCGGACAGCACCGTCGTTCCCGACCTGGCAGAGGTGTTGCCGGGCCGCGGCCTGTGGGTGGCGGCTGACCGGGCCATACTGGAAAAAGCTTGCAAGACCAATGCGTTCGCAAAAGCGGCGCGCGGGCCGGCTGTCGTGCCGGATGACCTGGTCGAAACGGTGGAAGCCCTGCTGCGCGAGCGTTGTCTGCGCTGGCTGGGGCAGGCCCGCGGTGCCGGACAAGTGCAGTCTGGCTTCTTTCAGGTGCGAGAAGCTCTAGCGCAGGGCCGGGTTGCGGTGCTAATCGAAGCGTCAGACGGTGCCGCAAACGGCAAGGCCAAGCTGGCCGGCGCGGCGCGCGGGCTGCCTGTGGTCGGGTGCTTCACGGCAGCAGACCTGGGGGAAGCCCTGGGCCGGGACCATCTGGTTCATCTGGCGTTGGCGCCAGGCAAGTTGAGTGAGCGTTTCCTCGGCGAAGCGCATCGGTATATGGGTTTGACAGGCGGTAGGCTGCAAAGCGCCGGTGGAGAGCAATAAGCGGATCATGGCAGACAAGACGATCGAGCGCGAAACTGGCAAACTGTCCCTGACCAAGGGCAAGTTGGGTCTTTCGAAAGGCGGCGACTCCGGCAAGGTCCGGCAGAGTTTTTCGCATGGGCGCACCAAAACCGTCACCGTAGAGGTGAAGCGGAAGCGGGCGGCAGGCGAGACCGGCGGCAAAGGCGGCCGCGGCGCCGGCGGTCTGAGCGACGAGGAGCGCGCAGCCCGGATCCGCGCCCTGCGTTCGCTGCAGAAGGGCGACGCCGCAGCCGAGAAAGCGCCGGCGGCCACGCCGGAGGAGCCGAGCAAGTCGGCAGACGATGCGACCGAGCGCCGGCGCCAGTTGATCGAGGATCGGGCGCGGCGGGAAGCCGAAGAGGCTGAAGCGATCGATGCTGCCGAGGCAGCCGCGCGGGCCGAACCCGAACCGGAAGCCGCTGAGCCTACGCCGCCAGCCGAAGCCGAGGCCGCGGAAGCGGTGCCCGAGGCGGAAACGGTTGGGAGCGAAGCCGAGGAGGCCGAGGCCGAACCGGCTGCCGCGGCAGACGCGGCGGCCAAAGAGCCTGCCGCCGAAGCGGCATCGGCGTCAGCCGGAAAGCGGCCGGCAGGGCCGGCCGAAGCGGAAGCCGAGGCCTCGCCGGAGGCGCCGGCTGCTCCGGAAGAGCGGGAACCCACCCAGGAAGAAATCGAACTCAACGCCCTGCAGGAAGCGGAGGCCGAAGAGCGCCGCAAGCAGGAGGCCGATGCCGCCCGTCGCGCCCAGGAAGCCGCCCGCCACGAGGCAGAGGCCGCGCCGCGGCGCAAAGGCCGGACGGGCCGTGGCCGGGCCGAGGAAGAGGCGGAACCCGAAATCGCCCAGCCGGCGCCCCCGCCGGAGCCCGGCGCCAATCTGCGCTTTGCCGGCGGCCGCACGGCGGCATCCGACGATGAGGAAAGCCGTGCGCGCCGCGACAACAAGCGGCCAACCCCCAGCCGTACGCGCGGCGAGCCGCGCCGGCGCACCGGTCGCCTCACCATCACCCAGGCGCTCGACGAGGAGACGGTGGAGGAGCGGCAGCGCAGCCTGGCCTCTGTCCGGCGTGCCCGCGAGCGCGAAAAACAACGCCAGCGCCAGTCCGGCGGAGATCAGCAGAAAATCGTGCGTGACGTCGTCGTTCCGGAACTGATCACCGTCCAGGATCTCGCCAACCGTATGGCCGAACGCGGCGCCGATGTGGTCAAGGCGCTGATGCGCATGGGCGTCATGGCCTCGCTCAGCCAGACCATCGATGCCGACACCGCAGAACTGGTGGTGGAGGAATTCGGCCACAACCTGCGCCGCGTTGCCGACTCCGACGTGGAAGAAGGCCTGGCGGGGCCGGAAGACAACGAGACCGAGATGGTGTCGCGTCCGCCGGTGGTCACCATTATGGGCCATGTCGACCACGGCAAGACGTCGCTGCTGGATGCCCTGCGCGCCACCGATGTGGCCGGCGGCGAAGCCGGCGGCATCACCCAGCATATCGGCGCCTACCAGGTGCAGATCGCCTCCGGCGACCGCATCACCTTCCTGGATACGCCCGGTCACGCCGCTTTCAGTGCGATGCGCTCGCGCGGTGCCAGCGTTACCGACCTGGTCATTCTGGTGGTGGCGGCCGATGACAGCGTGCAGCCGCAAACGGTGGAGGCGATCAGCCACGCCAAGGCTGCCGGCGTGCCGATGATCGTGGCCGTCAACAAGATCGACCGCCCCGACGTCGATCCCAACCGGGTCAAGCAAGACCTGCTGCAGCACGAGGTCGTGGCCGAGGAATTCGGCGGCGATGTCCAGTTCGTCCATGTCTCGGCCCTGAAGAGGATCGGGTTGGAGGAGCTGGAAGAAGCCATTCTGCTGCAATCCGAGTTCCTGGAACTGAAGGCCAACCCGAACCGGCCGGCCAACGGCATCGTCGTCGAGGCGAAGCTGGACCGCGGCCGCGGCTCGGTCGCCACCATCCTGGTGCAGCGCGGCACGCTGCGCGTTGGCGACTCCATCGTCGTCGGCAGCGAATGGGGCCGGGTGCGCGCCATGGTGGACGAGCGCGGCCAGCAGTTGACAGAGGCCGGCCCGTCCATGCCGGTGGAGGTGCTGGGCCTGCAGGGCACGCCGATGGCCGGTGACGAGGCCGTGGTGGTCGAGAACGAGGCCCGGGCCCGCGAGATTGCCGAATACCGCCAGCGGCTCGACCGCGACAAGCGGACGGCGGCAGCGGCGCGCGGCTCCCTGAACCAGATGTTCGACAAACTCAAGGCCGGCGAGACCCAGGAACTGGCCGTCGTCATCAAGACGGACGTGCAGGGCTCGCAGGAAGCCATTGTCGGCGCGCTGGAAAAGATGGGCAACGACGAGGTCAGCGTTCGCGTGCTGCACGCCGGCGTTGGTGGCATCAACGAGTCGGATATCACCCTGGCGGCGGCGTCGGAGGGCTTCGTCGTCGGCTTCAACGTCCGTGCCAGCAAGCAGGCCCGCGAACTGGCGAACCGCGACGGTGTCGAAATCCGCTACTACTCGATCATTTACGAACTGATCGACGATATCAAAGCGGCCCTCAGCGATATGCTGGCCCCGATGATCCGCGAGCGCCAGATCGGCAACGCCGCAATTCGCGAGGTGTTCAACATCACGCGCACCGGCAAGGTGGCCGGCTGCCGGGTCATCGACGGCATCGTCCGCCGTGGTGCTGGCGTGCGGCTGCTGCGCGACGATGTGGTGATCCACGAAGGCAAGCTCGCGACCCTCAAACACTTCAAGGATGACGTGGCAGAGGTTCGCGAAGGGTATGAATGCGGCATGTCGTTCGAAAACTACCAGGATATCCAGGTGGGCGACGTGATCGAATGCTTTGAGGTGGAAGAGGTTGCCCGCACGATCTAGCCGGCCATACCGGCGGGCCTTGGGTTCGGGAGGGCAAAGCGCATGAGCCGCGGCAAACGGGCCGGTGCCGGCGCAAAGGCGCCCACGCAACGCCAGTTGCGCATGGGGGAGTTGCTGCGCCACATCCTCTCCGACATCATGGCCCGTGGCGAGTTCCGCGACCCGGTGCTCGCCAGCGCCCATATCACCGTGACCGAGGTGCGTCCGTCGCCCGACCTGAAGAACGCGACCGTGTTCATCATCCCGCTGGGCGGGCAGGACGTGGCCGCGATCGTCGAGGCGCTGCAACGCGCCCGCGGCTATCTGCGCGCGCAGATAGCCGGCAAGATCGAGGTCAAATTTACCCCCAACCTCTCGTTCAAGGCGGACACGTCGTTTGCCACGGCCGAGCGCATTGAAACCTTGTTGGCCAAGGAACGAAACTGATGGCCGGCCGGCGGCGCAAACAGAAATCCCACGTCAATGGCTGGCTGATCGTCGATAAGCCATCGGGCATCACCTCCACCGGCGTGTGCAATGTGGTCAAACGCCTGGCCAAAGGGGCCAAGACCGGCCATGGCGGCACGCTCGACCCGCTGGCCACCGGCGTGCTGCCGATTGCCTTTGGCGAGGCGACCAAGACGGTTCCCTATGTCATGGATGGGCGGAAAACGTACCGCTTTGCCGTCCGCTGGGGCGAGGCACGCGATACCGACGATGCGGAGGGCCGGGTCACGGCGACCAGTGAGGTCCGCCCGGACAGCGCGGCCATCGAAGCCGTGTTGCCCCAGTTCGTCGGCGCGGTGGAGCAGGTGCCGCCCGCCTATTCCGCCATCAAGGTGGACGGCCAGCGCGCCTATGACCTGGCCCGCGAAAACCAGGCCGTGGAATTGGCCGCCCGCGTGGTCGAGATAGACCGGCTGGAACTGGAGTCCATCCCCGATGCCGATCATGCGGTCTTCCTGGCGGAATGCGGCAAAGGTACCTACATGCGCAGCCTCGCCCGCGATATCGCGGTGGCGTTGGGCACGGTCGGCCATGTGACGGCGCTGCGTCGAATAGCCGTTGGGCCGTTCCACGAAGATGACTCCCACCCCCTGGCCAAACTGGAAGAGGTGGGTCATATAGACCGCGATACTGAAGAATTGCTTCCGGTAGAGACCGCGCTGGCCGACATCCCGGCGCTGGCCGTTTCCGAAAGCGAAGCCGCCGGGCTCAGGCAAGGCCGTCCCGTGGCGCTGTTCCGCAGAAGCGATCTCGATCGGTTGGTGGATTTGGAGGATGGCGACATCCTTCGGGCCGTCTGCGACGGGATCACGGTTGCGCTCGTGCGCCTCCAGGAAGGTCAGGCCCAGCCCATGCGGGTCATCCACCAGCCGCGCCGCAAGGCCGCCGCGGCTCATTCATCCATGGAAGGACCAGACGATGTCGATCACGCCTGAGCGCAAGCAAGAACTGATCAAGGAATACGGCCGCAGCGAAGGCGACACCGGCTCGCCGGAAGTCCAGGTCGCGATCCTGACCGAGCGTATCGCCAACCTGACCGAGCACCTCAAAGAGCACAAGAAGGACGTTCACTCCCGACGCGGCCTGCTGATGCTGGTCGGCCAGCGGCGCTCGCTGCTGGACTATGTCCGCCGGCAGGAAGAAACCCGTTATCGCACTCTGATTCAACGGCTCGGCTTGCGCCGTTGATGGTAAACCGGCGCCGGGCAAGGGTCCGGCGCCGCTTGATGTAAGGAAGACGACTGAATGTTTGATATTGTCCGCAAAGAGATTGATTGGGCCGGGCGCACGCTCACCCTGGAAACGGGCCGGGTAGCCCGCCAGGCCGATGGCGCCGTGCTGGTAACTTATGGCGGTACGGCAGTATTGTGTACCGCGGTGGCGGAGAAAAAACAGCGTGCCGGCATCGATTTTTTCCCGTTGAGCGTTCACTACCAGGAAAAAGCCTATGCGGCCGGCAAAATTCCCGGCGGCTTTTTCAAGCGCGAAGCCCGGCCGAGCGAGAAGGAGGTTCTGACCTCCCGTCTGATCGATCGCCCGATCCGGCCCCTGTTCGCCAAAGGCTTCCGCAACGAAACCCAGGTGATCTGCACCGTTCTGGCCCATGACATGGAAAGCGATCCCGACATCGTCGCCATGGTCGGCACCAGCGCGGCGCTCACCATCTCCGGCATTCCGTTCCTGGGGCCGATCGGTGGCGCCCGTGTCGGCCAGGTCGATGGGGAATTGGTGCTGAACCCGACGCTGGACCAGATGAAGGAAAGCGCCCTCGACCTCATCGTGGCCGGCACCAACGCCGGCGTGCTGATGGTCGAGTCGGAAGCTCAGGAATTGACCGAAGGCCGCATGCTGGAGGCCGTCATGTTCGGTCACCGCGGCTTCCAGCCGGTCATCGACGGCATTATCGACTTGGCGGAGGAAGCGGCGAAGGAGCCGTGGGATGCGCCGGACGAGGCCGATGGCACCGTCGCCCTGCGTGCGCGTCTGGCTGAACTGGCCGGTGACGGCGTGCGCTCTGCCTACCGGATTGCGGCCAAGGCCGAGCGGCAGGACGCCGTGGCCGCGGCCAAGTCGGCTGCGATGCAGAAAATCGCGGCAGAGGACGGCGACCTGGAGATTGCTGCCGGCCTGTTCAAGGAACTGGAAAGCAACATCGTCCGCGGCGGCATCCTCGACACCGGCAAACGCATCGACGGCCGCACCACGGTGGATATCCGCCCGATCGTGCCCGAGGTTGGCGTGCTGCCGCGCTCGCACGGTTCGGCGCTGTTCACCCGTGGCGAGACCCAGGCGCTGGTGATCGCCACGCTGGGCACCGCCCAGGACGAGCAGATCATGGACCGGCTCGAAGGCGAAATGCGCGAGCACTTCCTGCTGCACTACAACTTCCCGCCCTATTCGGTGGGCGAGGCCGGCCGGTTCGGCCCGCCGGGCCGCCGCGAGATCGGCCACGGCAAGCTCGCCTGGCGCGCCTTGCGGCCGCTGTTGCCGAAGAAGGAAGATTTCCCCTACACCATGCGTGTGGTCTCGGAAATCACCGAGTCGAACGGCTCTTCCTCCATGGCCACCGTCTGCGGCGCCTCCCTGGCGCTGATGGATGCGGGCGTGCCATTGAAGCGCCCCGTGGCCGGCATTGCCATGGGCCTGATCAAGGAAGGCGACCGCTTTGCTGTTTTGTCCGACATTCTCGGCGACGAGGATCATTTGGGCGACATGGACTTCAAAGTGGCCGGCACCGAGGCCGGCGTGACCTCGCTGCAGATGGACATCAAGATCACCTCGATCACCGAGGAGATCATGCGCGTGGCCCTGGACCAGGCGCGCGACGGCCGCCTGCACATTCTGGGCGAGATGGCCGGCGCCATTGGCAACGCCCGGACCGAGGTCAGCCAGAACGCGCCGCGCATCACCACCATGAAGATCAGCAAGGACAAGATCCGCGACGTCATCGGCACCGGTGGCAAGGTTATCCGCGAGATTGTCGCGGAAACCGGGGCCAAGGTGGATATCGACGACGATGGCACCGTCAAGATTGCCAGCGTGGATTCCGATGCCGCCCAGCGCGCCATCGACTGGATCCGCGGGATCGTCGCAGAGCCGGAAGTGGGCGTGGTCTATGACGGCAAAGTCGTGAAGATCATGGACTTCGGCGCGTTCGTGAACTTCCTCGGCCCCCGCGACGGCCTCGTTCATATCAGCGAGTTGAAGAACGAACGTGTAAAATCGGTTGGCGATGTCGTCAGCGAAGGCCAGATGGTGAAGGTGAAATGCCTCGGCATCGATGACCGCGGTAAGATCAAGTTGTCGATGAAGGCGGTTGACCAGGAAACCGGCGAGGACGTGGCCGCTGCGGCGGACGCCTGATCGCCGGCGACCACAGACGTTGAAAGGGTCTGCCCTGTGGGCTTTGAGTTGAAACAGGTTCGTCTTTCGGGGCGCGATGCCTGGCCGCTGATCGAAGGCGGCAAAGGCATCGCTGTCTCCAATGGAGAAAGCTCGGGCGCCTGGGCCGCCACCGGCGGTGTCGGCACCTTCTCCGGCGTCAATGCGGATTCCTATGACGATGAATGCAACCTGATCCCGCAGGACTATCTGGGCAAGACCCGCCGTGACCGGCACAACGAACTGGTCGCCCACGCCGTGCGCGGCGCGGTCTATCAGGCCCGCATCGCTTACGAGCGCGCGGGCGCCGCCGGGCCCATCCACATGAACGTGTTGTGGGAGATGGGGGGCGCCGAGCAGGTTCTGCACGGCGCGCTGCAAGGCGCCAAGGGTCTGATCGATGGCGTCACCTGCGGCGCCGGCATGCCCTACAAGGTGGCGGAAATCGCAGCGTCTTACGGCGTCTATTACTATCCGATCGTTTCCTCGGCCCGCGCGTTCCGGGCTTTGTGGAAGCGGGCCTATCACAAATATCCCGACTTGCTGGGCGGGGTCGTTTACGAGGACCCGTGGCTGGCCGGCGGCCACAATGGCCTCTCCAACAGCGAAGATCCGGAGGCGCCCGAGAATCCGAAGCCGCGTGTGCGCGAACTGCGCAAGGTCATGAACCAGGCGGGCTTGACCGATACGCCGGTGATCATGGCCGGTGGCGTCTGGTGTCTGGACGAATGGGCCGACTGGATCGAGGATCCGGAAATCGCGCCGGTGGCGTTCCAGTTCGGCACGCGGCCCCTGCTGACCCAGGAAAGCCCCATCTCCGACCTCTGGAAACAGCGCCTGTTGACGCTCAAGGAAGGCGATATCTATCTGAACCGGTTCAGCCCGACCGGTTTCTATTCGTCCGCCGTCCACAACGAGTTTTTGGAGGAGCTGCGCGAGCGCAACGAGCGCCAGATCGCATTCTCCAGCGAAGCGGTCGGCGATCACGACACGCCCTTTGCCATGGGCCCGCGCGGCCGCAAGGTCTATGTGACCGCAGAAGACCTGCACCGGGCCGAAGCCTGGCAGGCCGAAGGCTATACCGAAGGCATGCGCACACCGGACTCGACGCTGATGTTCGTGGCGCCGGAAACCCGCAACCAGATTCTGACCGACCAGATCGAATGCATGGGCTGCCTGTCGGCCTGTCGCTTCTCGAACTGGGCGGAAAACGAGGCAGGCACCACCGGCCGGAAGACCGATCCGCGGTCCTATTGCATTCAGAAAACCCTGCAAACCATCGCCCACGGCGGCACGCCGGACCACCAGTTGATGTTTGCCGGCCACAACGCTTTCCGGTTTGCGAGCGACCCGTTTTATGCCAATGGCTATATCCCGACGGTCAAGGCGCTGGTGGAACGCATTCGCACCGGCGCCTAGTGTTTCGCGAATCGAACCGCTAGGACCGCTTCACTGCGGGATGGGGGGAGCCTTATGGGAAAATGGTCATGGCACCATGGAAACAGGGCGCCCGCTGTTCAACCGCTTGAATTCCGCTGCGGGATTACAAACTTATGGGTTGCAGTTGGCGATGTCGGAAAGCAATGTGTATGCATGAGTATCGGGGTGTTCTAAAACGACCGCATCTTTTGAAAGGGGTGGGCTCTCGATGACAGCGCGTAGCTATACCGAAGTCATTGATCGGCTGCGGCGGGCAAATCTGCGGCCGACGCGGCAGCGCATCGGGCTTGGGAAGTTGTTGTTCTCGACGGGCGACCGCCACGTAACCGCCGACCAGTTGCATATGGAGGCCGAACGGGCCAGCATCTCCGTCTCGCTCGCGACCGTCTATAACACCCTGCATCAATTCTGCGATGCCGGCCTGCTGCGTGAGGTTGTGGTGGAGCCGGGCCGGTCCTATTTCGATACCAACACCGAGCAGCACCATCATTTTTTCAACGTCACCGATGGCGAACTGTCGGATATTCCGGAATCCGTGGTCAGCGTTCCCACCCTGCCGGAACCGCCAGAGGGGACGGAGGTCGATCGGGTGGATATTGTCATCCGGGTCCGGTCTCGCGCCTGATTTTCAATAAGTTACGGTATTTTTTAGAAAAATTAAAATATTGACATCCCCAAGCGAAACGACCACATTGGGCTAGCGTGGCCCGGGACCGTTCCGGCCGTCACGCAGGAATAGGCTCTCTCATATCAAGGAAGGTCACGTCATGTCGCTCAAGGGCACCAAGACCGAAGACAATCTCAAGGCCGCGTTCGCCGGCGAATCCCAGGCCAACCGCCGGTACCTGTATTTTGCCCAAAAGGCGGACGTCGAAGGCTTCAACGACGTTGCTGCCGTCTTCCGCTCCACCGCCGAGGGCGAGACCGGCCACGCGCATGGCCACCTGGAGTTCCTTGAGGAAGTTGGCGACCCGGCGACGGGCGAGCCGATCGGCCCCACCGACAAGAACCTGAAGGCCGCGGTCGCCGGTGAAACTCACGAGTACACCGATATGTATCCGGGGATGGCCCGCACCGCCCGCGAGGAAGGCTTCGACGAAATCGCCGATTGGTTCGAGACCCTCGCCAAGGCCGAGCGCAGCCATGCCGGCCGTTTCCAGAAAGCGCTGGACGAACTGGCCTAAGCCCAGCCGCGTCGGGTGTTTTCGCGGTGCGCTGCTTGTTCCGGCGCACCGCCTCTCTCCCCATCCCATTTGTTTGACGATCGCCGACAGAGCGCGGCGCGCACACCTTGTGCCGTGAAGGAGAGCGTTATGGCCGAAGGCAGCCTGGAAGCCCCGATCCGTCATCCGGTGCCATGGACTGATCCGGACTTCATCGATCCGGCGTCGATCGATGCGGAAATGCGGCGGATTTTCGATATCTGCCATGGCTGCCGCCGCTGCTTCAATCTGTGCGATTCGTTTCCGAAATTGTTCGACCTGATCGACGAAGCCCCGTCGATGGAACTGGACACAGTCGACAGCAAGGATTTCAAGCCGGTCGTGGACGCCTGCACGCTCTGCGATATGTGTTTCATGACCAAGTGTCCCTATGTGCCGCCGCACGAGTTCGACCTGGACTTCCCGCATCTGATGCTGCGCTACCGCTATGCGGAATTTCAGAAAAGCGGCGTCTCTTTCGGCGAAAAGCAACTGACCCAGACCGACCGGAACGCCTCCCTGGCACGGATCGCGCCGGGGCTCTGCAATTGGGCCAGCAAGGAAGGCAACGGCCTGACCCGCCCGCTGCTGGAACGCACGATGGGCGTACACCGCGATGCGGCGCTGCCGGCCTATGCCGCCAAGCCGCTGACCGCACAGGCCAAGGCGAAGCCGGCCCAGCGGGATGGCTCGGCTCCGGCTGCCGGCCGCAAGGCGCTGGTGTTCGCCACCTGCTTTGCCGAGCACAACCGCACCGAGACCGGCACCGCAGCGCTCGCCATCCTGGCCAAGAACGGTGTCGATGCCGAACTGATCTATCCCATGTGCTGCGGCATGCCCCAGCTGGAGCATGGCGATATCGCCAATGTCGCCGACCGCGCCCGCAAGGTGGCGGCGCAGTTGCGGCCTCAAGTCGATGCCGGCCTGCCGGTGATCGGCCTCGTGCCCTCGTGCACGCTGATGCTGAAATTCGAGTGGCCGCTGCTGGTGCCCGACGACGACAATGTCAAGGCGCTCTCCGCCGCCGCCAAGGATATCAGCGAATACATCGTCGATATCGCCAAGACCGAAGGCCTGGCCGACGGCCTGAAGCCGCTCGACGGCGGCGTGACGGTCCACATTGCCTGCCACGCCCGCGCTCAAAACATGGGTCAGAAGGCAGCGGAATTGCTGCGCCTGATTCCCGATATCGACCTGAAGGTGGTCGAGCGTTGCTCCGGCCATGGCGGCTCGTGGGGGATCATGAAAGACCACTATGAGGTTGCGCACAAGGTCGGAAAGCCAGTGGCCCGCCAGGCGGTGAAAAACGCCAAGGCGGCCCGGGAGGCGGGCGGCAAACACTATGTCGTCTCCGAATGTCCGCTCGCCGGCATGCACATCGCCCAGGGCATGGGATTGATCGAGGCCGGTGCGCGCGTCGAGGATGCGCCGCACCCGGTCGAACTGTTCGCCCGTGCCTATGGGCTCGCCTGAACCGCTACGTGACAAGGGCCAAAATCGATGTCCCGCAAGGAAATCACCCGCGCCGACGTGATGACGTTGGCCGAATACGAAGCCATCCGCCGGCAGCAGCGCACCGAAATGTCGGCGGTGAAAAAGACCCGCCGCGTGGAGGTGGGGCCGTTCTGCACCTTCTATTTCGAGAGCTATGACACGATGTGGCACCAGGTCCACGAGATGCTGGCGATCGAAAAGGGCGGCGAGGATCAGATCCCCGACGAGCTTGAAGCCTACAATCCACTGATCCCGCAGGGCTCCGAACTGGTGGCCACCGTCATGTTCGAGATCGACGACGAGGTTCGGCGCAAGAACGTCCTCAACCGCCTCGGCGGTGTCGAGGACACCATGTTTGTCGAGATCGGCGGCGAGCGCATCATGTCCCGCGCCGAAACCGACGCCGACCGAACCACTGCGGCGGGCAAGGCCTCATCGGTGCAGTTCGTGCATTTCGACTTCACGCCGGCGCAGATCGCGGCCTTCAAGACACCCGGCACCCAGGTTCTGGTCGGCGTCGCGCACGAGAATTACGGCCACATCGCCGTGATACCGGAAGCGACCCGGGCCTCGCTGGCGACCGATTTCGCCTGAGGCCTACCTCAGTGCGGCCGCCCTGCCGTTCAGCCAGACATGGCTGCAACCGAGGCGGCGCGCTTCGGCTTCGGCGTCGCTGCCCGTCTCCAGGCCGGCCACGGTCCACCAGCCCTCGGCCTGGCGGGCGCGGCGGTCGGCCGATGCGGTGCCGGCGGGCAGGAAGAGCCGGTTCGCGGGCGCATCCGGCGTCAGGGCGCGCATCACCCGGTCCAGATAGAGCGTAACGCCGGTGGCGGTCTCGCCGTCATGGCCGGGAGCGATCGCCCAATAGCGGCCGCCGCGGCCCAGTTCGCCGTTCAGGCCATGGGCGAACAGCGAGAAGCTGATGCCGCTGTGATACTCGAAGCCGCGATGTTCGACCGGGTCCAGTGTTACGTCCAGATCGGGCAGGGACTCCGCCAGCAGGGGGAGCAGCGCCTCGGCCGGGGCCATTGCCTCCACCGCCGCCGGCGGCAGAGGCAGGGCCTGTAAGGCCTTCAACGCGGCTTCTGCCGGGCCGGCGGCTGCCATGACCTGGGCGAGCAGCGGTGCCGCCCCGCCGGTCAGGCGTTCAAGGGAGGCCTGATCCTTGCGGTTCAACGCTTTTCGCAATTCCTGCGAGAGAGCGTCTCCCGCCACCAGCGCCGGCAACAGGGCCGGAGCCAGCACAGGCAGGCTCAGATCCACCGTCAAGCCTTCGACACCCAGCGCCGTCAGCGCCTCCACCGCAATGGTGATCGCCTCGGCGTCCGCGGCGACGCTGTCGCACCCGACCAGCTCCAGCCCGGCCTGGCGGAACTGCCGGTCCGCCCGCAATCGGTCGCCCGTCACCCGCAGCACCGTGCCGTTGTAGGAAAGCCGCAATGGCCGGGGCCAGGCGCTCAGCCGCGTCGCCGCGATGCGGGCGATTTGCGGGGTGATATCGGCGCGCACAGCCATGGTTCGCTGCGAAATCGGGTCGACCAGACGGAAGGTACGGTCCGTCATCGCCGTACCGGGCCCGGTCAGCAGCGAAGCTTCGAACTCCACCAGCGGCGTGGAGACCTGGCGATAGCCGTTCTGCCGGAAACAAGTCAGCAGGCGTTCGGTGACGAAGGCCTCGTGTTCGGCCTCCGGCGGCAAGGTATCGCGCAGGCCGCTGGGCAACAGGGCTGTGCTTTCGGTCATGTCGGATCGGGTTCCGGCTTCCGGGCGTTGGCCGCCGTTCTAACGGTTATGAGAAGGCTGGCAAGCGCACCTAAAACCGCATCATCTTGGCCTGGATCACGCCATCGATGCCGGCGATCTCGCGCGCGACCGATTCGGAGCAGGGTTCGTCGATTTCGACCAGCGCCAGCGCCTGGCCGCTGGTGGGGGAGCGGCCCAGATGGAAGTTGGCGATGTTGACCTCGGCATTGCCGAGAATGGTGCCCAGCTTGCCGATAAAGCCGGGCTTGTCCTCGTTGCGCACGAACAGCATGTTCGGGCCGAGTTGGGCATCGAAATTGATGTCCTGCACCTGCACCACCCGCGGCATGTTGCCGAACAGGGCGCCCGCAATCGTGCGGGTCTGGCGCTCGGTCTCGACGGACACGCGGATCATCGACTGGAAGTCACCCGACTGATCGTTCTTGATCTCGGTCACGTCGATATTGCGTTCGCGCGCGATTACCGGCGCGTTCACCATGTTGACGCTGTCGAGCAGCGGTTTCAGCAGGCCCATCAGCGTCAGGGCGGTCAAGGGGCGGGTGTTCGACTCGGCGACGGCGCCCCGGTATTCGATGGTCAGCTTGCGCAGGCCGCTTTCGGTCAACTGGCCGGCAAAGCTGCCGAGTTGTTCGGCCAAGCCCATGAAGGGCTTCAGGCGTGGCGCTTCCTCGGCTGAAATCGACGGCATGTTGAGCGCGTTGGAAACGGCACCGGTCAGCAGATAGTCGCTGATCTGATCGGCCACCTGAAGCGCCACGTTCTCCTGCGCCTCCTCGGTGGAGGCGCCGAGGTGAGGCGTGGTCACGACATTGTCGAGGCCAAACAGCACGTTTTCCTTCGCGGGCTCATTCACGAACACGTCGAAAGCCGCGCCGGCGACATGGCCGTCCTTAATCGCTGCGGCCAGGTCTTCCTCGACCACCAAGCCGCCGCGGGCGCAGTTGATGATGCGCACGCCCGCCTTGCACTTCGCCAGAGTCTCGGCGTTGAGGAGGCCGCGGGTCTGATCGGTCATCGGCGTGTGCAGGGTGATGAAGTCGGCACGGCGGAAGAGGTCTTCCAACTCCACCTTCTCCACGCCCAGGTCGCTGGCGCGCTCCGGCGAAAGGAAGGGGTCGAAGGCGATGACTTTCATGCGCAGGCCAAGCGCCCGCTCTGCGACGATGGTGCCGATATTGCCGCAGCCGACCACGCCGAGCGTCTTTCCGAACAGTTCGACGCCCATGAATTTGGACTTCTCCCACTTGCCGGCCTGGGTGGAGCGGTCGGCGGCGGGAATCTGGCGGGCGAGCGCGAACATCATGGCGATGGCATGTTCGGCCGTGGTGATGGTGTTGCCGTAGGGCGTGTTCATGACCACGACGCCGCGGGTGGTGGCGGCGGCCTGATCGACATTGTCAACCCCGATGCCAGCGCGGCCGACGACTTTCAGGTTGGTTGCCTTGTCCAGCAGTTCCGCCGTGACCTTGGTGGCGGAGCGGATGGCGAGGCCGTCATACTCGCCGATAATGGCGGCGAGTTCGTCCGGTTTCAGGCCGACCTTGCGGTCGACCTCGATGCCGCGCTCCCGAAAGATATCGGTGGCGCGCGGGCTGAGATCGTCTGAGATCAGAACTTTGGGCATTTGGGGCCTTATCCCTTCAACAAATCGGCTTTGACGGTGGCGAAGGCCCAGTCCAGCCAGGGCAGCAACGCGGCCACGTCGTCGGGCTCCACGGTGGCGCCGCACCAGATGCGCAGGCCGGGCGGCGCGGCGCGGTAGCCGTTGATATCATAGGCGACACCCTCGGCCTCCAGGCGCTTGGCCATCAGGCCCGGCGCGTCGGCGGCCTTGTCGCCCAGTTCGGCGTCCTGCACCGTCAGGCAGACGGAAGTGCAGGAGCGGGTTGCCGGCTCGTTCGGCAGGAAGGCGGCCCAGGGCGTCTGCTCGACCCAGCCGGCGATATGGCCGAGCGACTGTTCCGACCGGGCCTTGCAGGCCGGCTGGCCGCCGATGCTCTCGATCCAGGTCAGCGCATCCAGCGCATCCTCGACGCACAGCATGGAGGGGGTGTTCAGGGTCTCGCCGCGGAAAACGCCTTCCGTCAGCTTGCCGCCCTTGGTCAGGCGAAAGATCTTCGGCAGCGGCCGTGGCGGCGTGTAGCTCTCCAGCCGCTCCACCGCGCGGGGGGAAAGCACCAGCATGCCGTGCGCCGCCTCGCCGCCCATCGCCTTTTGCCAGGACCAGGTGACGACATCCAGCTTGTCCCACGGCAGATCCATGGAGAACGCGGCGGAGGTGGCGTCGCAGATGGTCAGCCCCTCGCGGTCGGCGGATATCCAGCCGCCGTCCGGCACGCGCACGCCGGAGGTGGTGCCGTTCCAGACAAAGACCGCATCGCGCTTCGGGTCGACCTGGGCGAGGTCCGGCAGGTCGCCATAGGCGGCTTTCAGCACCCGGACATCGTCCAGCTTCAGTTGCGATTGGATGTCGCCCAGCCAGTCGCTGGAGAAGCTCTCCCAGACCAGCACGTCGACGCCGCGCGCGCCCAGCATCGACCAGAGCGCTATCTCGACCGCGCCGGTGTCGGAGGCCGGCACGATGCCGACGCGGTAGTCATCCGGAATGCCGAGCGCCGCTTTGGTCCGGTCGATCACCGCGGCGAGCTTCGCCTTGCCGGGGCCGGAGCGGTGCGAGCGGCCCAGCAGAGCGCCGGAGAGGGCGGAGGGCGACCAGCCGGGGCGCTTGGCGCAGGGGCCGGAGGAAAAGTTCGGGTTGGCAGGCTTTCGGGAAGGCTGCTGCATTAGTCCAAACCCTTGAAGTGAGGAAAATCGACGTTCGCCGCAGCCGCGGCTGAACGTTCCATGATAAGGAATGGCGCGGACCCTAGAAGACGGAGACCTCAATATCAACATGCTGCGCCGCAGCACCAATGCGGCGGGCCGTAGCAGGACCCACGGCAAGGGCCGATGGCCAAGCGTCCGCCCGAATTCGGGCGATTCCCGGCCCTGCGATTCGTCAAGGCGGCGAGCGCCCCGGATCTTGCCATTGGCGTTGCGGGCATTGGGTCCAGAATGTCTGTTGTCTCAGGCTCTTACCAGACTTATCCCAAGCCGGCGGCGGCAAGGCCCAATGACTTGCGCTGCTACGCCCGGTAAACCATCTAGATAAGCATCATGGCCCTTTTTGGCGTGGCTGGCCCCTTGGGCCGGTTGCAGGCGGAGCCGACCCGAACGATGGCGTCCAGTCAACCCTTTGCGATCCGCGGTACGAATTTCAACATGGTGGTGCTGCAGCTTCGCGATGGCACGCCGGATGTGGTTTTGCCAGCGCTGGAGCGGCTGATCCAGCAATCGCCCGCGTTTCTGCGCGACTCGCCCGTGGTGCTGGGGCTGGACGAACTCGATGCGGCCGCCCGGAACGCCGATTTTGCCGCCCTCGCAGCGGGGCTGCGCAGCATGCGTCTGGTGCCGGTCGGTACAACCGGCGGCTCCGGAACCTTGCGGCAGGCCGCCGCTGCGGCAGGCCTCGCCCAACTCAACAAGGGCCAGCAACTGTTCCGCTCCAAGGGGGAGGCTGCGGCAGAACCGCCGGCACGGGCAGCCGCGCCGGAACCCGCGCCGGAGCCCGAATCCGCACCCGCGCTGCCACCGCAGGCGGTGGAGACCGCGCCGCCTGCGGAGACCGAGCCAGCCATGCTGGTCACCCAGCCTCTGCGTGCCGGCGCCCGCATCTATGCCAAAGGTCGCGACGTGATCTGCACCGCCACCGTCAATGCCGGTGCGGAAATCATCGCCGATGGCCATGTGCACGTCTATGGCGCGCTGCGTGGCCGCGCCTTTGCCGGTGTGTCCGGCTATGAAGATGCCAGAATCTTCGCATTGAATTTCGATCCGGAACTCGTCGCCATCGCCGGCCTCTACAGGGTGCGGGAGGATATCGATCCCGCCCTGATCGGCCAGCGGTTGCAGGTCAGCCTGAACGGCGACGAGATGCGGCTGACGCCCCTCGGCTGAACCATGCCGCAGGACAACGCACGTTGAAGGAGAAAGGCACGATGTCTGAAGTCATCGTCGTCACATCGGGCAAGGGCGGGGTCGGCAAGACGACCACCAGCGCTGCCTTCGCCACCGGCCTGGCCATGCGGGGATACAAAACCGTGGTGGTCGATTTCGACGTCGGTCTGCGCAATCTCGACCTGATCATGGGCTGTGAGCGCCGCGTGGTGTTCGACATTATCAACGTCATCCAGGGCGAGGCGAACCTGAAGCAGGCGCTGATCAAGGACAAGCGGGTCGAAAATCTCTGGATCCTTCCGGCCTCGCAGACCCGCGACAAGGATGCGCTGACCAAGGAAGGCGTCGAGGCGATCCTGGCCGAACTGCGCAAGACCCACGACTATATCGTTTGCGACAGCCCTGCCGGCATCGAACGCGGCGCCCACCTGGCGCTTTATTTTGCCGACCAGGCCATCGTCGTCACCAATCCGGAAGTCTCCAGCGTGCGCGACAGCGACCGCATTCTGGGCGTGCTCGCCAGCCGCTCGCAGCGGGCTGAAGAGGGGCGGGATCCGGTGAAAGAGCATTTGATGCTCACCCGCTACGACGCCGCGCGCGTCGAACGGGGGGAGATGCTGAAGGTGGACGACGTGCAGGACATCCTGGCGATCCCGCTGCTCGGTATCATTCCCGAAAGCCAGAGTGTCCTGAACGCCTCGAACCAGGGCGTGCCCGTGATCCTGGAGGACGGCTCCAGCGCCGGCCGGGCCTATGCCGATGCGGTGGGCCGTTTCGTGGGCGAGGACATTCCCCACCGCTTTGCCGTGCCCGAGAAAAAGGGCCTGTTCAGCCGTCTGTTCCGAGGTGCCGCATGAGCCTGCTGGATTTGTTTCGGGCCAACAAGCGGGCCAAGCCGACCGCCGAGGCGGCTCGCGACCGCCTGCAAATCGTCCTGGCGCACGAGCGTATCAGCCGCGACGGCGACGATTTTCTGCCCCGCCTCCAGAAGGAGTTGATGGAGGTGATCGCCCGCTATGTGGCCGTCGATCAGAAAAAGGCGGTGGTCAAGCTGGACCGCGGCGACGATGTCTCGACCCTGGAAATCGAGATCGAACTGCCGACGCCGACCGCCGGCGAGCGCCGCACGGAGCGGGTGCAGCAGGCGGCCTCAAACGGCTAGTGGTTCGATGCCGACAGATGGTGCCCATCCGTTGGCTGAATCGAACCGCCGGATGATTGAAATAGCGGGCCGATTCACGAAACACTTGCCGCAGCAAGCGTTTCGATCAGGCGGCTAGGCCATCGGTCCCGGCGCCGCAAATCACGGCCACGACGGTCTCGTTTGCGTCCGGCCGGTGCCGGCCCGTCATCAGGGCTGCCAGGGCGGCGGCACCGGCCAATTCGGCAGCGACGCCGGTTTCGAACCAGAGCCACTCGGCTGCCTGGCGCATTTCCGCGTCGGTGACCAGGGCGATGCGGTCCACATAGGCTGCGATCAGCTCCAGGTTGAGCGGCATGGATCGGCGCGGTGCCAGCGAGCCGGAGGCCGTCTCGATCCGGTCCAGCGTCACCAGATTGCCGGCTTTCAGGCTCTGATAAAGCGTTGGCGCGCCGGTCGGTTCGACCCCGATGATTTTGATGCCGGGGCGGATCGCCTTGGCCGCCGCCGCAACGCCGGCAATCAGGCCGCCGCCGCCGATGGCGACCACCAGCGTGTCGGCGATCGGGATTTGCGCCAAAATCTCCAGCGCCAGCGTGCCCTGACCGGCGATCACCTGCGGATCGGCGAAGGGATGGACGTAGGTGAGGCCGCGCGCCCGCTGCTCGGCCAAAGCCGCCTCCTGCGCCTCGTCCCAGACCTGGCCGCTGACGGTCACCTCCGCCCCCCATTGGCGGAGCTTCTGCACCTTGGCCGCCGGTGTGCTTTCCGGTACGAAGATCGCGGCCGGCACGCCGGCGCTGGCCGCGGCATAGGCGACGGCGAGCCCGTGATTGCCGCCGGATGCCGTCACCAGGCCGCGGGCGCGGGCATCCTCCTCCAGGGTCAGCAGCTTGTTGCTGGCCCCGCGGGCCTTGAAGCTGCCGGTGACCTGCAGGCATTCCAGCTTCAGCAGCAGCCGCCCGGCGTCCAGCACCGGCCCGCGCATCGGCTGCGGGTCGAGGATCGGCGTCTGCCGCACCCGGCCCCGGATGCGCGCGGCGGCGTCCTGGACCGCCGACAGATCGACGGGATGGTCGCCCATCGCCTACCTATTCCTCCCGCCCGATCAGAGTGAGCCAGTCGTCTTCGCTCAGCGTGGCGACGCCCAGATCGGCAGCTTTTTTGGCCTTCGAGCCGGCATCGGCGCCCACCACCACATAATCGGTCTTTTTCGAGACACTGCCGGAGACCTTGGCCCCCAGCGCCTCCGCCCGCGCTTTGGCTTCGGCCCGGGTCATGCGTTCCAGCGTGCCGGTGAACACCACCGTCTTGCCGCTGACCGCCGACTGCTGCACCGCTTGCGGCGCTTCCAGCGTCAGAAACGACATCAGGTCGCCAACCACGTCCCGGTTGTGCTGTTCGGCGAAGAAGGCGAGCAGGTCGGCGGCCACGTCTGCGCCCATCTGGTCGATGCCGATCAGGTCGGCATAGGCTTCGCTTTCCGGGTCCTGTGCCGCCGCCATCGCCTCTGTCAGCGCCTCCAGCGAGCCATAGTGCCGGGCCAGCAGCCTCGCCGTCGCCTGGCCGATCTGGCGGATGCCGAGGGCGAACAGAAAGCGCTCCAGCGGCCAGACCCGCCGGTCTTCGATGGCGGCCAGCAGGTTGTCCACCGACTGCTCGCCCCAGCGCTCGCGCCGGACCAGGTCAGCCCGCTTGTCCTTCAGGCGAAAGATGTCGGCGGGCGAGCGGATCAGGCCGTCGGCCCATAACTCCTCGATCCGCTTGGTGCCAAGTCCTTCGATGTCGAAGGCATTGCGGGAGACGAAGTGCTTCAGCCGCTCCACCGCCTGGGCCGGGCAAATCAGGCCGCCGGTGCACCGCCGGATCGCCTCGCCCTCCGGCCGCACCGCGTCCGAGCCGCAGGCGGGGCATTTCTGCGGAAATTCATAGGGCTTGGAGTCCGCAGGCCGTTTTTCCAGCACCACCCGCACCACTTGCGGGATCACGTCGCCGGCGCGCTGGATCACCACCGTGTCGCCGGGGCGGATATCCTTGCGGGCAATCTCGTCCTCGTTGTGCAGGGTGGCGTTGGTGACGGTCACACCGCCGACGAACACGGGCGCCAGGCGGGCCACCGGCGTCAGGGCGCCGGTGCGGCCGACCTGAATGGCGATCCGCTCCAGCTTGGTCTCGGCCTGTTCGGCCGGGAACTTGTGGGCGATGGCCCAGCGCGGCGCGCGGCTGACCTGCCCCAGCCGCTCCTGCCAGTCCAGCCGGTCGACCTTGTAGACGACGCCGTCGATGTCGTAGTCGAGGCTCGCCCGCTGCTCCAGAAAGCGGTCATAGGCGGCCAGCAATTCTTCCGCCGTCTCGCAGCGCTGCGAATGCTCGTTCACCGGCAGGCCCCAAGCCGCGAGTTGGTCTAACAGGCCCGCGTGAGTCTCGGCAATCGGCGCACTCACCTCGCCCAGGGCGTAAGCTAAAAAGCTCAATTCCCGCGCTGCCGTTATCCGCGAATCCAATTGCCGGAGCGAGCCGGAGGCGGCGTTACGCGGGTTCACGTAGAGCGGCTGCTCGGCCTTCGCCCGCCGTTCGTTTAGCCGGGCGAAGGCGCTATGGCTCATAAAGGCCTCGCCGCGCACCTCCAGCACGTCCGGCGCGCCCTCGATGCGCTCAGGGATATCTTTCACGGTTCGTGCATTGGCCGTAATGTCCTCGCCCTCCGTGCCGTCGCCGCGGGTCGCCGCCTGCACCAGCCGCCCCTTCTCGTAGCGAAGCGCCATGGAAAGCCCGTCGATCTTCGGCTCCGCCACCACGGCAACGGTCTCGTCCTCCCCCAGGCCCAGAAAGCGGCGCACGCGGGCCAGAAACTCGCGCACATCGTCCTCGTCGAAGGCGTTGGCGAGCGAGAGCATCGGCCGGGAATGCCGGACCTTGGCGAAGCCGTCCGACGGTGCAGCGCCCACCCGTTCGCTCGGGCTGTCGCCGCGCTTCAGATGCGGAAAGCGCTCCTCGATCTGCTGGTTGCGTTGGCGGAGCGCATCATAGGCCGCGTCGTCGATTTCCGGCGCGGAGTCGGCGTAGTAGAGCCGGTCGTGATGGGCAATCTCGTCGGCGAGTGCCCGCAACTCCTCCGCCGCTGCATGCTCGGAGAGATCTTCAACTCGGGTCTGTCGGCTGCTCACGGGCGGGCTCTGTATGGACGCGTCAGAGCCCTCTCCGTAGCACAGCCAGAGGGCGTCAAGCCAGCCCGCTGAGCTCCTTCGAATAGGCTTGCAAGCGATTGATCTCGTAGTCCTCGCGGGCGTTGGTATGCGGGTTCCAGACGCTGCGGCCTTCGCGGTTGACCAGATCGCCGCCATAGACGTGGATCGCCGAGGATTTGGTCGAGAGCGGGTTGTGAATGGCATGGATGTCATCGGCGCTGAGCACGCAAATGTCGCCCCGCTTCAACAGCCGCTCGCCGATCTGCTCCGGCGCGCCGTTACCGTTGTCCGCGGCATCGCTATAGAACCAGTTCTGCTCTTCGCCGTCATAGACGCCGATCACCGCCCACATGCAGTGATTGTGCACGGGCGAGCGCAGGCCCGGCGTCGTCGCGATCTGCACGACGGACAACTGGTCGTCCCGGTAGACGATCCGGTCCTTCAACGACGGCCCTTTGACCTTTGCGGCAAACGCTGCTTCCAAGCCTTCCGGATCGGCAATCACCTGCCGCACCAGTTCCTCGACCCTGGCGGCGGGATTGCGGGTTTCCAGCGCCGCCCTGCAGTCTTGCACGAATTTGTCCAGATCGACCATGGCTTGGGCTCCTCGAATTCTTTGCTGCGATAGTGGCCTCGCCATTCGACACCTTGCTCGGTGTAAGCGAAAGCGAAAAGACTCACGCCACGCTCTCCCCGCCCGCCACGCCCGGCAGCAGCAATTGTTTTGCCGCAGCTCTGGCTTCATCGGTCACCTTCTCGCCGGCCAGCATGCGGGCGATTTCCTCACGCCGCTCGGTATTGCCCAGACGCTGCACGGCGGTGCGGGCGCGGCCGTCGTGCTCGGCCTTGCTGACGTGGAAATGCACGATGCCGCGCGCCGCCACCTGCGGCGAGTGCGTGACGACCAGCACCTGCACCTCCTGCCCCAGCCGGGCGAGGCGTTCGCCGACGGCGGCGGCGGTCGCGCCGCCAATGCCGGCATCCACCTCGTCGAACACCAGCGTGCCGACCGGGTCGGCAGCGGCCAGCACCACTTTCAGCGCCAGCAGAAAGCGCGCCCGCTCGCCGCCGGACGCGATCCGCTCGATCGGGCCGAAGGGCATGCCGGGATTGGTGCGAACGGCAAAGCGCACCCGGTCGGCGCCATGGGCGGCCCATCGTTCCGCCGCCAACGGATCCACGTCGGTACAAAAGGCGGCCTTCTCCAGCCGGAGCGGCGCCAGTTCGCCCATGACCGCCGCATCCAGCCGGCCCGCCGCCTCTTGCCGGGCGGCGGAGAGGGCTTCCGCCGCCTCGCGATAGGCCGTGCGGGCGGCCTTGGCCGCCTCTTCCATCGCCGCCAGCAATTCGTCGGCCCGCTCCAGGGCTTGCAGGTTGGCGGCCAGCTTCTCGCGCACGGCGGGCAGCTGGTCCGGCTCGCAGCGGTGCTTGCGTGCCAGGTCGCGGAGTGCGAAGAGGCGCGTCTCCACCGCATCCAGGCGCGAACCGTCCAGGTCGATGCCGCGGGCCAGTTCGTCCAGCGCCCGCAGCGCCTCGGCAAACTCGATCTCGGTGCGCTCCAGCGCCATCAACGCCGGCTGGAAGCGGTCGCCGACCTTGTCGGCGGAGCGCTCCAGCGCCCGTGAGGCCGATCGCAGCGAATTGGCCACATCGTTCTTGCCGGAGAGTGCGCTCTGCGCGCCTTTCACGGACTCGAGAATGCGCTCCTGTGCTTGCAGGAAGGCGCGTTCTTCGGCCAGCTTCGCAGCCTCGTCGTCTTCCGGGGCGGCGTCGTCCAATTCCTTCAGGGTGTGCCGCAGCCAGTCGGCATCGCCGAGATTGGTGGACAGGTTGGCCCTGTGCTCCTCCAGGGCGTCGGTCTGGGCCTGCCAGTCCCGCCAGGCCGCCGCCACTTTCGCCCGTTCGCCTGCGAGGCCGGCAAAGGCATCCAGCAGGTCGCGGTGGCCGGCGGGGTCGGTGAGGCCGCCGGAATCGAACTGCCCCTGCACCTCCACCAGCCGCGCCCCCACCGTGCGCAGCAACGTGACGGAGACCGGCTGGTCATTGACGAAGGCGCGGCTGCGCCCTTCTGCCGACACCACCCGGCGCAGGATCAGGCGGTCGTCGTCCGGCTCCAGTTCGATACCGGAGTCGGCCAGCGCCTCGCGGGCCAGGGCCAGGGATGCGGCATCGAACACCGCGGTCACGGTTGCCTTTTCGGCACCGGCCTGCACCAGGCCCGGATCGGCGCGTCCGCCCAGAACCAGGCCCAGCGAATCCAGCAGGATCGACTTGCCGGCGCCGGTCTCGCCGGTCAGCACGCCCAACCCTTCGCCGAAATCCAGGGTGAGATCGTCGATGAGCGCGATCCGCTTGATGGCCAGCTGGTGCAGCATGGCCGCCTTGCGCCTCAGGAACCGCCGCCGAACAGCCGGCCGAGCCAGCCGCGGCTTTGGGTGTCCCAAAACGCCAGGGCCTTCTCAGCCTCTTCTGCGTTTCGCCGGGCGAGATCACGCTCGGTCTGGGTTTCGCCCATTTCCGCAACGGTTTGCCAATAGGTCACGGCCCGTTCCGCCAGGGTGCGTTCGGCGGAGCGTCTGGCGTTTTCGTTCTCGGGATCGTCCAGGGCCAGTTGCACAAGATCGGCCCGCGCCTGCCAATAGCGGGCAGCGCGGCGGGCGATCTGCGCGTTCGCTTCGGCCCGCCCTTTCGCCTCGCCGTCGGCGGCCGCATCGGCGGCTTTCTGCCACCCGTCCGATGCTTTGGCGGCCGTTTCGGCCTGGGCCTGGGCGGAAGCGCGCTGCGATTCCAGGCGGCGGCGGGTTTCCGGTGCGGCAAGGGACGGTGCCTCCGCCGGTTGCCGCGGCGTCAGTTCGGGGGCAGCGGGCGCCGCGTCTGCTTCGGGCTTCGGTGCTTCCTCGCCCAGGCGGGCGACGGTCGGGCCGGCCGACGAAGGCAGGGTGTTCAGGTCGTGGAGCAGTTCCGGCTGGCTTTCCAAGTCGACCGCGCCGACCGTGTGGGAGGGAACCAGCAGATAGTCCCAGGTGCGCTCGATCCAGTCGCGGTCGTCCATCTCGGTCTTCACCTTGACGCGCTCGCCGGTCAGCAGGAAATAGCTGTCGGAATACCAGGCAGAGCCGGGGAAGTTGTGGCCCAGAACCGACGCGGTCTTCGTGGCCTCGTCATGCAGGCCCAGCGCGGTGTAGGACTCGACCAGGCGATGCAGCGCCTCCGGCACGTGGGTTGTCGTTTGATAGTCGCGCAGCACGCTGCGGAAGCGGTTGATCGCTGCCAGCGGCTTGCCACGGCGCAGGTAGAACCGGCCGATGGCCATTTCCTTGCCTGCCAGATGATCGAAGGCCAAGTCCCGCTTTAACTGGGCGTCGCGGGCATAGACCGAGTCGGGATAGCGCCGTTGCACATCGTCTAGCGCCTGCAAGGCCTGGGCGGTGATGGCCTGATCGCGCTGCACATCGACAATCTGCTCGTAATAGGCCAGCGCCTTCAGATAGTGGGCGTAGGGCGCGTCCTCATGGTTGGGATGCAGTTGGATGAAGCGGTCGATATTGATGATGGCGTCGTCATAGGCATCCGCCTCGAAATGGGCGTAGGCGCTCATGACCTGGGCGCGCGGGGCCCAGATGGAGAACGGATGCTGGCGTTCCACTTCTTCGAACTGCTCGGCGGCCGTTACGTAATTGCCCTCGCCCAGCGCATCGAGGCCGGCATTGTAGAGTTGGGCCACTGGCCGTTCCTCATAGGCGGGCAGATCGTCGCCGCTGCAGCCGGCGAGCAGCAGGGCGCCCAGCCCGATGGCGGCGGCATGGCGCGCGAAGGAGCGGAGAACGCGAGGGAAAAAGCGCCAATCGGACACGGTTCCGGACATATCCCAGAGCAAGAGGGGGCCAGCGTCGGGCGCGGGAGGGTCTCTCCACCGCCACAGCCGCCAGCGCAGCAATCGAAGCATCGGGCCGTTAGCGGCTTGCGCCGGCAGGGAGCCGGCACCGCTTCGCCGTCAGCTTCTTTAGCGCGGATTCCGGCTGGCGGGCAACCGGCGCGCGGCGGTGCCGGTGGAATGTCGCGCGGGCCCCCCTCGGCGGATCAGCGGCGCGTCGTCCACTCGAATGCCGAGGGATCGGCCATCAGGGCCCGCAGCAGCAGGTTGTTCAGCTTGTGGCCGGGCTGGTTGCCGACATAGCGGCCGATAAAGGGGCCGCCGGCCAAATAAAGATCGCCGACCGCGTCCAGCGCCTTGTGCCGCACGAACTCGTCCTTGAACCGCAGGCCGCCGGGGTTCAGGACAGCATCGTCCTGGATTACCACGGCGTTGTCGAGCGAGCCGCCACGGGCGAGGCCTTTGCTTTGCAGATAGGCCACCTCGTGCGCGAAGCCGAAGGTGCGGGCCCGCGCCAGATCGTTGCCGAACCGCTCGCCCGAAAGGGGCAGCGCAATTCGCTGCCGGCCTATGGCGGGGCTTTCGAAGTCGATGGCCACATCGACATTGGCCGCGCGGCCGGGCAAAAATGCCGCAAACTTCGCGCCTTCTTCCACCCGGACCGGTTTCAGGATGCGCAGCATGGCACGCGGCTCGCTCTGAACCGTGACGCCGGCGCATTCGATCAGGAACAGGAATGGCTCCGCACTGCCATCCATCGCCGGCGGTTCCGGCGCGTCCAGTTCCGCGACGACGTTGTCGATACCAGCGGCGGCCAGCGCGGCCACCAAATGTTCGACCGTCCCGACGCTGACGCCATGGGCATTGCCGATCGTGGTGCAGAGCGTGGTGTCGGAAACCGAATCCCAGCGGCAATCGATCCAGCCGGTCGCGGGATCCACGTCGGTGCGGAAAAAGCGCAAGCCGGTGCCGGCAGCCGCCGGCTTCAGCGTCAGGTTGACAAGGTGGCCGCAGTGCAGGCCGACGCCCGAACATTGCACCGGCGCGCGCAGCGTCACCTGCGGCCCCGGGCCGAAGGCGTGGGAGGCCGATGGCGTCGCCACGGACCAGCTGTCCGCGACCGCCGTAAAGCTGTCGTCGTTGAACCCTTCCAGCCTGCTCGCGGTTAGTCCGTCAACCATGACCGCCTGCCTTTGCTTGTGCGCCCGTCGGCAATGCCGCAACGCCCATTATTCGCTTGATCCACCGGCTCGACCGTGTGTCGGGCCGGTCGGGGCTGTCGGCAAGGCGCGGTCCGTTGCGCCGCTGCGGCGTTTCGTGTGTGCCGCTGCGGCGTTTCGTGTGCGCCGCGTATCCTTGCGTATTTCCCTTGCTTGTTGCTTTACGGCCTGGGAGGTAACAGGACAAGTCACGCTTTGTTACGGATTGTTGCGGAAAATCGTTCGAATTCTCAAAGGGTTAAACAACAGCACCCCCCTGGCAGCGTCTCCGCCGCCAGGGGGGTGTTGCAAATTCGCGCTAGCGTGCCTGTCGACGCAAAAATGCAGGAATTTCAAGCAGATCGTCAGAGGCTACCGACGAATGCACAGGATTCGACTGATCCGACGCGGCCGGCTGCTTCGGCAGCACGTGCACGGTGCGGTCCTCGGTGGCGGGCTGCTGTGCGGGCGCGGCAGCGGGTTCCGGCGCCTTGCGCGAGAACAAGCCAGCGAATCCCTGGTTGTTGCCCGCCTCCGATTCGCCGGCCTGGACCGCTTCCGCCGGGGCGTGCACCGCCGTTCGCTTCGGCTCGTCGTGCCCGGCCGCTGGCCGCGTGGGAGAAGCGGCGACGAACGGCTCGGCTGGTTTTGCCGGGGGCACCGGCTTGGCCTTGGCTTTGCCGCCGCCGAACAGCGACCAGCGCGACGGGCGGCTCGCTGCGGGCTGGGGCGCCGGGGCAGCCGCAGCCTCTTTTGGCAGCACCACCACATCGTCGCCATCGCCATCGCCATCGGCTGCCGGTTCGGGCGCGGCGGCTTCGCTGTCATTGGCTGCCATGGCAATCGGTTGTTCGGGCGCCGGCATGGGCTGGACCGCTGCCGGAGGCGCAGCGTCTGCTGCCGGGCGAGGGGCGGCGGCAGAGGGCGTCTGTGACGCAACCGCTCCCTCGATGCCGGTCGCAACAACGCTGACCCGGATCGTGCCCTCGGCGGTTTCGTCGAACGTGGCGCCGAAGATGATGTTGGCGTCCGGATCGACCTCGTCGCGGATGCGGTTGGCCGCTTCGTCGACCTCGAACAGGGTCATGTCGCCGCCGCCGGTGATGTTGATCAGCACGCCGCGCGCGCCCTTCATCGAGGCGTCATCCAGCAGCGGGTTGGAGATCGCTGCCTCTGCCGCCTGCACCGCCCGGCGCTCGCCGGTGGCCTCGCCCGTACCCATCATCGCCTTGCCCATCTCGCGCATGACGGCACGGATGTCAGCGAAATCCAGGTTGATCAGGCCGGGCTTGACCATCAGGTCGGTGACGCCGCGCACGCCGGAATGCAGCACGTCGTCGGCCAGTTGGAAGGCGTCGGCGAAGGTGGTCTTGTCGTTGGCGATACGGAACAGGTTCTGGTTCGGGATGACGATCAGTGTGTCCACATAGCTGGACAACTCCTCGATCCCGGCTTCCGCCGTGCGCATGCGGTGGCGGCCTTCGAAGTGGAAGGGCTTGGTCACGACGCCGACGGTCAGGATGCCATGTTCGCGCGCCGCGCGGGCGATCACCGGGGCCGCGCCAGTGCCGGTGCCACCGCCCATTCCGGCGGTGATGAACACCATGTGCGTGCCTTCCAGCTGCGCCATGATCTCGTCCAGCACCTCCTCGGCCGCAGCCCGGCCGACATCGGGGCGCGAGCCGGCGCCGAGGCCGTGGGTGATGTTCAGGCCGAGTTGGATCTTGTGGTCGGCCTGATTGTTTTTCAGCGACTGGCTGTCGGTGTTGGCCGCCATGAATTCGACGCCGGTCAACTGGCAGCGGATCATGTTATTGACCGCATTGCCGCCGGCTCCGCCGACGCCGATCACGGTGATATTCGGTTTCAGGTCGTCGATCTGTTCGGGCAAGGAGAGGTCGAGGGTCATGGGCAATCTCCCGGGCTGTTAAACGGTGGGCAGGCGGCTTCGGGGATGGTGCGAAGCCGGACGAGACGGGGGGCATGCAGGTGGCGGGAACGGCGCATGGGACTAGCGCAATCCTCTCAGCCAGCCAGTGACGCGGTCGAGCATGCCGGTTTTTTCTCCATGTCCAGCGCCGGCGGCGAGGGGGCCCGAGCGGGGGCGCTGGATAAACTGGATCAATCCAACAACGCCGGCGAAAGCTGGATCGTCTGCCATGTCGGCCAAGCCGGCGATCCCCGAAGGGCGGCCGATTCGCACGCGCTTGTCCAGAACCTGCCCGGCAAGCTCCCTGATACCGTGCAACTGGCTGCCGCCGCCGGTCAGCACCACGGCGCCGCCAGCGAATCGGGCGGCGTCACTTCGGGCGATGCGTTGCTGTACCAGTTCCAGAATTTCCTCGATCCGCGCCTGGATGATGCGCACCAGCAGCGCCCGCGGCGCCTGAAGGATGCCGACATCGCCCTCATCGCCCAGCGGCTGGATATCCAGCAGGTCACGCTCGTCGCCGGCGGCGGCAAGGCACGAGCCATGCAGGGTCTTCAGCCGTTCCGCCTCGGCCAGCGGTGTGCTCAGGCCCTGGGCGATATCCTGGGTGATGTGCCCGGCGCCGACCGGCAGGCTGTCGCAAAACACCAACTCGTTTTCGAAAAACACCGCAACATTGGTGCTGCCGGCACCCATGTCGATCACGGTGATGCCCAGTTCGCGCTCGTCGGGATGCAACACGGCCAGACCTGCGGCATAGGCCGAGGCGACGATGCTTTGCGCCTCCAGGTGGGCGCGGGCGATGGCGGTGCGCAAGGTGCGGACCGCGGACTCGTGGCAGGTGACCGACACCGCATCCAGCGCCAGTGTCTGGCCGAACAGGCCGCGGGGGTCCGGAATGCCGCGATTGCCATCGACGCCGTAGCCGAGGGGGAGGAAATGCAGCCGCGCCCGGCCGGCCGCCGGCGCGATGTCGCGGCTCTGACGGATGACCTGGTTCAGTTCGGCCGTGCCGATGGCGGCGGAGCCGAGCGGGATCGCGGTTTGTTTCTGCTTGGACGCGATGCCGTTGCTGGAGAGGTTGACGATCACCCGGTCAACGGATTCCCGCGCCATGGCCTCCGCCGCTTCGACCACCCTGCCGGCACAGAGGCCGGCGGCATCGATATCGATAATGGCGCCGTTGCGCACGCCCTTGCTGGCACGCGCGGCATGGCCATGCACGCGCAGCCGCCCGTGGGCGTCGGCACGGGCGACGATGCAACTGGTCTTGGCCGTGCCGATATCCAGGGCGGCGATCAGGCCGAGGGGTGGGGAAACTGACATGAGGTGGGTGCGGCCTCCCTACGATCCGGCGTTTTCGATGGCCATGCGCAACCGCATGCCGGGCGGCAGGCGGAAAGCCCATTGCTGCGGGTTGCGGATGTCGACGGCCAGCACGTTGCGGCGCAGCAGACCGTGTTCGGCATCCAGTTCGGCAAGGCGCTTCCACATCGCCTCTGGCTGTTGTTCCGGCAGGCGCACCCAGACCCGGTCGTCCACCCGCACATCCCAGCGCCGCCCGCCCAGATAGGCGGCGGCGGTGACCCGCGGTGCGAGGCGCGGCGCGGTCCGCAACAGCCGCAGCAGTGCAGGGGCCGCCGCGGCAGCCCCTGTGCCGGTCACGGTCGGCAGGTCGGTAAAGGGGGTCAGCGGTGCGTTCGGAATCGGCGTGCCGGTGCTGTCGATCAACGTCAGGCGCCCGCGCTCCTGCAGCAGCACCGCCGGTTCCCGCTCCAGCACCCGCACCACCAGCCGGTCGGGCAGGGCGCGCTCCACGGAGGCAGCGCGCACCCAGGGCAGCGCCTCCACCCGGCGACGGAGTGCCGCCAGGTCCAGGTCCAGCAGGGGCGCGCCGGGCTCCACCGCCAGCGCGGCCCGCAACGCCGCCGCCCCGGTCTCGTGGTGGCCGTGGGCGGTGATGGCGGCAAGGCGGAAGCCGCTGTCGGCGATCTGCTGTCCGATCCAGTCGCCCGCCAGCGTCCGTTGGGCGTCCAGCCAGCCGGAGCGCGAGACATGCGCCACCGTTGCCAGATAGGCAGCGGTGGCGCCGGCCAGCACCACCGCAAACACGGTGCGCCGCGCCCAGCGGGGCAGGGCGGCCCGGCGCCGCGACGGGCGCAGGCGCAGCAGGGTCATCAACCGTCGCATCGCGCACCCTCCATCAGGCGGGAGACCAGGGTCGGGAAGTCGACGCCGGCATGGGCCGCGATTTCCGGCACCAGCGAGGTGGGTGTCATGCCGGGCTGGGTGTTCGTCTCCAGGATATAGAGCCGGCCCTCCGGCGTGCCCGGCGCTGCCGTATCGTCATACCGGAAGTCGGAGCGGGAGACGCCGCGGCAGCCCAGCACCTTGTGCGCCGCCAGTGCTGCGGCCCGGGCTTCGGCCGCGATGGCCGGCGGGACCGGTGCGGGCACCAGGTGCTCGCTACCGCCATCGGCGTATTTGCTGTCATAGGTATAGAAGGCGTCGCGCGGCCTGATTTCCAGGGGCGGTAGCGCAACCGCCATACCGCCCTCGTCCTCCAGCACGGCGCAGGTGAGTTCGCGGCCGGGAATATAGGCCTCCACCAGCACATCGGCGCCGAACGCCCAGTTGCCGGCCAAAGCGCGGTTGTCGCCCTCGCGCACGATGTGCACGCCGACGCTGGAGCCCTCGGCAATCGGTTTCACCACGAAGGGCGCCGGGAACACGGTCATGGCCTGCTCCAGGCCGGTAACGCGGCCCGGCGGCACGCGCAGGCCGACCAGTTCGAACAGGTCGCGGCTCGCCGCCTTGTCGATGGCGGTGGCCGACGCGCGCACGCCGGAATGGCTGTAGGGCACGCCCAGCAGGTCCAGCAGGCCCTGCACCGTGCCATCCTCGCCATGGCGGCCATGCAGGGCGTTGAACACGGCGTCCGGCGTATCCGGGCCGGTGAGGGCGCCGACCAGGGCGGCGACATCGCCGGCGAAGTCGATTTCGCTCACGCGATAGCGCTGGCGGAGCGCCGCGGCACAGTCGCGGCCGCTGGAGAGCGAGACCGCCCGCTCAGCAGAGGTGCCGCCCATGAGGACAGCGATGTGTCGGAAGCGCTGGCTCATGCGCGGGCCTCCTTCTCGCGCACCGGCGAAGGCTCGCCAATGCGCTTGATTTCCCACTCCAGCGTGATGCCACTCCCGGCCTTCACCCGCTCGCGAACGGTCTCGCCCAGAGTCTCCAGGTCGGCAGCGGTGGCAGACCCGGTGTTGATCATGAAGTTGCAGTGCTTCTCGCTCATCTGGGCGCCGCCGACCCGCAGGCCGCGGCAACCGGCTGCGTCGATCAATTCCCAGGCCTTGGCGCCGGGCGGGTTGCGGAAGGTGCTGCCGCCGGTGGCGGAGCCGAGCGGCTGGCTTTCGGCCCGCGTCGCCGCGATCCGCGCCATCTCCGCCGCGATGCCACTGGCACCGGGCTTGCCGCGGAAGCGGGCGCCTACGAAGATCCAATCCGCCGGCAGGCTGCAATGGCGGTAGGCATAGCCGAGATCGTTCACGCCCAGCCGGTGCCGCTTGCCCTGGGGGTCCAGCACTTCGGCCCAATCCAAGACGTCGCAGGTCTCGCCGCCATAGGCACCGGCGTTCATGCGCAGCGCGCCGCCGACCGTGCCGGGAATGCCGGACAGAAACGCCAGCCGTCCGAGGCCCGCCTTCTCCGCCTGCTGGGCGACGGAGGCGCAGAGGGCGCCGGCGCCGGCAATCAGCCCATCCTCGTCATCGCGTTCGACCCCGGCGAAACCGCGGCCGAGCCGCACCACCACGCCCCGAATGCCGCCATCGCGCACCAGTGTGTTGGAGGCGACGCCCAGCACCGTCACCGGCGTATCCGCGGGCTTGCCGCGCAGCAGGTCGGCGAGGTCGTCCGCATCCTCCGGCCGGAACAGCACCTCGGCCGGGCCGCCCACCTTGAACCAGGTGGCAGCCGCCAGCACTGCTTCCGCCCGCAGGCGGCCATGCAGAGAGGGCAGGCGGTCGAGCAGTCCCGTCACGCTGTCGCCCTCTCGTGCAGCAATGCCTGCATCTCGCCCGGCAGGGCCGTTGCCCAGCGGGTGATGCTGCCGGCGCCAAGGCAGATGACCAGATCGCCGGGTTCCGCCAATTCCAGCACGCGCATGGCCAGATCGGACGGGCCGTCGAATGCCGCCGCGCCGCGGTGGCCGTGGGCGCGCAATCCCTCTACCAGCGCTTCATGGTTCACGCCCTCGCGCGGCTGTTCGCCGGCGGCATAGACCGGGGCGGCCAGCACGTGCTCGGCATCGTTGAAGGAGGTGCAGAACTCTTCGAACAGGTCGGCGAGGCGCGAATAGCGGTGCGGCTGCACCACCGCAATCACCTGGCCGGATGTGGCGCTGCGGGCGGCCTGCAACACCGCCGCGATCTCCACCGGGTGGTGGGCGTAGTCGTCCACCACCGCGATGCCGCCCGCCTCGCCGGTGCGGGTAAAGCGGCGCTTGACCCCGGCAAAGCCCTGGAGCCCGGCGCGGATCGCCCCGGCATCGATGCCGAGGCGGAGTGCGACGGCGATGGCGGCAAGTGCGTTCTGGACATTGTGGTTGCCGACCATCGGCAGGGTCAGGTCGGTTAGGTGGGCGGCCTCCGCATCCGGGGCCAGCCGGTATTCGACGTCGAAGCGCACCCCCTCCGGCGCAGTTGCCCGGATCGTGCCCTGCACATCGGCCTGGCGATTGAAGCCATAGGTGACGATGCGCCGGTCCTGCACCCGTGCAGCCAGCGCCTGCACCTCCGCATGGTCCAGGCAGAGAGCCGCGAACCCATAGAACGGAATGCTCTCGACAAAGCTGTGGAAGGCGGCCCGGATGGCATCGAAGCTGCCGTAGTGCTCCATATGCTCCGGGTCGATGTTGGTGACGACGGCGGCGGTGGCTGGCAGGCGCAGGAAGGTGCCGTCGCTCTCGTCCGCCTCCACCACCATCCAATCGCCGGCGCCCAAATGGGCGTTGGTGCCATAGGCGTTGAGGATGCCGCCGTTGATCACCGTCGGGTCGAAGCCGCCAGCGGCCAGCAGCGCCGCCACCAGCGAGGTGGTGGTGGTCTTGCCGTGGGTGCCGGCGATGGCGACGGACCATTTCAGGCGCATCAGCTCCGCCAGCATGTCGGCCCGGCGGACGACCGGCAGGCGCCGTTCGCGCGCGGCGACGATTTCCGGGTTGCGCGGGTCGATGGCCGACGAGACCACCACCACCGAGGCCGCGCCCAAATTCTCCGCCGCATGCCCAATGGCGACGGCGACGCCCAGCGCCTCCAGGCGTTCGGTATTGGCACCGGCGGCGATGTCCGAGCCCTGCACCCGGTAGCCGAGATTGTGCATGATTTCGGCGATGCCGCTCATGCCAATGCCGCCGATGCCGACGAAATGCAGCACGCCGATATCGAACGGCAGGCGCGCCACCGGTTGCGGGGCAGGGGAGGCGGGGGTCATGATGCCAGGCTCCGCAGGTCAGCGCCGGCCGCCCGTTGTGCGGGCAGCAGCAGCGACTCGGCAAGGTCCGCCAGCCGCTCCGCCGCGTCCGGGCGCCCCAGGCTGTGGGCGGTTTCGGCCCGCTTGGCCGCGCAGCCGGGCAGGGTCAGCAGTGTCTCCAGCCGGCCTGCGAGCGCTTCGGCCGTGAAGGCCGGTTGCGGCATCAGCCAGGCCGCGCCGGCAGCGTCGATGGCGCGGGCGTTGGCGGTCTGGTGGTCGTCCATGGCGTACGGATAGGGCACCAACACCGCCGGCCGACCGATGGTCAGCACCTCCGCGATGGTGGAGGCGCCGGCCCGCGCGATCACCAGCTGGCAGGCGGCCATGCGCGCCGGCAGGTCCTCGAAGAACGGGGCGACGTCCGCGGCAATTCCCAGTTCGGCATAGGCCTGCCGCACCGCTGCGGCATCCTCGGCGCGGGCCTGTTGTGTGACGCGCAGACGGTGGCGCAGATGCAACGGCAGCCTGGCACAGGCCGCCGGTACGATCGCCGCGAACACATGCGCCCCCTGGCTGCCCCCGAACACCAGCAGTCGAAAAGTCTCCTCGCTGGCGGGCGGGCGGTAGAGGGTGGTGCGCGCCTCGACCACCGCCGGCCGCACGGGGATGCCGGTAAAATGCTGGCGCGCTTTCGCCAGGCCCTCAATGTCGGGGAACGCGGTGGCGACCAGTTTGGCCAGGCCGGCCAGGCGCCGGTTGGCCCGGCCCAGCACCGCATTCTGCTCCACCAGCACCACGGGAACGCCCAGGAGGCGGGCGGCGAGCACCGGCGGTACGCTCGGATAGCCGCCGAAACCGACCAGCAGCCGGGTGCGGCCGCGCTTCAGGTGCCAGGCCGAGGTCAGAACGCCCAGGGCCAGCCGCAAGACGCCCAGCGTCTTGGCCACGGGGCCGCCGGCCAAACGTGCCACCGGTATGGCGCGAACCTGCACGCCGCTCTGGAACCGCGCACCGCGGGTATCGGTCAGCACGCTCACTCGGTGGCCACGGGCGGTCAGGGCATTGGCGAGCGCAATGGCCGAGAACAGGTGCCCGCCGGTGCCGCCGGCGGCAAGCGCGATGCTGTGGCCGGGGCGGCTCATATCCGGTCCTCCGGCTCATAGCCGATGCGCCGGCGCGTCAGTGCCAGCAGGAAGCCCATGCTGATCGCCACCGCCAGCATGGAGCTGCCCCCATAGCTGACGAACGGCAGGGTCATGCCCTTTGCGGGGATCAGCTCCAGGGCGGAGGCCATATTGATCATGGCCTGCAGGGCAAAGCTCACCAGCAGGCCGGCCGCGGCAACGCTGACGAACAGGCTGCGGGTGATGGCGACGCGCATCAGGCCGCGGAACACCACGAGCGCGATCAGCGCCACCAGCAACAGGCAGAGCGCTGCGCCGAACTCCTCACCGGCGACCGCCAGCACGAAGTCCGCATGGGCATCCGGCAACTGGCTTTTCAGCGCGCCATTGCCGGGGCCGACGCCGAACCAGCCACCGGTTTCGAAAGCGGCAATGGATTTGTCGACCTGGTAGGTGTCGCCTGCCGCCGGATTGATGAAGCGCTCGATGCGGCTTTGCACGTGGTCGAAGGTGAAATAGGCGAAGACCATACCGGCAGCGCCGAGACTGCCCAGCGCCGCCGTGGCCGCCACCGGCAGGCCCGACAGGAAGAACTGCACCATCCAGACAGCGACGATCACCGCCGTCATGCCAATGTCAGGCTGGGTTGCGATCAGCAGCACGGTGATGCCGAGGAGCGCGACATTGGTTGCCAGATAGCGCCAGTCGCGGGTTTGTTGGAAGAGGGCAAACAGCCAGGCGCCGGCGATCGCCAGGCCAGGCTTCATGAACTCCGAAGGTTGCAGGCTCATGCCGGCAAGGCTGATCCAGCGCCGGGCGCCCTTGGCCTCGACCCCGAACAGCAGCACCGCCACCAGCAGCAGCACGGTGGCGGCCACCAGCAGGGCGCCGCACCAGCGCACTTCGCGCGGGCCCAGAAGCGAGGCTGAAACCAGGACAATCGCCGCCAGCGGCGCAAACACCAGATGCCGCCGCACGAAATGGAACGGATCGTAACCGATGGTGTCGGAGACGCCGGGGCTGCCGGAAACGATCAGTACCACGCCGATACCGATCAGCGCGAGCAGGGCGGCCAGGGTCCAGCGGTCGACGGTCCACCACCAGCGGCCGACAATGCTGCGGTCGGTGCGGGCAAAGGGCATCATGGCCGCGTCTCCTCCAGGGCCAGAACCGCGGCGCGGAAGGCATCGCCCCGCGCCTCGAAGCTCGGCCACTGGTCGAACGAGGCGCAGGCGGGCGACAGCAGAACCGCGCTTGGGGCCGGGTCTGCCTGTGCAGCCTTGTGGGCGGCTGCGAGGGCCGTCAGCAGGTCACCGGACGCGGTGTGGGGAATGGCAGCAGCCTCCAGGGTTGCGGCAAAATCTCGGGCGGCGGTACCAATCAGGAACGCCTGGGCAATTCGGCCCTTTAGCGGAGTCAAGGGCGCGATGCCGCCCGCTTTCGCTAAACCCCCGCAAATCCAGTAAATTCTGGGATAGCAAACCAGCGCCTTGGCGGCTGATTCGGCGTTGGTCGCTTTTGAGTCGTTCACATAGGCCACATGGCCGATGGTCCGCACCCGTTCCTGGCGGTGGGCAAGGCCCGGGAACGAGGCCAGCCCCGCGGCAATGGCGTCCGGGCCCAGGCCCAGAGACAGCGCGGCCGCGGCGACAGCGGCGGCATTCTCCGCATTGTGAGGGCCGGGCAGGGCGCGGCAACTGTCGAGGGGGGCGATGCGCTGCGGCTGTGCCTGCATGGCGGAAACCAGCCAGCCATCGGCCACCCCGACCCCGCCCTCCGGCAGCCGTGAGCCGGAAATCGGCACCACGCGGCGTCCAACGGCCTCGGCTCGCGCGGCCTCGGCGGCGCCGAACGGGCCATCGCTGCCGATCACCGCGACATCGCCAGGCCGGGTGTGCCGCCACAGGCGGTGTTTCGCCGCGGCATAGCCATGCAAGCCGCCATGCCGGTCCAGATGGTCCGGGGTCAGGTTCAGCCAGATGCCCACGGGAAAACGGGCGCTCTCGCACAACTCCAACTGATAGGAGGAGAGTTCCAGCACATAGATACCGTCCTCGCCCAGCGCCGGCAGGTCGAGGGCGGCGGCGCCGATATTGCCGCCGGCCACCGCCTTCCGGCCGGCGGTCGCCAGCACGTGGGCGAAGAGCGCGGTGGTTGTGGACTTGCCGTTGGTGCCGGTAACGCCGACCAGGGTAGCGCCGGTGCCGGCATCGGCCAGCAGGTCGATGTCGGAGAGCAGCGGGCAGGCCTGGCGCCGGGCCCGCGCCGCCACCGGGTGCGGTGCCGGATGGCCGAACGGAATGCCGGGACTCCAGACCAAACCTGCCATGGCCGGCCAGGCGCCGGCGCGGAAATCGTGGCGGGCGCAGCCGTCCGGCGGCGTCTCCACCGTGTCGTCCCAGACCAGCACCTCGGCGCCGGCTGCCCGCAACGCCATGGCCGCGGCCCGGCCGGACTTGCCGAGCCCGAACACCCCATAGCGTTTGCCGTTGATCTGTGGCAGCGGGATCATGCCAGTCCGTCCTCAGCGCAGTTTCAGCGTGGCCAGGCCGGCGAGCGCCAGAATGCCGGCAATGATCCAGAAGCGGATCACCACGGTCGGCTCGGCCCAGCCCTTCTGTTCGAAATGGTGATGCAGGGGGGCCATGCGGAAGACCCGTTTGCCGGTCAGCTTGAAGCTGGCCACCTGGACGATGACGCTCACCGCCTCCAGCACGAACAGGCCGCCGATGATGGCCAGCACGATCTCGTGCTTGGTGATCACCGCAATGGTGCCGAGCGCTGCACCCATCGAGAGCGAGCCGGTATCGCCCATGAACACCATGGCCGGCGGTGCGTTGAACCAAAGAAAGCCCATACCGGCTCCGACCAGCGCGCCGCAAAGGATCGCCAGTTCGCCGGTGCCCGGCACATGGGTCAGTTGAAGGTAGTCGGCAAACACCGCATTGCCGACCAGATAGGAGATGAAGCCGAAGCAACTGACGGCGATCATCACCGGCACGATGGCAAGCCCGTCCAATCCGTCGGTCAGGTTCACGGCGTTTGAGGTGCCGACCACGACGAAGCAGGCGAATGGCAGGTAGAACCAGCCGAAATCGATCAGCACATCCTTGAACAGGGGAACCGCCAAGCTGGTGGCAAGCGGCGCTGCCGACAGGTTGTAGATGGCGACAAAGGCCAGCGCGGTCAGCCCGAATTCCAGCAGCAACCGGGCCCGGCCGCTCAGCCCCTGGTGCGAGCGTTTGGTCAGTTTGCGGTAGTCATCGGCAAAGCCGATCAGGCCGAAGACGGCCGTAACCGCCAGCACGGTCCAGACATAGCCATTGGTCAGGTCCGCCCAGAGCAGAGTGCTGACCATGATCGACAACAGGATGAAGCTGCCGCCCATGGTCGGCGTGCCGCGCTTGGTCAGCAGGTGGCTGGCCGGCCCGTCCTCGCGAATCGGCTGGCCTTCGCCCTGTTTCGATTTCAGCCAGCGGATGACCACCGGCCCGATCAGGAAGCAGATGACCATGGCGGTCATGATCGCGCCGCCGGTGCGGAACGTCAGGTAGCGGAACAGGTTGAATAACTGGAACTCATCGCCCAGCGGCGACAGCAGGTTATAGAGCATCGGCGCCCCCTTCTCTGGCCGCTGCCGCCCGCAGCACGCGGATGACGCGCGCCATGGCGATGCCCAGCGATCCCTTGACCAAAACCACATCCCCAGCGCGCAGCGCGGGCACGATTTCCGCCGCCAGCATAGCGCTGTCCACCGCATAGCCGGCCCGTTGTTCCGGCCGCAGATGGCCGACCAGGGCCGGCATTTCCGGCCCGGCAGCAAAGACACAATCGACCGGAGACGCTGCCAGTCGCCTCCCCAGCGCGCCGTGCTCCGCGGCTGCGGTTTCGCCCAGCTCCAGCATGTCGCCCAGCACGGCGATGCGGCGCCCGCCCGCTTCCGGCGTATGGGTGGCCAGCACCGCGATCGCGGCCCGCATCGCTGCGGGGCTGGCATTGTAACTCTCGTCGATCAGGGTGATGGTGCCCTGCGGCAGCGTCAGACGCTCGGTCGCGCCCCGGCCTGCGGGTGGTTGCTGGTCCGCCAGCGTGGCCGCGGCCCGTTCCAGATCGGCGCCGATCGCCGCGACGGCGGCCAGCGCGGCCAGGCTGTTCATCACCCAGTGCCGGCCGGGCGCCCCCAGGCGGTAGCCCAGGCGCCGGCCCAGAATGTCGGCCTCGACGGCCGACCCATCGGCAGCCAGATCGCAGGACAGCAGGCGGGCCTCTGCCTGCGGCGCCTCGCCGAAGCGCAGCACCCGGCCGGCACCGTTGCGGCGGGCAGCGGCGGTCAGGCGCCCGGTATAGCCGTCGTCGGCGTTGATGATGGCGGCGCCGTCCGGCTCCAGCCCTTCGAAAATCTCCGCCTTGGCGTCGGCGATGGCATCGACGGAGGCGAAAAAGGCGGTGTGGGCCGGGGCGATGCGGGTGATGAGCGCGCAATGCGGGCGGACCATTTGCGTCAGCGCGGCGATCTCGCCCGCATGGTTCATGCCCAGTTCGATCACCGCATAGGCCGCGTCGCGCGGCAGACGGGCCAGGGTCAGCGGCGCGCCGATATGGTTGTTGAGATTGCCGCGGGTTGCCGCCGTCTCGCCCTGAAGGGAGAGCATGCGGGCCAGCATCTCCTTCGTGCCGGTCTTGCCGACGCTGCCGGTCAGCGCAACGACCGTGCCGGCAAAGCGGGTGCGGCCTGCTCTGCCCAGCGCCTCCAGCCCGGCCCGGGTGTCCGCCACGCAGAGGAGGGGGGCGGTTTCGTCGACGCCGTCGGGCAGCCGGTCCGTCATGGCAGCGGCCGCGCCGGCGGCGAGCGCCTTGGCCACATGGTCGTGACCGTCATGGGTCTCGCCCTGAAGGGCGACGAACAGGTCGCCCGGCTCCAGGGTGCGCGAATCGATGCTGACGCCGGCGGCGTTCCAGCCATCCGGCCCCTGACCGCCGGTCGCCGCCTTGGCCTCTTGCGCTGTCCAGAGCACCGTCACGACGCGGCCTCCGCCAGCCCCAGTGCCTTGCGGGCCTCGGCCAGGTCGTCGAACGGGTGCACCGTATCGCCGACCGTCTGGCCCTGCTCGTGGCCCTTGCCGGCGATCAGCAGCGTGTCGCCGGCCTGCAAATGGCCGATGGCCCAGGCAATCGCCTCGCCGCGGGCACCGATCTCCACCGCATCCGGGCAGCCCTGCCGGACCGTGGCGCGGATCGCGGCCGGGTCTTCGGAGCGCGGATTGTCGTCGGTGACAACCGCAAGATCGGCCTGTTTCGCCGCCACGCGGCCCATTTCCGGCCGCTTGCCCGCATCCCGGTCGCCACCGGCGCCGAACACCACCAGCAGGCGCCCGGCGGTGCGTCCACGCAGGGCCTGTAGCGCCGACTCCAGCGCGCCGGGCGTGTGGGCATAATCCACGAACACCGCCGCGCCGCTGCCATGATGCCCGGCCAGTTGCAACCGGCCCGGCACGGTTTCCAGGCCGGCGAGCGCCGTCACCGCATCGGCCCGGCCGATACCGCTCGCGAGCGCGATTCCCAGCGCCGCCAGCGCGTTCGCCGCCTGAAAGTCGCCGGCAAGCGGCAGCAGCACGTCGAACGCCTCCCCCTCCAGCGTCAGCGTCAGGCGCTGGCCTTCGGGCGTATCCTTGCGTTCGCGCAGGCGTATGCGCTCGCCCTTGCGGCCATAGGTCCACAGGTCCAGGCGCCGGTTGCGGGCGATGCGCCCGGCCTCCGCCGCGAACGAGCCGTCGGCGCAGATCACCGCCGCGCCGCCCTCCGGCAGGCGCTCGCGGAACAGGCGGAGCTTTGCCTTCAGATAGGCGCGCTCGGTCTTGTGATAGTCGAGATGGTCGCGGCTGAACGAGGTGAACGCGCCGATCCGAGCCGCCACGCCCGACAGCCGCTCCTGCTCCAGGCCATGGCTGGAAGCCTCCGTCGCCACGTGTTCGATGCCGCCGGCGGCCAGTTGGGCCAGCAATCGCGCGAGGCTGACCGGGTCCGGCGTGGTCAGCGAGCCACCCTCGCGGCCGCCGGGCAGGGCCACGCCCAGCGTGCCGATGCTGGCGGCGGCATGGCCGGTGGCCTGCCAGATCTGCCGGGCGAATTCGACGGTGGAGGTCTTGCCGTTGGTGCCGGTGACGAGCGCGATCCAGTCCGGTTGCCGGCCATAGAAGGCGGCGGCCATTTCTGCCAGGCGCCGGCGCGGGTTGGGATCGACCACCAGCCGCGCCCGTCCCGCCAGGTCGCCGGCAATCCCATCCGGCCCATCCGGCAGGGAATCGGTCAGAATCGCTGCCGCCCCGGCATCCAGAGCCTGGGGGATAAAGGCGCGGCCATCGGCCTTCTCGCCCCGCAGGGCTGCGAACAGATGGCCGGGTTGGACAGCGCGTGAGTCGGCGGTCAGTCCGGAAACGCCTGCCAGAATTGCCAAGTCACTTGCATTCGCCATTGCTGTTCCCGCGCGGCCTCAATCAGTTGCGCACCTGCATGGCGGCGGTCACCACGCCACGTCCCTTGCGGGCCTGGCGCAGATCGCTGTCCGGCTCTGCATCCGTCGGTTTCACCCCCAGCATGGGCGCGATGCGGTCGACGATGCGGCTGACCGCCGGTGCGGCGGCCTTGCCGCCCGTGGCATAGCGGCCGGTCACTTCCCGCTCCTGCGGTTCGTCGATCATCACGAACACCGCATAGCGCGGGTCGGCGATCGGAAAGGCACCGATGAAGGAGGACAGGCGCCGGTCGTTGCTGTAGCCGCCGCCATCCGTTGCCCGCTTCAGCGCCGTGCCGGTCTTGCCGCCCACCGGGTAGAGGCGGGTGTCGGCATTGCGTCCCGTGCCGTCGCGCACCACGGCCCGCAGCATCGCGCGCACGGTCGCGGAGGTTTCCGGACGGATCACCGGCACGCCCTGTGCGGTTTCGGTATTGTTGATGCGGATATAGGTCGGCCGGTGCAAGGTGCCACCGTTCACCAGGGCCGAGAACGTGGCGATGAACTGGGCCGGTGAAACGGCAAGCGCATAGCCATAGGCCGCGGTCATCGCGTTCAGTTCCTGCCAGTTCTCCGGCATTTGCGGGTCGCGCACCTCGTAGACCTCCAGGCCGGGCGTCTCCAGCAGGCCGAACCGGTCGAAATAGCCGACCAGCCGCTCGACGCCGATATCCATCGCCATGCGCGCCGCGCCGATATTGGAGGAGTGAACCAGCACGTCCTGCATGGACAGCCAGCGGTGGCGGCCATGAAAATCTTTGATGGTATAGCCGTGCGCATATATGGGCTTGGTCGCGTCGAACATGGTGTCGCGCCGGGCCACTTTGGTGTCGAGCGCGATAGCGGCGACCACCGGCTTGAACACCGAGCCCAGTTCGAACACGCCGTTGGTGACGCGGTTCTGCTCCACCTCCGGGTCGCGTTCGGCGATGGCGTTCGGGTCGAAGTCCGGCAGCGAGATCGAGGCCAGCAGCTCGCCGGTCCGCACGTCCATGACGATGCCGGCGCCGGCCTTGGCGGCATAGGCGTCGATCTGAGCCTGCACCTCCTGGCGCATCACCGCCTGCAAGCGCGTGTCCAGGCTCAGATACATCGGCGCGTCGGGTGTGCTGGCCAGGTCGGCGTCGTAATAGGCCTCGACACCGGAAAGCGCTGTGTGATCGGCCCGGGTCAGGCCGACCGCGTGCACCGCCAGCGGTCCCTGCGGATAGACGCGGCGGTATTCCTGCTTGGCCCGGATGCCCGGCAGCCCCAGGCGCAGCGCCTGGAAATACTGCTCCGGCGTCAGGTGGCGGGCCACATAGACGAACTCATCCTTGCTGGCCAGGCGCCTGGCCAGCGTCTCGCGGTCCAGGCCTGGAAACGCTTCGGCCAGAGCGGCAGCGGTGCCCTCTGCGTCCGGCACTTCGTGCGGATGGGCATAGAGCGAGTGCGTCGGCGCGCTGAAGGCCAGCAGCACGCCGTTGCGGTCATAGATGCGGGCGCGGGGGTGGAGTGCGCGCTCTTCCATCGGCGGCGCGACGCGTGCTGGCGTCGAGACGTCCGCCGTCAGGGCAGAGGCGTTGGCTGCGGTGACGGTTGCCGGCGCCGCGGTTACGACCAGCTTGCCGACCACGGTCAGCATGGCCGCCGCCATGACGGTGCCGACCAGCGCCAGGCGCCAGCCACCGGCGACGCGCAGTGCGCGCTCCGGTACGAAAGCCGGGGCCGCGTCGGGCCGGGCCGTCGGACGCGGTGCGGGATCGTCGAGGAAGGGGAGCGTTCCGGTCATTGCGGTCGCCTCCGCGGGATGATGAAAGTTACCGGTTGCAGGGCGTTGCCGCCTTGCGCTTCCAGCCAGGGTGGGCTCGACGGGCCGCCGGGCAATGCGGGCGGGGCTGCCGGCGGTTGCGAAACGGGCGGCTGCAAAACGGGCGGTTGGGCCGCCGGCGGCTGCGGCGCGGCCTGGCCGAACCGTTCGGGCTGCGGCTCGGGTCGCCGCGCGGTTGGCAGCGGAATCCGTTCCGGCAGCTTGTCCAGCGCGATCAGCTGGTCGCCCCGCACCTCCTGCAATTTCAGGTGCCGGTCGGCGAGCGGGCGGAGCTGTTCCGGCGATACCAGCATCTGATAGCTGGCATCCAACAGCGCGATCCGCTCATCCGCCGCCGATTTGCGGGCGCCGATGGTGTCGATCCGGTTGTTCACCCGGTCGACTTCGAGCGATACCGTGACCGTCATCAGCACCATGCCGGCCAGGGCCACCAGCCAGAAGATCGTGACGCGGGACATCATGGCCGGACCTCCACCGGTTGGGGGGCAAGCCGCTCGGCCGCCCGCAGCTTGGCGGAGCGGGCGCGGGGGTTGGCGGCGATCTCCGCCGCGCCGGGTACCACCGGGCGGCGGGTCAGGAGGCGCCAGCGCGGCGCCGCGCCCGGGCCGGGGTCCGGCAAATGGCGCGAGCCGCGCGGTTGCGCGGTGGAGCGATCGCGGAAGAAGCTTTTGACGATTCGGTCTTCCAGCGAATGGAAGGTGACGACGGCGCAACGCCCGCCCGCCCTCAACACCCGTTCGGAAGCGGCAAGCCCCCGCTCCAGCTCGCCCAGCTCGTCGTTGACGACGATGCGCAGCGCCTGAAAGGTGCGGGTGGCCGGATGGTGGTGCGGGTCCGGCCGCGGGATCGCCTTGGCGACGAGCGCGGCCAGTTCGCCGGTGCGTTGCAGGGGCCGCTCGCGGCGCGTGGCAACGATGGCGCGGGCGATGCGGCGGGAGTACCGCTCGTCGCCATAGCGCCAGATCCAGTCGGCGAGCGTCGTCTCGTCGGTGGTGTTGACCAGATCCGCGGCCGTCGGCCCCTCGCCGCTCATGCGCATGTCGAGCGGTCCGTCCTGTAGGAAGGAGAAGCCACGCTCGGCCCGGTCCAACTGCATGGAGGAAACGCCGAGGTCGAGCGCCACGCCATCGGCGCTGGCGGGCGCGTCCAGATAGGTGTCCATGGCGCTGAATGGCCCTTGCACAAGGCGCAGGCGGTCCGGATAGCGGGCGGCAAGGCCCTGGCCGTCGCGGATGGCATCGGGGTCGCGGTCGATGCCGATTACCCGGCCCGCGCCCGCCTCCAATAAGGCCGTGGTGTAGCCGCCCGCGCCGAATGTGCCGTCGATATAGAGGCCGCCGGCGCTGACCTGCAGCATCTCCACGGTTTCGGCCACCAGGACCGGGATGTGCGGCGCGGTGCTCATGCCAACCCCGCGCTCGCCGCCTGTTCGGTCATCAGCATCAGGATGCGCCGGGTCAGGCTGGCCTCTTCGGCCTCGAAATAATCGTCCACGTCCTCGGTCGGCCAGATTTCGAAGAAATGGCCCTGGCCGTGGAAATAGACCTTCTTTTCGAGATGGGCGGCGGTCACCAGCTTCGAATTCAAGACGATTCGGCCGGTGTCATCGATTCTGTGTTCTAGGATCGAGCGGAAAATCTTCGAAGCGGTGCGGCGAATGTCGACACTTTCGCCTGCCAGCTTGACCTGGACCTGTGGCAGCATCTCCACCATCGAGAAGGTGCAGCCGAACACGGTCGGATAGTCCGGTTCTGGAGATGGAAACAGCGCGATCATTTTCTCGCGGCCGCTGTCCGGGTCGCTTTCGATGCGGTTGCGGAACGACGCCGGGATGGAGACCCGCCGCTTTCCGTCCAGACCGCTTTCGAATGTGCCGTAAAATACCGGCATGGCGCCCGTTGCCTGACCTTTCGTCCGAACCGCCGGTCCTTGTGGGGAGGTGTTGGCGATCCGTGGTGTGAAATGGGTTATTGCGGGATAATATGGGACATAGTCGATAACGCCAAGTTAAAAACGCATTGGCACCGTCAATGATTCGATGGTGGTGAAGTTTTTTCATTAACCAATGTTAACATTATTTGTTCGAAATAAGTTCTTCTTTGAGGGGGAAAATTAGAACATTTAGGGGTTTTAGTGCGTAAAGATGTATTGCGCTCGGCGCTGGGGAGAACATGGGTCAGGCGGTCTGTAAGCCGGGTTCTGTGTCCCGAGAAATCCCATGAATCATGGGAAATCGTGGGGCGGCGGCCATTCATCTGGGGCAGCGGTTGCCCGGCTGCCTCGGTGCGACCGACCCGGACGACGGCCCGAAGACAGGGCTTGCCGTGCGGCCCGAAGGCGCGCGCGGCGGCCGTCCCTATATGGTCTTGCTCCCGGTGGGGTTTACCATGCCGGGGCTGTTGCCAGCCCCGCGGTGGGCTCTTACCCCACCCTTTCACCCTTACCCGGACGCGGGCCCGGGCGGTTTGCTTTCTGTGGCACTTTCCCTGAGGTCACCCTCGCCGGCCGTTAGCCGGCACCGTGTCTCCGTGGAGCCCGGACTTTCCTCTCCCCGCTTGCGCGGAGAGCGGCCGCCCGACCGCCTGACCTGACGGCTAAGCTAGGCAGGCTTCGGGCCATGCGCAACCGCATTGCGCCAGCAGATCGGCCAGCACGGCCGTGCACTCGCCGTCGAACACGCCATTCAGCCGCGCCGGCCGGAAATGCCGTTGGAAGGCCAGCACGGCGTTGCGCGTCGCCAGGTCGTGGGAGCCGGTGGCCTCCAGATCGTAGCCATACGCCGCCAGCGCCCGTTGCACGCTCGACAGCGGCGGCACCGGCATGGGATCGCATCGTCCGGGCCAGAGGCCGATGCCGGCGCGGGCGAAGTTCCGCCAGGGAAACAGTTCGCCCGGGTCTTCCTTGCGGTTGGGCGAGACGTCGCTGTGCGCCACCACATTGCGGGCCGGGATGTCATGGCGGGCCACAATTCCGCGGCAGAGGCCCAGCACGGCCGCCATCTGCGCCACCGGGAAGGGGCGGTAGCCGCCGGCATGGCCCGGATGCGCGATCTCCACGCCGATAGAGCGGCTGTTCACATCCCGCTCGCCCCGCCAGCAGGCAAGGCCCGCATGCCAGGCGCGGCGGTGTTCCGCCACCAACTGGCAGACATGGCCGTCTTGCGGTACCAGATAGTGGGCGCTGACCTGGGCCGCCGGGTCGCAGAGCCGCGCCAGCGCTGCCCCGGCGTCCGGCATGCCGGTATAATGCAGGACGAGCAGATCGACCCGCCCGCCGCCGCGGCGCTCGCCGTGGTTGGGGGAGGGGTGCCAGGCAATGGCCGGGCCTGCCTCCGTCACGAGCCCTGCGCCTCGATCTCTTCGCGCCTGGCTTCCAGTTCCAGCCAGCGTTCCTCGGCGGCGGTGAGCGCTGCCTTCGCCTCGGCCAGGCGATCCACTGCCTTTTCGAACCTGGCCGGGTCTTTCTGGTAGATCTCCGGATCGGCCAGAAAGGCGTTGGCCTTTTCGATATAGGCGTCCAGCTTGGCGATGCGCGCCGGCAGTTCGTCCAGCTCGTGCAGTTCCTTGAAACTCAGCCGGTGCCGGCTGCGTTCGTTCTTGGGGGGCGGCTTCGGCGGCAGCGGTTTCGGTTTTTCCGGTTTTTTCGCCACCATGGACGGCCCGCCTGCGAAGCCGCCGCCGTCTTTCTTCGGCGGCAGCCGTTGGCGGACATAGTCGTAATAGCCGCCCACATATTCCCGGGCCTCGCCATCGCCTTCCAGCGCGATGACGCTGGCGACGGTGCGGTCCAGGAATTCGCGGTCGTGGCTGACCAGCAGCAGCGTGCCCTCGTACTCGCTGAGCGCATCCTCCAGCAGGTCGAGCGTTTCCATGTCCAGATCGTTGGTCGGCTCGTCGAGCACCAGCAGATCGCTGGTCTGCGCCAGGATCTTGGCGAGCAACAGCCGGTTGCGCTCGCCGCCCGAAAGCGTCGCCACCGGCGATTTTGCCTGATCGAACGGAAACAGAAAGTCTTTGAGATAGCCTACCACGTGCCGCGGCTCACCCCGCACATAGACCGTGTCGCCGCCATCGGGGCAGAGCGTCTCCCAAAGCGATTTTCTGGGGTCAAGCTGCGCCCGGTGCTGGTCGAAATAGGCCGGTTGCGCGCTCTTGGCGACGCGGACGCGGCCGGAATCCGGCTTCAACTGGCCGGTCAGCATGCGCAGCAGCGTCGTCTTGCCGGCGCCATTCGGGCCCAGCACGCCGATGCGCTCGCCGCGCAGGATGCGGGTGGTGAAGTCGGTGACGATGGGGCGTTCCTGGCCGTTCGGCAGGGTGACCGACTTCGAGATTTCCTTCGCCTCGATCACCATGCGGCTGCGCACATCGCCCTCGTCCAGGACGATCCGCACCTTGCCGCGTTTCTGTCCCAGCAGGGCCGAGCGCTCGTCCCGCATGTCGGCGAGGCGGCGCAGGCGCAGCTGATTGCGCGAGCGCCGGGCGGTGACGCCCCTTTGCAGATAGCGCAATTCCTGGGCGATGACCGTGTTCATCCGGTCCAGTTCGCGCGCTTCCTCGTTGTAGACGTCTTCCTGCCACTTTTCGAACTCGCTGAACGGGCGCTCGCTCTGGCGCATGCGGCCGCGGTCGAGCCACCAGATTTTTTTGGTGACGCGGTTCAGAAAGGCGCGGTCGTGGCTGACGATGATGGTGGCGCCGCGAAAATCCTGGATGAATTTCTCCAGCCATTCGATGGTGGGCAGGTCCAGATGGTTGGTGGGCTCGTCCAGCAGCAGAACGTCCGGCGGCCTGACCAGCGCCCGCGCCAGCGACGCCCGCCGCGCCTCGCCGCCCGAGAGCGTTTCCATCGCCCGCTCGCCATCCAGCGCCATGCGATCGAGCACGGCGTCGACCTCATAGGGCTCCGGCGGATCGTCCGGCGTTCCCGCCTCCTCGATATGTTGGCGCACCGTGATGCCGGGCTTAAGCTGAGGCTCCTGGGGCAGCCAGGTGAGGCGCACCCCCGGCAGGAAAAAGGTGTCGCCCAGGTCCGGCTCCAACTCGCCCATGATCAGTTTCATGAGCGTGGACTTGCCGCAGCCGTTCCGCCCGATCAGGCAGATTCGGTCGCCGGGCGTGATGGAGAAAGACAACTCTTCGAACAACGGCGTCGTGCCGAAGCCGATGGTGACATCGCGGAAGGTGATGATGGGGGGCGCCATGGGGCCGGTCCATGAGCGCGCGGCGCCCATCTTGTCAAGCGGTTACCGAAGAAGCCCTGCAAATTTTGTCTGCCTCTTGCGCACCGATGCATGCCCGCATGCGAGGACATCAAGGAAAGAAAAAGCGCAGCGGCGATTTCGAGATCGCCATCCGCTATGGCGGCACCATCTCGCCGCCGAAGGAGAACCGGGACAACGCCTCGCTGGGCGCGCCGGGCGCCATTCCGGTAATCTGCGCCGTTATGGTCGAGGAAAGCGTCGGCCCATGGCCGCATCCAGAATATCGCCGGTGGGCCTTGGCGCGGCTCTAACCGGCGCGGCTCTAACCGGCGCGGCTCTGATCGGCGGGGGCGGAATCGTCCTCGCCGATGGCGGGCGCCTCATCCATGGGGACGCCGGGGGTGGCCTTGCTGGTGCGGATCACCGGAAAGGTGGTGACGCGGATCACGTCGGTCGCGCTCGTCAGTTTCTGGGTCAGCTCGTTTTCGTGTGCGGTGTCGTGGGCCATCAGCTTCAACAAAAAGTCGCCGCCGCCGCGAACCATGTGGCACTCGCGCACCTCGGGCCAGTCTTTGACCAGCTCCTCGAAGGCGCGCAGGCGCTCCTGTTTTTGGCTTTCCAGGCCAACCAGGGCGAAGAACACCACGTCGAAGCCCAGGAGCTCCGGCGAGAGATCCGCGTGATAGCCGCGGATATAGCCCTCGGTCTCCAGCGCCCGCACCCGGCGCAAGCACGGGGGCGCGGAGATACCGGCGCGTCCGGCCAGCTCCACATTGGTCATGCGGCCATTGGCCTGCAAGTCGTTCAGGATATTGCGATCGATCTCGTCCAGCCGCACGCGGGCCATCCCTGTTTCCTCCCAGAGGCGTTTCGCGCAATTATATTTCGCGCGGACCGAAAACGCCATGGGAATGACGCGCTGGCATGCGCAGAGGGCATGCGCAGGGGGCGGGCGCAAAACGCGCTTGCCTGTAATCCCGGTTGTGGAACACGGCGGAAGCGCTTAATTCTTACGGAACACAAAAAATGCCAGGGAAGTGTCAGCCTCCACGGCAGGGCTGTAACGATAGCGAGATGTGACGGATGGATCATCGGACCAAGGTTTTGATCATCGGGTCCGGACCGGCTGGCTACACGGCGGCAATCTATGCCGCGCGCGCCGGACTGGCTCCCCTCTTGGTGCAGGGCATGGCGCCCGGCGGCCAGCTTACCATTACCACGGATGTGGAGAATTATCCGGGCTTTGCCGACGTCATCCAGGGCCCGTGGCTGATGGAGCAGATGCAGGCCCAGGCCGCGCATGTCGGAACGGAAATGCTGTTCGACGTGGTGACGGCGGTGGATTTGTCCCGTCGCCCGTTCGTTGCCCAGGGCGATGGCGGTGACCGCTATATCGCCGACGCGATCATCATCGCCACCGGTGCGGAAGCGCGCTGGCTGGGGCTGGAGAGCGAGAAAAAATTCCAGGGCTACGGGGTCTCGGCCTGTGCCACCTGCGACGGCTTCTTTTTCCGTGGCAAGGAGGTCGTGGTCGTCGGCGGCGGCAACACGGCGGTGGAGGAGGCGCTCTACCTGACCAATCATGCCAGCAAGGTGACGCTGGTGCACCGCCGCGATGAGTTGCGGGCGGAGAAGATCATGCAGGACCGGCTGTTCCGCAACCCGAAGATCGCGGTGATGTGGGACAGCGTGCTGGACGAGGTTCTGGGCGACGGCAATCCGCCTGGCGTCACCGGCGTGCGCCTGAAAAACGTCAAGACCGCCGCGGTCAGCGAGTTGCCGGTTGACGGTGTGTTCATTGCCATCGGCCATCGTCCCAACAGCGACATCTTCAAAGGCGTGCTGGACATGGATGGCGAGGGCTATTTGATCACCAAGCCGGATTCGACCGGCACCAACATTCCCGGCGTCTTCGCGGCCGGCGACGTGAAAGACAAGGTGTTCCGCCAGGCGGTGACCGCCGCGGGCCTCGGCTGCATGGCGGCATTGGAAGCGGAGAAATTCCTGGCTGCCGCGGATGACATTCCGCTGGCTGCGGAGTAACGGTTATGCCGCGCACCGCCATCGCCCCGGTCAGCATGCGCATGGACTGGGATAAGCTCCGCGTCTTTCATGCGGTGGCCGAGGCCGGCAGCTTTACCCATGCGGGCGAGGTGCTGAACCTTTCGCAGAGCGCCGTCAGCCGCCAGGTGCACGCGCTGGAGGAAAGCCTGGGGCTGTTGCTGTTTCACCGGCATGCCCGTGGCCTGATCCTGACCGAATCGGGCGAACTGCTCTATCGCAACGTGCATGAGGTTTTCCACCGTCTGGCGATGACCGAGGCGATGCTGACCGAATCGAAGGAGCAGCCACAGGGGCCGCTGAAGATCAGCACGACCACGGCTTTCGGCTCCACCTGGCTGACGCCGCACATGAAGGAGTTCATCGAACTCTATCCCGATGTGGAGGTGAGTCTGGTCCTGACCGAAAGCGATCTGGACCTGGGCATGCGCGAGGCCGACTGCGCCATCCGCTTCCAGCCGCCGACCCAGCCCGACCTGGTGCAGCGCCACCTCAAAACCGTGCGCTCTCGCCTGTTCGCGGCGCCGATGTACCTGAAGCAGCACGGTGTGCCGCAGACGGTCGACGATCTGGACGGCCATCTCATCGTCTACGGCTCCGACGGGCCGCTGCCGACCTCGACCATCAACTGGATCATGGACCCGCAGCTGACCGACAAGACGCTGCGGCCGGTGCTGCGCGTCAACAATATCTACGCCATGTACCGGGCGGTGGTGAGCGGCCTGGGTATTGCGGCGCTGCCGGCTTATACGGCGCGGCTCTCCAGCGAATTGGTCAACGTGCTGAGCCATGTGGAGGGGCCGCACACGGACGTCTATTTCATCTATCCGGAAGAATTGCGCCATTCGAAGCGCATCAACGTCTTCCGTGACTTTCTGGTGCGCATGGTCTCGCAGCGGCGCATTGACTTCTGACCCGGTCCCTGACTGACCTGGGCCCGACTAACTTGGGCCCCGACTGACGGTTTTCGCCATCACGCCCGCCGGCCCGGCCCGGCGGGCGTTTCCGTGTGGGCGCGGTTGCGGCAAAAAAAATGGGCCGCACCAGAAGGCACGGCCCAAGTACAGGGAGGAAACGCCCAAGATGGGTGTTGCAGCAGGCGCGCCAACGCCTCCTGCACTGCACAAAGTAGTTTTGTGCAGTGCACAATTCAAGAGATTTTTTTGTCAGTCTTTGGTGGCGTGGCGGGATGCCGCTGTTGCGAACCATTCCGGACGGTCGGCCAGCAGGCGCTTGAGCGCGGGCGGCTCCAACTCCCACCACCGGCTGGCCTCCAGGGCAGCAATACGCTCTGGCCCGAAGCGGGGGCGGATCGGGCGGGCGGGGACCCCGGCGACGATCATGTAAGGCGCTACCGGCCCCCGCACAACCGCCCCGGCGGCAACCACGGCGCCCCGGCCGATGCGGCCAGTGCCGGCCAAGATCGTGGCGTTGTGGCCAAGCCAGACATCGTCCTCCACCACCAGCGGTTCCGGCGCGATCCGCCAGTCGTCGACGGCGCCAAAGCCCGGATGGTAGGCGACCGGGTGCAGGATGGCGGCTTCCACCGGGTGGTCGGTATCGAACACGGCTGCGCTGTTCGCCACAGAGCAATAGCGCCCGAAGCGGGTTGCGGGCGGAAACCGGGCGGGGTCGAAGCAGCCATAGGAGTAGAGCCCCACCTCGACCCCGAACCAGGCGCGATAGATGCGTCGCAGCCGCTGGCTGGTGAATTGGTTTTCGAAGAGCCGCAGCAGCTTGAACGCCAGCTTGCGCCCCTTTTGGGTTTTTACCGCTGCCAATGGCCTTTCCCGCTCCGCCGTCTGCATGATAGAAATAGCAGTATACGGCGTTCTATCAAAACGTGCAAAGGCTGCTGAATATGCAACTGATTCAGGACCAGATCGAACAGTTTCAGCGCGACGGCTACCTGTTCCTGCCGGAATGCTTCAGCCGCGAGGAAGCGGCCGTTCTGCGGCGCGAAGCCGACGTGGTCTACAACTCCGACCGCGAGGAGGTCTGGCGCGAGAAGGACGGCTCGACGCCGCGCACCGCCTTTGCCGCGCACACCTACAACGAAGGCTTTCGCCGCCTGGGTGCCCATCCCCGCCTGATCGAACCGGTGGAGCAATTGCTGGGCGGCAGGCTCTACATGCACCAGTACAAGGTGAACGCCAAGGCCGCCTTCGACGGCGATGTCTGGCAATGGCACCAGGATTTCGGCACCTGGCACCGCGACGACGGCATGCCGGAGCCGCGCGCCATGAACATCGCCGTGTTCCTGGACGACGTGACCGAGTTCAACGGGCCGCTGATGTTCATCCCCGGCAGCCACCGGGAGGGCGTGCTGGAGGCAGGGCACGACCTGCAATCCACCTCCTATCCGCTTTGGACGCTGGACAAGGCCAAGATCACGGAGCTGGCGGCCCGCGGCGGCATGGTGGCGCCCAAAGGCCCGGCCGGCAGTATCATCATGTTCCACGGCTGCCTGGTGCACGCCTCCAGCCCGAACATCTCGCCCTGGGGCCGCACCATCGTCTATCTGAGCCTTTGCGAGGTCTCCAACCACATCACCAAGTTCCAGCGGCCGCAGTGGATCGCGCACCGCGACTTCACGCCGATTGAGCCGTTGGCCGACGATTGCCTGATGGAATTGGTGACCGCCCAGACCGCAGCGGCTGCCGAGTAGCCGCGCGTCATGGTGCAGGTCATTGGCGCCGGCATGGGGCGCACCTCTACCATGTCGCTGAAGCAGGCGCTGGAGACACTCGGCTTCGCGCCCTGCCACCACATGATGGAAATGCGCACCGTGCCCGAGACCGCCGAAGGCTGGCACCGCGCGGCCTTGGGGGAGGGCGTGGATTTCGCTGCCTTGTTGGCGGGCTACGAGGCGTCCTGCGACTGGCCGTCATCGGCGTTCTGGCGCGAACTGATGGGCGTGTTTCCGGACGCCAAGGTCATCCTGACCGAGCGTCCGGAGGAAACGTGGTGGCAGAGCATCTCCAACACCATTTTCCCGTCGCTGCGCCTGCCGCCGGACCCGGACGCGCCGCCGACGCGGTCGGCGCAGTGGGCCATGGCCAAGGCGGTGATTATCGACAAGGTGTTCGGCGGCCAGGTCGATGACCGCGAGCACGTGCTCCGCATCTACCGCGAACACAACGCCGCCGTGAAGGCGGAGGTGCCGGCGGACAAGCTGCTGGTGTTCGATGGCGCGGATGGCTGGGCGCCGCTGTGCGTGTTCCTGGGCGTGCCGGTGCCGGCAGAGCCCTATCCGAACACCAACACCACGGCCGACTTCCAGGCCCGCTGGACGCCGGAACAGCGCGCCGCCGCGGGCCTGGACACTTGAGGGGCGGGGCGGTGGACGAGCGCGAGGCCCTCTATCGCACCGAACGGTTGCTGGGCGCCTATGTCCGCTGCCTCGATCAGGACCGGCTGGAGGACTGGCCGGGCTTGTTCGCCGACCCGTGTTTCTACCAGATTGCCCATGCGGCCAATTTCGAGCGCGGCCTGCCCATGAGCCTGATCTATGCGGACAGCCAGGGCATGCTGCGCGACCGGGTGGCGGCACTGCGGCAGGCCAACATCTATGAGCCACAGCGCTACCGCCATTTGGTCTCGTCCACGGCGATCCTGGATGCGCGCCTCCCGGGCCGGGTGCAGGCGGAGTCGAACCTGCTGGTGGTCCGCTCCCTGCAGGCCGGGCCGAGCGAGGTGTTTGCCGTTGGCCGCTATATCGATGTCATCGACATGACCGGACCGGAGGCCAAATTCCGCGAAAAGCGCGTGATCCTCGACAACGACCAGGTGGACACGCTGCTGGCGATCCCGCTTTAGGGCTCAGGCGGCCAGCCAGCCGCGCAATTCGTCCTCGGCCGGCAGGATTTCCACGGCACCGGCGGCGGTGAAGGTCGGGGGGGCGGTGAAGACCTGCGCGGCCAGGTCGGCGACCTTGGCGACGTCCACCGCCTCGATCTTGGCCACGATTTCGTCCACCTCGCGGCGGCGGCCCAAGGCGAGGAGTTGCGTTGCCGCCTGCTCGGCCCGCTGGCCGGTGCTTTCGCGGGCCATCAGAATCTGGGCCTTGAGCTGGGCGCGGGCGCGGGCGACCTCCTCCTCCGTCACCGAGCCGGAGAGCACGCGGCACTCGCGTGCGATGATCTCGCAGACCTCGCGGGCGGTTTCCGGGCCGCTGCCGGCATAGATGCCGAACAGGCCGTGGTCGAGCATGCCGCCGGCGAACGAATAGACGGAATAGACCAGCCCCCGCTTCTCCCGCACCTCCTGGAACAGGCGCGAGGACATGCCGCCGCCGAACAGGGCGGAGAGCACCTGCAGGCCATAGAAATCGTCGTGCAGATAGCTGAGCGCCGGGAAGCCCAGCAGCATGTGCGCCTGCTCGCCCTTGCGCGCGACCTTGGCATAGCCGCCCTGGTAGCGCGCAGGCTCCGGCGCCTCGCTCTCGCCCGGCTGCCAGCGGCCGAACTGGTCCTCCACCGCGCGGGCGAAGGCGTCGTGGTCGACCTTGCCGGCCGCGGCTAAGATCATGCGCGAGGGGCGGTAGCGGGCGTGCATGTAGGCGATCATGTCGGCCCGCGGCAGGTTGCGCACCACCTCCGGATCGCCCAGCACGGTGCGGCCCACGGCCTGGTCGGGATAGGCGACCGCCTGGAAGGTATCGAAGGCGACGTCTTCCGGCATGTCGGCGGCCTGGCCGATCTCCTGCAGGATCACCTGGCGCTCGCGCTCCAGCTCGTCCTCGGGGAAGGTGGAGTTGCAGAGGATGTCGCCGATCACGTCGAGCGCCAGCGGCGCGTCGTCGGCCAGCACCTTGGCATAGTAGGCGGTCTGCTCGCGGCTGGTGTAGGCGTTGAGGATGCCGCCCACGTCCTCGATGGCGATGGCGATTTCGGCGGGATTGCGCCGGGCCGTGCCCTTGAAGGCCATGTGCTCCAGCAGGTGGCTGACGCCGTTGACCGCCTCGCTCTCATGCCGCGTGCCGGCCCCGACCCAGACCCCCAGCGAGGCGGTTTCCACATGGTCCATCCGGTCGGTAACGATGCGCAAGCCGTTGGAAAGGGTGGAGACGGTGATGGTCATGAAGGGGTGGGGATCCTTTGGGGGAGGGGTCGT
>Ga0206129_10000467_pt1 | contig 62867 bp, 65 predicted proteins | sample Helgoland_Spring_8_FD_148616 | JGI IMG/M metagenome (GOLD analysis project Ga0206129, IMG submission 148616) | Pelagic subsurface seawater microbial communities from Kabeltonne, Helgoland, North Sea - Helgoland_Spring_Bloom_20160502_2 | ecosystem: Environmental > Aquatic > Marine > Epipelagic ... | reverse complement strand
CATCGTACTCTGAAAGTTTGCCTTCCTTGGCCAATGCCTGCAACTCTTTTCGGCTCAAGTCAGAATAGTCTTCCTCTTCTTCAGACTCGTCCGACGATTCCTCCAACACATTTTTGTCCTCTTCTTCAGACTCTGTCGGGTTGCTAGCTTCTTCTGTCTCTTCGTCTGTCTCTTTGTCTGCGTTGACATCGTTGTCAATATCGCGCTGACGCAACGCTTCGATAATTCGCACATTGCTTGACTTTCCGTTGACATCGTACTCTGAAAGTTTGCCTTCCTTGGCCAATGCCTGCAACTCTTTTCGGCTCAAGTCAGAATAGTCTTCCTCTTCTTCAGACTCGTCCGACGATTCCTCCAATATAAACAGCTTGTCTGACGGTTTGCTAGCTTCTTCTGTCTCTTCCTCTACAGACTCGTCCGACGATTCCTCCAATATAAACAGCTTGTCTGTCGGGTTGCTAGCTTCTTCTGTCTCTTTGTCTGCGTTGACATCGTTGTCAATATCGCGCTGACGCAACGCTTCGATAATTCGCACATTGCTTGACTTTCCGTTGACATTGTACTCTGAAAGTTTGCCTTCCTTGGCCAATGCCTGCAACTCTTTTCGGTTCAAGTCAGCTGGGCTGCCCTCTTCTTCAGACTCGTCCGACGATTCCTCCAACACATTTTTGTCTTCCTCTTCAGACTCTGTCGGGTTGCTAGCTTCTTCTGTCTGTTTGAGGAATTCACCAAATGTCAAGTGGCCAAACTTGGCCACGCCCCAATCGTCATTATCCATATCGCGCTGACGCAACGCTTCGATAATTCGCACATTGCTTGACTTTCCGTTGACATTGTACTCTGAAAGTTTGCCTTCCTTGGCAAATGCCTGCAACTCTTTTCGGCTCAAGGCAGAATAGTTCTTTCCGTTGACATCGTACTCTGAAAGTTTGCCTTCCTTGGCAGATGCCTGCAACTCTTTTCGGTTCAAGTCAGCTGGGCTGCCCTCTTCTTCAGACTCGTCCGACGATTCCTCCAACACATTTTTGTCTTCCTCTTCAGACTCTGTCGGGTTGCTAGCTTCTTCTGTCTCTTTGTCTGTCTCTTTGTCTGTGTTGGTTTCGTTGTCAATATCGCGCTGACGCAACGCTTCGATAATTCGCACATTGCTTGACTTTCCGTTGACATTGTACTCTGAAAGTTTGCCTTCCTTGGCAAATGCCTGCAACTCTTTTCGGCTCAAGGCAGAATAATAAGAGTCATCTCCAGAGTCGTCTGACGAAGAGTCGTCCGACACGGTTGTCGTATTGTCGTCCGAGGAGTCTGAGTCTGATGAGTCTGAATTATTTTCATCTAATTTCAATTGTATATAATGTCCAAGATTTATTTTCTTCAATTTGCGTCTTAGGGCAGCAGGATTCAAATGAATTGTGGGTTCACAAAACTCAACCATTTTGATATAGTTTTCATCGCTTAAATTTTCTCTATTTGTCAATGTATGTGCACACAATTCGAGGAGTTCCTGTACATCCATATCCATATAGTCTGGCAAACGACTAACCCTATCTTGAAAAATACGCATTGAAAACCCGTTGGACAATTGAGAATGTAAGTTTGGTGTTGTTAATCTCAGTATGCGATGTGCAACACCGAAGCACCGTTGGCGGAATTCTGGGTCATTTTTTTTGAACCGGTATTGTTGTCGCTTTGCTGTAAATGCTTGACGCTTAATAACTGTTTGTACATTAATAACATTGGAAGCGATGATACCGTTGTACACAAGACGCACTAACTCTGCCCCTGGATTGGTGAGATTTTGTTCTTTTATTTTGGTCCACAATTGGTTGTGAGATTTGAGTTCCCAGTTGTAGAGTGCTGTGTTTCTGATGGTTGTTTTGGGTTGGATAACACCATTGCGGTATATGATGGTAAGTTTTTTGATTTCTTTCATGTAAGGTTGCTGCACAGTCTTGTTGGACTGTAGTGTTGATAGAATATTTTTCATGGCTTCGATGTTCAGGGCTTTGATATTCAGTTGTGTTTTGTACGCCGCGTCAACACCTTTGACAAATCTATCCAAAAGAGGACGACCCTCAATATTTGGTTTTTTGCCCAAAAAATCGGCAATCAAATTTTCGTCTTCAGTCAAATTTTCAAGACTTTTTTTCAATTTTTTCGCCAGTTTTTTTCGAGACATCATACTTGCCAAATCATTAGCAATCAACTTTTCGTTTTCAAGACTTTTTTCCAATTTTTTCGCCAGTTTTTCTCTGGCTAGTTGCACTCGTTCATCAATAGGTGGTGGTAATTTTTTTATTTCAATAATTTCCATAAATCCTTTTGTAAAGTCTGGGTGGTATATATAGGGTCGAATGGTTGCTTTACTGGATGACACTTTGCCAACGCAAACGTCAACAAATGTATGGCAATGTCCACCGTCCGCAATGGTATTACATTATTGGTTACACCGCTCCTCTGTTGTGTGCAATAGTCTTTTGGATGTTGCGTGACACAACACCTGTTGTCTTTGTGACTCCATCATTGTCAGACATGCATCTTGACCGAGGCGATGTTGTGAATAGTGATAAAATTAATGATGTCTACTGGCGCGTTTCTATTCGTCATGTCTCTTCGCTATTGTCTGAAGTGTGTCAAAAGGACAAATATACAGTCCTGACTCATAAAAATATTATGATGGACAGTGTCCGAATGAAGGAATCGTATATTTACGTCTGTGACGGTGCTGTTCATTCAGTACTCAATGCCCGGTCTGTTGTGTCTGCGGCCGCCGTGAAAACAGTGCGCTGTGTCGAGACCTATGCCAATGTCACCAAGACTATAGTACGAAAATACCCTTTTTCATTGAAATATGTCTGTGGAGCAACATTTGTGTCAAAAACGAGAATAATCAGAGAACCAATGGAAGCATGTCTGTGGCTGCATGCAATCGATATTGTGGAATCTGTTTGGGATTGAAGTATAAAAGGCAGCTTTTTCCTGAAAATGGACAACGGTGTATTATTGAATAAAGAAGAAATTAATTTTGCAATGCAATTTCTTCGCAGAACACCCACTATTTACACCTGTCGCAATGTCATCCAGCAGCAGTTGTTTTCCAATGGTATTTTGTTCAACCATCGCCGAGGTCGTGTACGCCCAGACCCACACATGCAAGAAATTATGACAGATTACTGGTTACCTTTTTGTAAAGATGTGTTGGATTCTGTGATGATACAGGGTATCGCAATCTGTCGAATCGTGACAATGGACGACGGGCTCCAAGTACCAGTCGCATTGGAACCAAACACGTGCAATATTTATTTAAAGTATAATTTGGGTGTACGCGAATACATTGCCATGGACGACCAACACAATGAAATACCAGAGGCAATTATCTTTGATATTTTTGGATACTCGCCAGACAGTAAAGGACATATCTGTTCCGTTGTCTCAAACTTGATGCCAACTGTACGCTATATCAATACATTAATGGGGACTAGTTTGAGTATGGAACAGAAACGTGCAAGTCCAACACTAATGACAGAAGCCGTTGATACCAAATCTGATAGCGTCGAAGGCGTGCAGTATGACTGGTATGCCGATGGCGACATGCAAGATGATTCAGAGCGCAATAAATTTCGACGCAATAGCTCCAATGTTTCTCAGCTGGCGCAACAGCAGCAAATGTATGATAACTATTTTAGCTCCGGTGGTGCACTGTCCTCTGGTGGCGATGTCCTTGCAAATGTGGTGGCATTGCCGTTAGGTCAGCGACTGGTCAATATACCCGCACAAACAGGACGTAGTGATTTAGTAGCACAGTTAAAAATGCAGGAAGATATTATTTGTGGCACAATGGGTGTGCCTCGGTCCTTGTTCATGTCTGATACACCACATAAATCTGATTCAGAGGGAACACATCAAACTTTTCACAAAACAGTGATGGCATGGAAAACACTGGTCCAGACAACATGCGAACGTATTTACAATCTTATTTACGCTGAAAACATCAAAGTCCAAATGCTTAAAGCAATGGGCAAAACGAAGAAACGTAAACGCGAAAGTACTGTTGCTGAAATGTATGCATTGAAAAAAAGATTACAGGTTGAAATTATATTCCCAGTCTCCCCCTTTGTCAGTATTGATACAATGCATCAACATTGGGAACGAGGATTATTGCCATGGGAAACCTATCTACAACACGCCTGTACCGCATCAGGTCTCCCTTATGAGTCTATGCCCGAACCATCGAAAGAGGCACCATCGCCATCGAAAGATGAGTCGCCATCGAAAGATGAGTCGCCATCGAAAGAAGAGGAAGACAATAAATAGCAAATAAAAAAGAGTTATTCATGATACATTTTATCATATTGTGTCATTATTTTGTAGTCAATATGTGACAAGTAATGCTGTGTACCTTTTTGTGTTATTGCTACATAAAAAGCACCGTGCCGTGGTACTTTAGCAGATGCTTCCGCATTTACACGGAGTTCTGCAATTTTGTTACCAACAGCGTCTGCCTTTGTTTTTAACAATTTTTGCAAGATGGTAGCAGACAATCCCATACAGGTGGTGTTTGAATGTGCCCCTGGCCGGTTGAAGTTGACTCTCAATGTTAAATCGGCGGGTTTGATTGTTTCGATGATATTTTCGATGGACATTGAAGTGCCATACATTTCTGTGGTTTGGTACAAGGTTGTACCAGTGCTTTGTACCTGCCGCGTTTCGTTCATTTCGAATATATCTTTACCGCTCGAGCGTAATTTTGTTAGTACGGTTGCTTGTTCTGCAACTCGAGTTGGGTTGTAATCGTTGCCACCCACTGGGCGCATGGTGGCTTCCAAGACAATATGGTGCGATGTAGTAGGGACGATATTTGGTAATGTTTTTGGCTCTGATGAGCGAAAAGCAAGACGAGACATTTGAATGTGTGAAGACAACTTTATATACTGTTTTTTTATAAACTTATTCGTGTTAAAATTGTAGTTTATTTATTTGAGATGTCCTTCTTTTCTGAATTGCTGTGGGTCGAACTTGTACAATATCGCTCTTGCAATAATACCCTATCATGACACTCGTTGCAAACAGAATCAGTGAAGAGAGAGGCATTCCCATCTCTATTAGATTATTATCCTGCATCCTCCATGAGACAACAACATACATGCCAACAAACGACAAGAGAAGAAAAAACCGCAGCCATAATTGGATGTTTTCTGGACCACAGATTGAGATGGACTCTTGCTGTCGTGGTCGGGTATATATTTCTTTGAGTATTAAAATAATAATATGCCAAGAAATCATAGATAAAAAGATGGTCCTCCACTCACTGTCATCATTGTCATCAGACAAGTCGTAAAGCATGACTGATAAATATAACCAAAACACTCCCAAGAAAACATCGTGTACAATCCAAACTGAAATTGTTTTACGGTACTGGATAATAATGTCATCCGACGTGACCGAAGCACATTGCATCAGACTCACAATCATTGGAACACTGGACAAAATCCACACAACTGACACCGTGCCCCAGGACCCGGAGACCAATACATAACTCCCTTTGGCAAAATCGGTGCGACAGAACCAGGTGATAACGATAGCAGCAACTGATCCAAGTCCAGCCAATGCTCGAAGTGCCACTGTTGTCCGCAAAACGTAGCGAGGATATTTAAAATGTTCTGCCAATGCGCAGCATTCTGTTGGTTTCATTTTGTCGTAGGCAGCGTTCAAAAATTCATTGGCTACATTCTGTTGCATATCAAAAATAGAAATACTAATGATTGATAATAAAAGAAATAGAAACCAATAATGTACTAATGCTGCATACCATGCCCACCCACTGAGCAGTACAGCAATAGTGACAACGAACAACATTACTTTCAAAATTTGATTATTTAAATACACCAGAAAACTTATCATGCAGACAACTAGTACTGTTCAGACAGATTGGTTTACAACACCAGAAATGCGAACTTGGTTGGGAGACCGTCAGTTTCCATATGAGTCTGTTCCAGAGATGTTGAGATAATTGGTAAAAATACAGTATAAATAGATTGACGATTAGTTGTATAATATGAAATTAATTTTCATCATTTTAACCCTCTCAGTAATATCTTATACACATGCTCAACAACAGAAACCAATGATTCAAGAAAAGACGAGCGGGCAGTGTTCTAATCTGGCTGGTGGAAGTACGATTACGAGTATTGCAGAGTGTGAACAGGTAGGTGTGGGTTTGGGTTGGGGCGATGTTGTTGTTGGTACTGTCACGGTCTATGACTATCCGCCTGGTTGCTTTCTCCGTGACAACAACTACCTGTACTACAATACGGACACAACCTCCACCGCTTCATGCAGCAGCAATGCAAAATGCGCCTGCTCCATCACCTGCTCACCTGGTACCTACCAAGATGAAGATAGTCAGACTACGTGCAAATCATGTACTGCGGGGTTATATCAAAACGTAGCAGGGAAATCACAGTGTAAACAATGTCCAGATGGCGAGTACAGTTCTCTTGGTGCCCCCAATTGTGCTACGAATTGCCCGGAAAGCACGTACGCCTTGGGCACAGCTGCTTGTGTTACCTCTTGTCCAGCAGGTATGTACGCCAGTGATGAAGCGATGGCGTGTGAAGCATGTACAGAAGGCGAGTACAGTTCTCTTGGTGCCTCCAGTTGCGACTATACTTCCACCAGTTGCCCAGCAAATATGTACGCCACAGGAAAAGCTGCGTGTGAAGCATGTCCAGATGGCGAGTACAGTTCTCTTGGTGCCTCCAGTTGTAAAACATGTCCTGGAGTTTTAAACGATGACCGGACAGCATGTGGACAGTACGAAATGTATCCAGAATTAATGAGTGGACATTGTTCGGGTTTACAAGGTGGGAGTGCGATTACGAGTAGTGCAGAGTGTAATAAGGCAGCTGTGGTGTTGGATTGGTTTGAGACTGCTGTATGGCGGCATTGGGATGATACCGACACGTCATATTCGGACGCTCCGCCTGGTTGTTATCAAACGGACTCGGAGACGCTGATGCTCAATACACTCACAACCTCCACCATTCAATGCAGCAGCATCAATAAATGCGCCTGCTCCGTCCTCTGCCAACCTGGCACGTACCAAGATACTGCCGGTCAGTCAACGTGCAAATCATGTACAGCGGGCTCCTATCAATCAGAAAAAGGACAAGCAGAGTGTCAAGATTGGTCAACGTGTAAAGCAGGGCATAAACAAACCTCATCTCCATCAGATATAGCAGATCGTGTGTGTGAGGCTTGTCCAGCAGGCACGTACCAAGATGACCAGACGTGCGAAGCATGTCAAACAGACAAGTACAGTCCTCTTGGTGCTGTCAGTTGTGACTATACTTCAAACAGTTGTCCAGCAGGCACGTCCGCCACGGGAACATCTGCGTGTACTAAGTGCGATCATGGTAAGTCGAGTGTAAAGGGTGGAGAATGCTACCTCTTGGCAATGTCAACAAATCTAGAAAAAATTCTTGTAAACGCCACGCGTCAACAATTAACAGACACCTATAATTCAAAGTATGGGTGTTAGTTAAAATACGAAATCTTCCCCAAAAAAACCAGCCGAACAAATGTATCTGTATGCACGATTGGTCAAAATCATTTTCAAACTGAACATTTATCTTATACCACGGTCTACACAGAAACTTTAAATAATTTTAAATTCTTGTTATCGTGTGTATTTATCAGAGTAATTTGTGTAAGATAGACAATGCAATAAAGTCGTCCACCATCGGGTCGAGTCCCAAATCATGCATGACCGTTATTTTCTTGCCGTCCGCCAGTAATTTGTTCAGACCGCCGCTTTTTTTGTTTTTTTTTCAAATGGATTTGTCTTTTTTCAAATGGAGCAATAGTGACAACGAACAACATTACTTTCAAAATTTGATTATTTAAATACACCAGAAAACTTATCATGCAGACAACTAGTACTGTTCAGACAGATTGGTTTACAACACCAGAAATGCGCATTTGGTTGGGAGACCGTCAGTTTCCATATGAGTCTGTTCCAGAGATGTTGAGATACATCCGAGTGCATTTCAACAACAGCGATCCGTTTCGAATTATTGACGTTGGTCCATTACCACAGTCGTATGCACATTGGTGGTGTCACTGTCGAATGGGTCAGATGTCCGACCGGCGTCTTCCAACGCCAACCTATTCTTCATTCGAAAAATGGGTTCAAAAAACAAAAATACATTCTGTACATTCAGTCTTTGCATTGTTGTACAAGTGGCTTGACATTTTAAGTTTTGATTTATTGCTACTCACTGACGAGGGATTTCGAGAGGGTGTACCACGTTTGTCGGGACAAGAGATTGTGTTTGAAGACACTGGCAACTTGGAATCAAGAAAAGCAACTGTTTTATACATTATTGCTGAGGGGAGTTCTATATTCGAAGAACGTGGCTGGCAACCAGGACTCGAGTATTGGAAAAATGATTGTACAAAATATATTTTTTAGTTTTTGCTGGATTTTAAGATGATGGAGACATCGAGTAAGTGAAGTGCCAACATAAATCCTGAGAGACAACCGGTGAAAAACAAGATAGTCAACAATAGCACCACCCGCATTTCATTGTGATTGTTACACATCACCATCAATGCTACTAACAATACATACATTGAAATACCAACCGACGACAATAAATTTTCTGCCATGAAAACATCACTAAAAGTGCCATCGGACAGTACCAAGGCCATTATTACTCCTACTGCAAAAAAGCAAAGAATAACCAACCAGTATATTTTACTGACAAACGATTGCAGTTCGCGCAATTTCATCAATTCGTAAATAGTATTTGTTTTCATTTTTCCAGATTCAATATCTGAAGACACCATTCTATCTGTTTCGTTTTCACCAGTTCCAGCACGTCTTGACATATTTAGTCGACTGTCATCTCTTTAATACGATAAAAAAATAATAATAGCAATGGATTTTTTTATTCAATGTTTGGAGCCAAATAGACTGTAACCCCGCCCGACATCCAACACAAGACTCCGTTCTCCATAAATATTAACGAAGAAAAAGTATCAGTAATTTGACAATCTTTGAACACTGCTTTTGCCACTGCGCTTGTACACTCAAAATCCAATGTTTTGCTGCTAGTCGACTTGGCATGGACACCACCCACCCACCTCCCCTTCGAATGTTTCAATGTGACAGCACGTTTTCGCGCGCAGCAACCAATAGTAACATTGCCTTTGACAGGCAATGTGCGGAAAATGTGAAACCATTCTTCAGTTGGTATTTGAAGCTCGACATCTTGGTTAGAGCGCTGCATGGCCATGTCTTCGACCTTTTTCACGTATGGAATCTTGTATTGTAACGCACTGCACAGACTTTCCATGGACAACGTTAGTGCACGTTGTTCGAGTTTCAACTCAATCTTACTGAAACTCGAACAACAGGCCAAAAAACGTTGAAGACTATCCGAGATTTCAAAAGACATGTTGTCAGCAGCTGGCAATGTGGTCGACACAATACGCAGGCCAGCTCCGCCATTGTAGAAATGCTTGATGGATAATTGGTGGTTGTCACACACAAGTTGAGGCAAAATCTCCTTTTTTTTGAGGGGCAATAATGCTGCCATCAACCAATCAGTACTCACCTGCAACATCAACATTCAAACTATCAAATACCAAAAAAAGTTCACATACGTTTGACCTATTCTAATTTGTGGCAACGAACCCAATATAGAATATCACTATGTCAAAACGAGGTCGCGATGGTAGCACCATTATCGATTCGCGAAAAAGGATACGACAAACACCGACATTGAAGCGCTCAGCTGACTTCGATTGTGAAATGGAACACATTCACAAGCGTTTGAAGGCTACAACGCCAACAGCGGAGGAGGCAATGGCATTTTTGCTGCCGCATTTGCTCAAATTTCGTAAACTCTACATGGAGATTGTCAAGGAGAATGAAATCTTAAAAGAGCACAACCAGGTCCTCACTACCGCCTACAGCAAGATGGCTTTGAATTCGTCCAGAGAAACGAATCGACTGAAACGTGAACTTGAAATGACCAAATATCGAGTGTGTCTGATGCAAAATCACTAGCCACCGTCTAAAAATCTGCAGTATAAACGTGAGTTGTCAATCCTCAAAATGTCTCACAATTTCAACATTTCTGGCCCATCCAATGTCAACGATACCTTTGTCCTCGAAAGTGATATGCTCTATGCGGAATATGTTCGTGAGTATCTTGGACGTCAGCACCCACGCTTTAAAAATGCAGAAATACAAAACATTATTCAAAACGCAATGGTTGACATGTTTGCTCGTATACATTCTGCGCGCGCGCCGAACAGACGATGAACATATATAAACAACCACATTAAACTGGAATGTCTATTATTTTTACTCAGGATAGTATTGAACTCTTGAAACTAAAACCACATGAATTTCGTCGTGTCTACACTATTGGAGACGACCAGGAACTCAAATATTCACACAGTGATGTTGTAGTCTTACTCGAAAATGGTGAACGGGCAATGGTCGAAGTAGTTCAGGGAATGCTCAATAATGGCAGCTACGTTATCAAAACTTCACCGACGGCCATTACTTTTGATATACGATTGACAAAAGCAGGTGCTGCTTGTATGAATTGGTTGAAGAAAATCATCTTTATGACTTTTCCTGATTTACCCACTACTGATTTGTATTGTCAGGAAATTATCCGACCCACTAATTTTTAGATGTATAAAGGTTCGTCTCCAGTTTCAAATGTCGTATTACCTTCAGCACAAATTGGCCCCAACTGTTGATCCTCCAGATTCTATTTGCAGAATCGAATGTGAAAAAACAGGCACTGTGTACTGGCAATATAATGGCACCAAAGCTTGGTGCAAAGAAGACTTGATGAAATCCACAACATTGACCCATACGGAACTATTTGAGAGGAAGCAATAAACATTATGAAACATTTACCATTACTTTTTTTTTACTTTTTACTCGGATTTTGTTTTCAATTTCCATCGATTGCTATGCGTTACTGGATGATGGATTGGGTCACCCCCGCCCAAATGGCAGCCATCTTTGGCATTGTTAGTATACCCTGGTGCCTGAAACCATTGTACGGTTTTATTTCTGATTCCTATCCCGTCCTTGGTTATCGTCGTCGACCGTACATGACTATGGGGGCATTGTTGTCATCTTTTATGTGGATAATTCTGCCCTTTTGTCCCCATGATGAATTTATTGTGACACTGGTCATGACGTTGTCCTCTTTAGGACTTTGTTTCGCAGATGTCATGGCTGATTCGCTGCTTGTCGAAATTGCTCGTTCAGAATCAGAAGCAAACAAAGGCGTCATTCAATCCTATTCGTGGATGCTGCGTTTTGCTGGTGGGTTATCGGCTTCTATTTTCGGCGCGCTGGCGTATGACAAACTGGGGCATGTCCAAGTGTTTCATTTGAATTCCATGATACCAGTGACCATAGCTCTGTTGTCGTTGTGTATACACGAAACAGATAGTTCCACATCTGTCAACTGGCGAATCACAGGTTCGAAATTAACAGCAGCAGTGCGTCAACCTACTGTGCACCGACCGGCCCTTTTTTTGTTTCTAATTTGTGTCACTCCTGGTTACGGTAGTGTCCTGACTTTTTTCTACCAGAAAGAACTCCAGTTCACACCGGACGAATTCGGCACCTTGGATGTGTTGGGACATGTGGTTGCCATCTTTGGCACTTTTATCTACAAAAAGTATCTACGTGATGTACCCTTTCGAACCATTTTCAAATGGGCTTTGATATTGTCGTTTGTACTGGAAAATACACTCTTGCTGTTAGTACTACATACAAATCGCACTATTGGCATTCCTGATTTTGTCTTTGCTCTCATTGAAAGAATTGTCATTACACTAGTCGGGCAGTTTATTACGATGCCCATGGTTGTTCTCGGTGCTCGCGTATGCCCAGTGGGTGTCGAAGGCACTCTGTACGCACTATTAATGTCTATCACTAATATCGGTGGAGTTGTTTCGTCCGAGTGGGGCTCGTTATTGACCTCTATGTTTGGAATCACTGGTACCAATTTTACGAATTTGTGGAAACTGATGTTAGTATGTCATGCGTTTGACTTGATACCATTGCTCGGACTTCGACTGTTGCAATAATTCTGGATTCAGTTCAGAGGATTATAAACATGACATGATGCCAGCAAGAATGCCACCAAAGAAAAAACGCAAAACCACACCCTCCAACCATTGGTCAATGCTGGCCTCCATTTCAAAGTCCAATGCTACATTATCTCAGCAAAAAGAACAGTACTATGCTTTATTGCAACAAGTGTGCACAATCGTCGAAAAGGAGTGGACTGGACCAGAACAGTCGACAATAATCACCAAACATGTCACCGATTGGATTAATACAGTCTTGCAACAGCAACAATCAGTTCTCGATTTACGCAATGAAGCTCTGCACTCAATGCGAAAAACAGACGTTCTCGAAGATGACGCACTCAAAGAGGCGGCAGCCGTACTGACAGAGCGTGAATTTCAACTCAGTGCCCACAAAAATGTCATTGACCGTTTTAGCAGAATTGTGCGATACAAAGAGGGGTCGTTACCGCAACACACTGCACATTGGCTCAAACGCTTTTTTACACAATGGAAAAAAACAAACAAAGTTTTTGATCAAAATATTCTCACACTGCGCGAGTCGTTCGAATGGTTGGCAGTATCGTTTCCACAAATGTTAGAAAAAGGTAAAAGGTGATGATGTCGGGTCTGCGGAAATAAACTATATTATTTATAGTTCATATGTTAATGACTATCGAATGACTATCGAATGACTATCGATACAATATATGAGAGCAAAGGCTATACAATATATTTGAAGAAACTTATCAAATATACAAATGTTCATGGTCATCCGATAGAAATCATATCTGTTGATAACATTGACCAGGCTATTACACAAATGTCTACGCGTCATTTCGACATTATCTTTATAGATGATGTCTTTCCAAAGTCGAAAATGACGGGGAGGGAATTGCTCCAATCTATCAAAGGTCGACAGGATGAACATCATGTTCTTATCTCTGGTCGTAAGCTCATCAAAAAAGTATCGTTTGAGGACGTCCTGCGGATAAAAATGATATCAAAACGCGACCTTAATAGTGTATACATGGGCAAAATTATCTCTGCGGTCTTTGAGGAACAACAAAGGAAACTAGGTCAGGATAAATAAATTTTTGTAGAGTATTTAGAATGGTTATGTCGGGTCTAGTCTATTCCGGAGTATTTAAAATTAAATAAAAATTTCATAGGACATTTCGACACTATCTCTAATATTTCTCTTTGAGTACTTGGTCAACACGCGGAAGAATAACATTATGAAAATAATCCCACTTTTCCACGGTGTCGATTTGGTCATGTTCCAGACTGTTCCACGATGGAAGTTCTTTTTAGTTCTACTCCCGAAAACAATCATTTATTAATTTTGTTGCTTAAGGAATCAACTGTTTCAATAGTACCAGCACCACCATGATTGCCCCAACCCCCCTGACTGTTCGTGGAAACAGATTCTTTAGTGAGTGGAAAGAGAAGATGGATTCTGGACGATGTGTCCCAGGCCTCCAACCCATAATTACAACTATTCCCAGGTGTCCCATTCCCATCAACTTTGGTCTGATGACCTTCCAACTCAATCAATGCATCTTCACCACAGTATATTCCACTAAAGTAACACTGTGTGATCACACAATTGATTAATCTTCCTTTTGTGTTCAACGCAATCACACCTTCTTGACCACATTGAGTAAATGTCATATCTTTACACAAAAAGGAGAGACCATTCTGGGCACACAATCCATACTGACTCGATCCTTTCAGGGTCATCCCTTGCATGTCCACTCTCTTCCCTTCCTCTTGCGTTCCTTGAATCAGAAAACCACCATGAATAATAGTTTTGTCTCTTCCAGCACCGATTATCTTCAATGGATAGTTAATTCTCAAATGGTTTTCACGTTCATCTTCGTCATATTCATCTTCAAAATATCCCTCGACTTCATGCTCCCCTGCTTTGATAAAAAATATCGTCGGTGCTTTTCTTGGGTTCTCGTCGTACAATTCTTTGCAACGATTGAACAAACTATCAATTGACGCATGGTTTGTATGTGGATATTCCGTCCACTTACCTTTTGGTGGTGGCTTCAACGATGCTTTAAACATATTACACAAACGACGCAAGTGAAGTCTTTCGTAATCGTTTGGTTGAATATATGAAAATATCATTTTCCACCACGCTATTTGTTCGTACGGTATGTCGCTTGGATTAACAGATGGTTGGAATTGCAGCAGTATTTTCTGTGAGATGTAGGCATAGCGACTACTCTTTGCTTGAACAAGTGGGGGTGAGTCATCTTTGGTTTCACCCTGTGTTTCTCGAAGATCCTCTCGAAGTTTCTCATTTTCACCCTGTGTTTTTCTAAGATCCTCTCGAAGTTTCTCATTTTCCACTCGAAGTTTCACATTTTCAGTTTGTAGTAAAGCAACAGTCTGCACAATATCAGAATAGCTTCTCTTGCTGCTGGCTGACGATGGTGATAGACTCGACATTATTAATAGGGGAAGGAGGATGAAGGATGAAGGATTTTCTAAGAGTTCAACTTATTTTAAAATGTCTGAAAATGTAACTCTTTATGATAATGTAACTCTTTATTTTATTTACTGTTGACAAATATAATAAAATTAAAAAAATAGTCAAAGAATCTCTAAAGCTTTAGAGAATTGTTAAACTTAAATTCGTTTTCTTTTTGGCATTATGTTTATTTATATATATATATAACATATAACTGACTTTTTTCTTGTCTGAACAATTCTCCAAAGCTTTAGAGATGGGCAAAATTCTCTCTACTCTGTTATCGTTTTTATTTGATGTCACCGCCAGCTGACGCACCCCAATTGCCACCCCCACCGTTGTTGACGGCCCGTATCCGATTATTTTCATAATGTTATTCTTCCGCGTGTTGACCAAGTACTCAAAGAGAGATATTAGAGATACCTGACCCGCCACATCAACCACACGACTGTGTAAAACATCCGGCGTCTTTCCACCGTTGTTTTTCGACAGTGCACCAGTTTGTTGACCCTTCATCTTCATCCTCGCCAGCACTGCCGCCACACGCGCATTCTGCGTCGAGCCAGTAGTCTTCTTGCTGCTTACAAGTTCTTATAGCCATGCAGGCGCATTTTGTAAGGATGCTGCATCCTCCTCCGGCGGTTGGGTGTGTATTGTACTTCAGTACAACGCCCATATCAAACATCGAAAGATCCTCCAACCAACAACCAGGCGCCCAATTTTCCAAAGAAACGCTATCAACAACAAGTTCACCCCATCCAAACGCCTTAGCTGCCATCAAGCATGCTGCCACACTCGGAATCGAATTTCCACCACAGCCATTGTTCAGGTCTTGGTAAAACGACGTTATTGCGATTGGCTCAGCTGCAGTACAAGTTCCTCCATACGTATTTACAACATCTTCTGATCCCACGACCCACTGTCTATGTGCATAAGAGTATAAATCTGTAATAGGTGTCGAAGACCAATCTGCTGAAGCTGTGTTTGCTGCAACTAAATTTTCTTGAACTCCATCGACCACTAACAAGTATTCCATGTTATCAGTATCAGTCCAATGAGTGACATCAAACGTAAATGTCCAAGTGTTGTCACCATTATTGAGGGCATCTGGACCGGTAGCGGGGTCCCAATCGTACCATGGACCGGTCAGCGTAACAGATTCAGCAGTGGGGTCACAAACTGTTGTTGTTATTGTAAGGCGACAAAAATTTCGACATGTCCCATACGTATTTACAACATCTCCTGATCCCACGACCCACTGTCTAGCTGTATAAGAGTAGAAATCTGTAATAGGAGTACAAGACCAATCTTCTGAAGCTGTGTTGTCTGCAACTAAATTTTCTTGAACTCCATCGACCATCAAAACATATTCCATGTCAGCAGTCGGCGCAGGTTCAAACGTAAATGTCCAAGTGTTGTCACCATTATTGACAGCTACTGGACTGGAAGCGGGGCCCCACGATGGACCGGTCAGCATAACAGATTCAGCAGTGGGGTCACAAACTGTTGTTGTTATTGTAAGGCGACAAAAATTTCGACATGTCCCATACGTATTTACAACATCTCCTGATCCCACGACCCACTGTCTATTTGTATAAGAGGAGAAATCTGTAATAGGAGTACAAGACCAATCTTCTGAAGCTGTGTTGTCTGCAACTAAATCTTCTGGAACTCCATCGACCATCAAAACATATTCTATGTCAGCAGTCGGCGCAGGTTCAAACGTAAATGTCCAAGTGTTGTCATCATTTTTGACAGCAACTGGACCGGCAAAGGGGTCCCAATGCCACCATGGACCGGTCAGCGTAACAGATTCAGCAGTGGGGTCACAAACTGTTGTTGTTATTGTAAGTGCAGAAGAAAGACCGAACAAACAGGCAACTGTAAATATCGGAACTAAGTTCATTTTTAATGTTCGAAGTGAAGAGTGTTATATAGTGCATTTTTGTAAAGTTTAAAAATAGCACACGGCAGATAGCCCCACCATGTATTTAGAATGGTTACCATGGTGTTATACAAGTAAATTATTTTCTACGTTTTTTGGTAGGTGGTACCTCTGAAGACTTGACTTGCCACCAGTAGAGCGCAATCAACATGGCATCAGCAACGTCATCTCTTTTTTTATTGTCAAAACTCTCAAATAATTTCTTATTCTTTGCTGGAATGCTCAGGGTCGGAATAATAGCAATGGAGGCCTTTTTGTTTTTTGCGTAATTCCCTGTCGAAATATTAAAATGATGCCGAACTGATTTTGGAGAGACTAAGTGGGCTTTGTCCCAGAAAAAACATTGAAAGGCAGTAGTGATGACTTTGAACTTGGCAGTCATCTGGATTTCAATACAGACAGCATCTGCTTTTGCAAAGACATCGCGAGAAGCATCGACAAATACTTTGACCAAGTGTGCATATTTGGTATGCATTTTTTTAGGTTGACCTGCCAGCAAATCATAACAGCCAAAATTTAAAAAAGTTTCCGCCCTTGTATCGTACAAGGACCAACCGAGATTCCGAAGTCCTGGATCAATTGCGACAATAATCATACTAGTCAGTAAAATGACAACTTTTATACACTAGGTTGGTGGAAATATTTGGAAAACACTGCAACATCTTGAGGTAGTTTAGGCGTGGATTGAAATATAGGATTTTTACTGAGACGATTTCGTCGAGTTTTGTCTGCGTGACAACTGACACAAATTGCCTGTAGGTTTTCAGCTATATCTTGACCACCATCTTGTAACTCGATTATATGGTCCACTTCAAAGGTTGGCGGTATTGGAAACAATCCACACAAATTACAAGCATATTCTTGTTGAAAAGCTATCTCAATTCTCAGTGACCGACTCATTGCACGCTTGGGTCTCTTTTTAGTATATTTTTTGAGACTGTGCAGCAATGAATTTGCCGCCGGTTGTAAACAATATGCTTTGTCCATCCACCACTGCAACAAATGACAAGCAGATTTGCACGATATCATTTTATCACGAATGTCCAGTGACTTTGTTGCTGCAGACCTGTAGTAATATAGGGTCTGACCAAACTCTGTATCATTACAGTTCATTGTCTGCTGTATATTGACCAATGAAATATAATGCTGACGTTCAATAATAGTCAATTCCATCAATGACTTATTGGCCGTGATATTGCTGATCCATTTTGGATATATAAGATTTAATACTATATAAACAGCACTTATTGGAGATACACAAATGCTCCTCGGGGGCATACAGACCGAAATGTCTGAAGATGATTCTTTGACCAAACCTGTAACCATAGTACATGGTAAAAACATTGTCATTGACCGCAGACCTTTTGCCGAGTTGGCTCCCGCCTCTTCGCCTCCCGCCTCTTCGCCTCCCGCCTCTTCGCCTGCGCTGATTGCACGTAATCAAAGATTGGAGCTACGTTTTCGCAAAGCATTAAAGAAGAATGATGCAACAATGTTGAAACGCTCTCTTGAATTAGGCTATGTGCCGTCGGATAGACAGTGGGTCAACATCATCGCCCGTCTGCATGTCCGCTCCGCCCTTAGTTGTATTGACTTGGCGCGCACCCTGTCAACTAACTGCATGTCGGCTGCTATTCGACGGCAACATAAGCAGTTGTTTAAGGAAGTTGTCAATCGTGTTGATGTTATACCGCCATCGCAAATGGATGTCTTGATGGACGTCCCTGCTTACTATCTGGAAATATGTTTGAATCGTGGTCTTGACCCCAATGTCAAATTAAAGAATGCACGATTACCATTGGAGCATGCCTGTGCGCATTCTAGAATTGGTCACGTTGAAATTTTGTTGAATGATGTTCGGACAACTGTGTCGCAAAATGTATGTCGTTTCATGATTCGCCAACCTAGACAGCAAAAATTTGCGGACAAAGCTATCGAGTTGTGCGAGACGATAGTGCCCAACATGATTTTGGAAGCCATAGTGGCAAATGTCACATCAGCATTGTGTTCAATCATGACGAAACTAGAAAACAAATACGAGAGCCAACCACACTGGGACGACATTACACACATGTTGCGCTGTCCAATTTCACAGGACTACTCGGCAGATTTAGTCAAGACACCTGTCAACAATCATTACTACGACAGGGTACAACTGTTGACCTGGGTCAAGTCGAAAGGAACGGACCCACTCACTCGACAACCATTGCACGAATCAGATTTGCTGCTCAGGTCGGAATTTTTGACAGAATATGCAAAAGAACTACAGCAGAAAATACAACAATTAGATACAGAATAAATGTCTTACTCTTCTATTTCACTGTATAAATTCTGAACAGTTATTGTCAATGTCACTCCTACAAGAGGTCACTTTAGGCGACTTGCCTCAGTGGTTACAGGTCACAGGAATTGTGGGCCTAGTTATGGTTGTACTCTGTGTGTTGTGCATAGTAGCTCGGCTGAAATGGTTGTTCCAAACTATTTGGTGTCTACTCTGCTGCTGTTGTACGCTCAGACCGGAATATGACCAGTTAGACCAGGACAGTATTTAAAGTCTTTGTCTTTTGGAAATGTTGAAATTCGCAGCAGGTGCAATTGTTGGTTGGATTGCTGCTCGGTCAGTACCTTCCGCACCATTGGCTCCACCAACCTTGGATGAGCTTGTACTCTTGGCACAAAAAGGTAAGGTGTACTATGACAAAGCTGTGCAAAAATTACAGGAACAGGAAAGTCCGGATAAAGATTAGTTTTTTGTTACTATATATATTGTCAAAGACAACTAAATGTATCGTGTTTTTTTACCCTCTGAAATGACCAAAACTGAAGCAATTGCAAAATTGAAACAAAATACACGAGTAAGGAACAATGCGACTGGAGAACACAGTCGAGTGTCTGTGGCACCGGACAGAAAGAAAAGTTCTGGTCAGTTTGGTGTAGGTGACGACACAAAACGGAACCAAAAACCCAGTGCGTGGACGATTGACGAAGAGGAAAACACTATATTGGATGCGTCAGATTCCGACGACCTGGAATCTGACGCATCCGCCGACCTGGAATCTGACGCATCACTAGACCTAGAATCTGACGATGATGTTTCTTCCGGAGAAACCAAAGAAAATGTGGGGACAGTGAGAAATACAGACGACCTTACTACGGCACAGAAACAAGCAATGACAGAGTTGAAACAAATTCAAAAGGGAGAAATGGATACATTAATGGCAAAATTAAATGAAGATAGTCAAGCGGAAATAGATAAATTAGAAAAAAAACATAAAGAAGCAATTGCAAAATTACAGAGATTGCACCGTCAACAAACATCAACAAAAAAACGTTCTGAAGTTCAGGAGAGACACAGAGTAGAAATGCAACAATTAAAGAGAAAACACAATACCGAGGTAACAGATTTAGAAAAAACACAGTTAGCAGAACTCAAGAGATTCGACGCGTTATCAGTGAAAGAGGAGACAGATGTCTAAAACTCCGACTTTAAAGTTACTATTAACATACAATTTTAGATTATATTTAACGAGCACTAATAGTGCGTTTCTGCTGTGTGTCTGGTTTTTTCTCAACGATGCGCGAAGCACACTGCGAACACACTAGCTCATGTCCTGGTAAAAAATACACGTCTGCATGGCATTCATAGCAGCTGTATTTGTGTGCTCTGTAGTTATCTGTTGCCAACTGTACTGTTCGACGTTTGCGCTTTTTGATTTTGGATACTTTGGGCTGGTGAATACGAGTATGTAAGGAATATGACGGGTCCATTCTTTATTGGTTTAGAAAGTCCAGTTGGTTTAAATATGAGTATTCGTAACATATATTCGTTAAAAGCTCAAGGTCTGGAAGCAGCACCGGAGCAAGGTTCTCAAGAATGGTTGGATGGAAGAATCGGTCGCATCACTGGTTCCAAGCCGTCCGACCTCTACTTTAATTTCAAACAAGAGAGTGACTGGGACGAGATATTGGAAAAATGGTTTGGTACAACCGTCGAGAATTTTGACGACGTTGCTAAATCACGCATGGCCTGGGGTAGTAAACATGAAGACTCGGCCGTTGAGGTCATTGTTGACCATATACAGAACTCTCATTTTTTCGAATGTCCCATGATGCCAATTGATGATGTCTACGCCGCTTCTCCGGATGGTGCTGTTGTTGTATTGCACGACGACAAAACACCAGACTGGTGGGCCAATGTGGAAATCAAATGCCCTGCTGGTGGTATTGGTAAAACACCAGAGGAAATGCGTGCAGTTGTGTTGAAGAAATGGAAAATACCAGCACCATACTACATGATGCAGATACACCAAGAAATGGCGGCACAAAAAACGGCAGAGACTTTGTTTGTGGTTTGGACGCCATTGTTGACCAGAATGTGGCGTATTCCGTTCAATCAGTCGTATTGGAATCTATGTGTGGAAGTCTTGGAAAACTTTCGTCATAAAAACGTGTCTTTTGAAGTGATGCAGTCCAAAATTAAAGTGCTCAAGCGGCGGTGCTTTGGCGTGTCCAACTTTCCTATTTGGAAAGAAGTGGAAACAAGTTGGGACCAGAGCCTTTAACTATAATTATACTATATAAATAAAAGATACTTAGTGTAACATGATAGAATGTTCTATTTGTTATCAGCAACGACGTCATGTGGTCACATTAGATTGTGACCACCAATTCTGTAAATATTGTTGGTCGAAATGGAAGAACAGAGAGTTGGTATTTATGCAGAAAAAATATCCTACTTGTCCCTTGTGCCGTGCTGACCAGAAACCACACAAAACATATTCCGCAGTACATGTTATTGTGTTTCTACTTTTTGTTTTTTGGACATGTTCTCGAGAGCCTCCCAGTCCTGCATGAACTTTGTTGACGGACGCACACGCGGACGCTCTTTCAGAACTGCTGAGGCTTCCATAATGGAGATTTTGGGCGCAACGTAGTCCATTTCGTCACCCATGACCACGTACGGTTCCCAAGAATAGGCAAGTGCTAGACATCGTCGTTCTGCCAGCCTCGGTGAAATACGAATCGGACCTGTGGACTGAGAATCAACGTAATACAGTTGTACATCGCCGTCGACATTCTCAGGACGGATACAGGCAAAGTGGTGACGCATAGGTTGGTGAAGTATTATTCCTCGAAACTGCTGCTGTGTCAACAGCTCTTCAATCGATGCACCAGACCAGCACCGTTGCTCACGTGATTGTACTGCTCGGTAGACATCATACCCCTGTTGACAAATGGCGGTGACGATAGCTTCGACAGACCAGTCTCCACCCAACGATTCATGATTTAAAATAGGGTCCCCTGTATCAGTGTTGATTTTTTCACAGGCACTGTGCATATCTTCTGCTGTCACTGCAGCGGTTTTGAACATATTTTGAATCGCATGCAGACCACAATGATTGCCTCGTTGTCGAACAAAAAACATACTTCTTCACCTGACATTCAGCTTCTATATATATAACAAATATTTGTAAAATAAGTCAGAAGAATTAAATTTCAGCTAACAAATTTTGCAATTCTACTTCTGTCACTTTCTGACCTTTTTTGTGTGTACCACCATGCATTATGAAGCCAACTTGTCTTATCTCCCTCTGCATTGCATCTAGTCGGTTGTGTATTGGGTTGTCGCGGCACATTTCCAAGACCTCTGAGAGAATATTCGGCAAATAAGAAATAGATGCCATGATAATAAAAACAATGCTGACTTTGCCCATATCTGTCTTTGGCGACATGTCACCATATCCAACAGTAGACAATGTGACAAAAATAAAATAGAGTGTATTGCCAAAAGAATCAAACCCACTATCGCATGATTCCTGTAGTGCTTCGCATGGTTTTTCGGCAACAAATATAAGAGCGGTGCTCATCAGTACCACAAAAGTCAATTTGACAATCACTAGTAATCCCAGTAGTTGTTTGTACTTGACAAGTGGTTCCAGTGCTACTATTGCATGCATCAGTCCCAAAAAACGTAAGACCCCTCCCATGTTGTACAAACTATAATATGTATGAGGAACAAAAGCAAGCAACGATGATGAAATCAACGAGACAGTATCCACAACAAACAAGAACGATATGCCACTGGTCCTAGCAATCCCAATTGTGAGTATATGTGTGAGAAGAGCTGCAAACAGAATCGTCTCCCAAACCATTGTCCATTTGACAGATTCTTCATCAATACGAAACCATGGCGAACATGCCTGAGATGCATTTTCAAATATAACATCTGTTGTCAAAAACGGCAACTGGTGCATTTGTATTGGTTTGACGCCGTCACAGCGTTCGATACATGTCCAATTAATGTATTGAGGTGCTGCGAGTGTCAATGGATGACCGCATGCATTGATGATGCGCTGTGATGTGATTGTATATGTCCAAACATGGCAACTTTTACAAAAGAGTAGCGCTATCCATCCCTGATATAGCATGCTTGTCGAGGCTATGGAGTCGGCAATTGTTTTGAAACCTTGTAGTTTCCGTGTGGTATATATAATCAGACTATTAATAATAACACATGTGCAAATGGAAATCAGTAATAAATCGATGAAAGAGTGACCAACAACATCCCACTTTTCTGAAGAATCCCACTCTGAGAGGATATTGACAAAAGAATAGGTAGATATTACACAACTAACAGCTATCACCAGTGGTTTCCACATTTTAGAAAGTGGGTAGTTGTGTACTATCTACTGAAGTACATTCCTCCAGAAAAAACTCTGGATTCATGTCCTGACAAGTTTATGGATATGTAGTATATATTGTCAAATTAATTTGATACATGGACGATAGTCTCTTGCTTCTTGCAACAGCACTCGGTGGTCTCGTACTCTCATTTGTTATTGTCACTTTTTTTGATACTGACGGCATTACTGATGATGCTCTGGGTCGTGATTTACATCAGATGGCAATGCAAATGACAACATTAACTGTTGCCATTGTGTTCAAACCACTGACTGACATCTCCAACATTAGTGTGGATTTCCTTAGTCTGTTTATATTTCGAATCAAATGGGTGTTTGCCTTATTATTGTTCCTGGCAGTGACACTGATAGTTCATTATTACCATGCTGACATACTGACGATTTTGGATACGGGTTGGACTTGCTCCATTGTTCCGGTTCTGAAAAACATTGTGACACCCTTCCTCCAGGTCTTTCGTCTTGTGTATGCTTTATTTATCCCAGTTGTGAATGCTTTTGTGGTGTTGCACGGGCAATTGTTTAAGGCCTGGTACATTACTGCGGTCAAGTGTAACCATCGACGTTTTCTGAATGCAACCGAAGAAGGTGCGTTGGCAGTGAAAGAATTTTCCGCTTCTACTGCTGGGTTCTTTGGATTTTCGTCCACCAATAAAGAAACTGGTGGAAATTTCATGACAAATGATTTTGATTTTTCGGGTACTATTCGGCACAGTATGCGTGCATTATCTATGATGGAAAATGTTGCCATTTGTGCTTGTAATCGTTTTGAATTAATCTTCAATCTGTTGTTCATAGCAACCCGTGAACCGCATGTAGTAGCAGCTATTGATAATTACTATCAAATATTTGTGCGATTGGGTCAGTCGTTCTTTAGTATTCTCGAAGGAAAGATGCCAGATATATATCGTCTTAATTTCAAGTACGAACGCTATTTGATTGAGAGTGCTCTGGCAATAGATTCCATTTTGTTCAAATCTGCTGAAAAGATATTGTACGAATTGAGTGTTGGCTTGTCTCAGCAGGGTGACCAAGTAGAAAAGAATGCATTTGTACTCAATAACCGTCCGCTGGAAGGTCCCTTTACTATCGGCGCACATAATTTTGTTGCGATGTGGCATGCACTAACCACTATTGGCTACAATGGTCCCATGCATTTAATGTCTATTTTTGACAACAAACATCAAACATCATTTGATGTCAAGATGTGGTCTATGACAAAATCGTTGTCGCAACTACACAAAGCAGTGTATGCCCAGGCTGCACTAATGCAATGGCTTGTCTATGTCATCAAAACTTTTGTAACTGATGCAGACAACGCCATTCAAATCTTAAAAGAAGAAACAATCCCGTTAGACCTGAAATGTGACTGGGCAGAAGACGTTAAAACGTATCGTAACGTCCCATTGCACGAAACCGTGGCCTGTTCTTACTATTACTATGGTATTTACAGTTGGAATCTACCCTTCATTGTGTGGGGAATTGTGGTGGAACTCCTTGCTAAAAGTGTTTTTTCAAACGAGCAAAACATGTTTCGTACACTGCAGCGTTGGGAGGGTCCGTCTATAGCCCGTAATAAAGTGTACACCTGTCAAGAACGAACGTCAGCTACTGCATATGATTATACATTGTATGAGAACGCGCCCATTTCCCCCCACAACACTGATGGATGGATTTGGACACAAGATGGGGGTCAATGTAATTGTGAAATGCATTACGGATTTACTGCAGAAGAGGATAGTAAAGTATACAACCCTTGGTGTGGTCAACCCAGTTTGACTTTTGATGTCTTTGCACCGTTGGATGCGTTTATTATGCATGTTTCGCATGGTATTTTGGGGCCTGGTTTTGGTGATGCACTACCCTTTGTCGAACCGATGGAAGGTGTTGGTATAGATATCGAAGGGCCTAATGGTGAAGTAGTCCAAAAATATTTGAAGTTTCCTCGGGTTCTGCCACCATTAACCCGTACAGCGGTGGAATCGATGCGTGTCTTGACTCGAGTAGTCTTGTCTTGGAACGATATCATTACGGGTCATTGGTTCAATTATCCGGTCAATTGTGGCCATGGATTGAACAATTTACAGATTGAAAAAAAATACATGTCGAATCGAAAAGAAACTGATTCTAAGTGGAGTGAACTGACAGAAACACAAAAAATCAACAAGCGGTGGGCAGTTTGCGAAGACAAAAAATATGCTTCAACATCTAGCCCTTTAAAAATCTGCAAAAAATCGAATGACGCTACTGACTGTATGTGTTCGTATTTGCAGCCACTGACAAAGGATTCAAAATGCAAATGTATTTCACGATATCCAGACTTGGATGTGTCCGTGTCGAAAATGGAAGTCGGCGATTTGATAGATGACCGTTTTACCTCTCCGGTTGTGTCTTGGCATTGGTGCAATTCATTGACAATAGAATGGACGTTTCAAAACACTGGTGCGTTTGCAGATGCTTTAGATTATATGGTATCATTGGGTCCCATCAATCCCACTTGTGATGTGGCAGACAGAGCTTTCAAGGGAGAGAGTCTCGCGTCCGACGCGCGGTACGCCGCAGATAAGTCGACGTATTTATTAGCTAATACACCCACCCTCAGTTTTACAGGACAGTTTGTCAATTCAGAGACAAAACTAAATCACATTCACGATTTATATAGACAACCAGATGAAACTACAACTGCTGGCTGCACCATCAAGCCTGGTCAAGAAGTGAACGGAGTTTGGCAAAATCCAGAATGGTCTTGCAACGATTCTGAACGCTACAAGGATATTTCACTCTTTGACACTGTCGATGTCAATAGCAACGACCCAGAAAAGCGTCCAGGATGTCGTATTTGGGGACGGTTTGATTTTTTCTGTTCCGCTGGACTGTATGTACGCAATTCCAAACGTCTAAGCATGAACCTTGGCCGACAATTTCTACACAATGGCATCAGTGTCATTGCTGGTAATTACGCTGACATTAATTTTGAGACATTGCCGCGAATGTGTGATTATGAACGACAACAAGGAGCCATTGCTGCCATGATAGCAGGTCTCATTCCGAATGTCCGCATTGGGTTGAAAAAAGCCTTTGCTAAATATATCAACATGGTCCTGCAGGTCTTGTACATACAGTCGACACGGTCTGTCCTTGTCATTGGGAAGATGGCTACTACTATTGTGATGAACTTTAAAGAGTTGACCAAAGACACACTGATGCAGACTTTTACATCTGGAATGGAGACCATAGTCGATGGGTATTTTTGGGCAGTCATCTATTTTTGGGAGTCCACCCGCGACCTGTTAAATGAAATTAAACCCAAAGCAGGTAACATTTGTGACTCAATTGTGTCCATCTTGGAAACAGTGCGTGCTGAACTCAAAAAAGGTCTGTTAGAGTTATTTGCTCAGGTGGTGGAGCTTGTACTACAGCTGGCAGCAGCCTTGACTGGGAACGAACAAGTCATCGGGCCAATGTTTGAAAATGCCGGACGACTCTGGCTGAAAATTCAGCTCATTGTCATCGAAAAAATGTGGACGATTTTGGGTGGTGTCTTTGATTTTTTCACTGTCAACGGCGAAGGTAAAGAAGGCTTTGGTGTTATATTGAAGACAATGGCATCTACTGTCTGTGAACTGTTAAACAGCGTCATGTCCACAATTGATGATGCTTTACAAGTTGTTGGTACCACCATTGGTTGGAAAAACCAAGAGTGTTTAAAAATGGGCACCGATGGCCGACGTCTACACGAGGACATGCCCGACATTGTTCAGAAAATAGCGGAAACATTAGAATGGAACGGAAGCTCCGTCTGTGACCACTTTATGAAGGATGCAGCTGTCTACACCTATAATGAACTAAGACCATTAGAAAAGGCAACCTGGTTGGAGTGCATTGAATACAAATATTTAGGCATTCAAGTACAATTGTTGCTTGGTTCCAACAAATTTCCCACTGATATTTTTTACAATTGGAAACGCAAATACATGCTGGCTTTCGAGTCGCTCAAAGCCGCAAAGCTGATATTAGAACATTATGTGATGGCAAAGGACAGAGAGTGGGGCAAAGTGCGCCTTCTCATGTTGGAAAAAGGAATCGATGCCGATTTGTACATCAACCTGATTCAGACGTTGACTTCTTTCAGTGGGAATTTGATTCATACTTTCAAACTAACCAATTTTGTTCAGACCAGCTTGAGTTTTATGGACCCCGAGTACGACAATGAGGCAAATCCAAGTGAGACAGCACGAATTTGGAGGACATATTCTACATTTAAGACCACTGCTGAAACAGCCTCCTCAGAATGGACACGACGTGACATGACACAGCAAGTGTATCAGGCAAAAGATGCCATGCTAGACGTTAGCCAACACCTGCACGAGTGGTGGGCCTCCGTCGGCCGTCATGACGCAACTTCGACACATACAACGCGAACATTTGGTAAATTGAAACGCAAGATACTGCGTGGTTGGCACAATATGGATGCATTGAGTAAACGTCACCATCGCAAACTTAAAGTGCCGTTAGTCACCTCCATCAAGACATGCAAGGAACGCGGTGACGGTACAGCACCAACATGGTGTACAAACTGTAATATTATGGACAACGCTGTCGAGGCTGTCATACGACAAGCCAACGGACTCAGTCATTTTTATACCAATACTGACCATGGTCTGCCTTTTATCTTGGAAAATGTCTCTCTCTACTTTAATGAACTGGCAGAATATAACTCGGATTTTTTTGACACAACCTTTACAAAATTACAAAAAAGTGCCGGAGTTGCAACAGACGAAACACGGTGGACACTGCACGTAGCCAGAGACTGGGAGTTACTGTTCGCTGATTTATGGGAATATACAGGTAATGCGACACACAAAGAACAATGGTTAAAGCAAGTCGACAAATTGTTAAATGCGTCGAAAGATTTTGTGGAGGTTACAGACTCTACCTATATTCCCTTCTTTGGCTATAGTTTTTTTCACATCTATGACTACATTTTATTCAGTTCGTGCAATTTGGAAGAAAGTATATTTGTGACCACTACAACCCAAGAAAAACGTCTGGAATATATGGACACTGCCATTTTTGCCTGTGCCATCGCGATTCTGGTCATTGTGACCAGTACCAGTTGGTCAGTCATCCCATTGATTTGGTTGGTCAATACATTGGTGATTGCTATCATCGTCAATTATTTGTACTTGTACATAGTATATGGATACATGATTTCCTGCTTTCCATTGTCGCCGTACACATTAGTGGAGGACATCAATGCCTGGTACCACACACGTCTGGACCCTGGATGTTTTTACAAACTCTTTCCAAATATGGCCATCAATCCCTCGGAGGATACGTGTCTGACTTGTGCTGCAGCAGACCCATGGACACAAAAATTTACCGAGATTAACAAAGCAGCTGAGACACTCAGCAATGGGTCGCTCGCATCTCTCAACATTTCGCAGTCGTATTTGAATTGTGCCGAGTATATTTCGAATACAACAGTAGTTGGTCAATTGACACTACCAACATTGATGGAGGAATACTTTATTTTTTGGCCTGCGATATTTTGGGTACGGTGGAAGATGCCTGAAGTTGGTACTACTATTGTGGAATGGGGTCTTTTCTCGTTCGATTCGGTCATTGGTAAATTGGCACTCAGTGCCTATCAAGGAGAACCAATCGATGACATTTGGATTGAATGCTATAATGTCATGTGGTTAGACAATATTGTAGCCGGACTGGTGCTTCTGACCATCAGCTACATTACTCTGAAACTGACTGTTGTTGCAGTCCAGACCAGTATTCAATTGATTATTTTAGCGATGTATACATACACATCGCTGGGATATATCTCGTTGGCAGTAGAAAAAACAGTAGAAGCTAAAGCAAAAAAACAATAATATCAAGCTTTCATTTTGGCTTTAATGGACGGTTGTGGACAGTAATTATGTAATGTTATTTGCTCTGTTGTTACCCCCCATAAGTCATCATTCTGTGGGCGAGCAATTGTTATTTCTGGAAGACCAACAATGCCACGACTTATTTGTGTCTTTGATGCTTCAATGTGCTCTTCATAAATATGGGCATCTCCAATTCGAATGATGACTCTCCCAGCTTCCATGTCTACCTGATGAGCAATCAGATGCACTAACAGAGCTGTCGAAGCAATGTTAAAAGGCAGACCGAGGAACACATCAGAAGAACGTTGCGACATTTGCACTGACAGGCGCCCATCTGCTTCAACATAAAATTGGTACATGACATGACATGGTGGCAAACACATGCGTGACTGTTGTGCAGGGCACCATGCAGACAAGACTATTCTCCTCGAATGCGGGTCATTCTTCAATAAATCGAGAATTGTTTGAATTTGGTCCACACCCTGTCCAGAATAATCTGCTGAACAATCGGTGTATGCTGCTCCAAAATGCCTCCATTGAAAACCATAGACAGGCCCTGCATCATACCCATTCTTTTCAGAATTACCATCCCAAATATGAACTTTTTTGTCTCTCAATTCTTGTACATTTGTGGAACCACGCAAAAACCATGCAAGCTCTTCAACAATTCCACGGAAAAAGTGTTGATGTGAGTAGTGGAAATCCATCTTTAAGGTCGCATTCTAGTGTCAACCCAAAGACTGAGAGGACATTACCATTGCGAGTTTCTCGACAGTTTCCATGTTGGAGAATAGTCTGTAAAATGTGAATGTATTGATATTCAATGTTTGACATTTTGTGAAGACGCTGCTCATAAATACTCCAATATATATATATCTGGCTAGCAAAATCCAGTTTTTATTTCTCCTGGTGTATACATAAAGCTCAAAACTTAAGAAAAATGCTGGAGTTTCTTTTTGGTGCTGTTATTGGTGTATGGGCAGCTCAGCAATTCACATTGCCCAGTGTACAACAAGTTGTGAGAAATTGGTGGTCAAAACCTGCGGTGCCCGAAGAAACGGAAACTGAAACGGAGGCGGAAACATTCTCTGGTCCAATGCCTGAATTATGACCTGGTTCAAGACCAAATTTAGAGTAATTTATGATGGAAGTCCAGATGAAAACGATAATTAAAAACAACAAATTAATCTAGAACAGAATTAGTACAAAAGAAGGATAAGTTGTTTAATTTGTTGTTTAATTTGTTGTTTAATTTGTTGTTTTAGTATAGTAATGAGACGATATTGACCGCTATGAGAGCTGTGACCATGCCGAGTTTAACGGGGTGTCCTTCCGAAATGTCTCCGCCTGACAATGTAGTGTTTCTGTCTGAGGGTGGAGTAGCAGTAGTTGTAGAAGGGCTATCGGTACTGTCTTCGGTTGAAGGATTGATTGGGGTTACTGTTGTTGTCTCTGATGGTTGTTCTTGTGAATCAGCTTCTGTTGTTTGGTCTGCAGATGCCTCCATAGTTGTAAGACGACGTCCATTTAAACGACGTCCAGTTGTAGTGACAGCGGTATATGTATCAGCAATGACCGACCACTCGTCACCCGTGTCAGCTGTGTTACCTGTTTTTCTCTTTGCACGATAGATTGATTTACATTTGTGATCGTTGGTATCTAAGGTTGGAGTCCCGACCTTTTCAATGTCCATCTCTGTATCGGCAGCTTCTAATGTAATTTTAATAGTGGTGTCTGAAGCATCGACACATGCACCTGCATATGCAACAACGATATCAATCGATTGTTTTTTCTTGATGACAATTTCTGTGTTCGAAAGATATGCATCCTTTACTTTGTTAATTTCAGCTTTGTATGCGTCAAAAGTACCTGGGACACCACCAACCGATTCAAATTTAGTTTTCATAAGAGCTTGAATTTCTTCTTCTGTTTTCACGGGAGCGGTCAATTTTTCTTCCGCGGTTTTGGCATCCTCCGCAGCTTGAATATCGGCACCTTTTTGAGCAGCAATGAGTTTCGCAATTTGATTCTTTTTAGCTTGTACTGCTTTTACTTTACAGCCCAAAGCAGTTTTAAGAGTGACTTCAGCTTCAGTGCGACAGGTTTCTCTGTCAATAGTGTCACAATCGTCGATGATATCAATAATGTCTTTGGCACCCATATCAAGTGCAGCATCCAGTTCTTCATCTGTAATATCGGCAAGACGGCGTCCACTTCCATCTTTGGCATCTGAAATACGCTTGAGTTCAACCTTCATTTTGGTTCTTTTTTCTGCCTTCGTTCCGGTTGCTGCTTTCATTTTGTCACAGATGTATTCGGCTACCGCTTGTTTTTTATCATTAAACATTTTTGCTTTACGTTTCAATAATGTAGCCACTTTTGTCGCTTTGACAGTAATATCGGCAAGACTTCCGTCTTCACCATATGATTTCAATCCATATTTGAGTAGTTCTTTGACTGCTTCGCGTTTGGCCCGTCCTTTCTCAACGATGTCAGTTATGGTGGCAGCAGTACCACTCGCTAATTGTTTTTCTTCCATTAAATTAGCATCGTCACAAGCAGTTAATGCTTCCGCATCTGAAGTTGTTGCCCTAACACAAGCTACGGCAAATTTGTCGCCAAGTGCTCGATCTCACCTTCTATAGGCAATCTACAATAAGTTCCCACTCCATCAAAATCCACACTGAAGCCAACTGGGAGGACATTAATATTGTCATCAACCATGTAATTAAGCGTACCGGTTATATCACCAGTAGTCGTTACCTGAAGAATCAGAACACGATTGTTCGCATCCGGTCCGCGTCTACCTACATCGCCTGCAAACCAACCTACATTGTTGCTGTACAGCGAAGTCGCTCCATTTGTAGTAAAGTATGAAGAAAAATTCCCGTCTGCATCCGTAGTGTCAACTATGGCCAAGTCTGTAGCACCCATGACACCGATACCGATCGTAGCATATGTATCATCTTGAATAGTTGGAAAATAATCAAAGAAAACAGGGTTAACACTGTCAGCATTCCAATTAGGAACCCATTGTGAGTTAAAGTTAAAGGAATTAACAGGGTTAAACGCTCCTTCGGGAGTATTAATCTTTAAAGGATAATCGTAGGTACCAAATACTTGTAATATGCTTTCACCTTCTGTCATGTCGACATAAAAACGGTAAGTCAATCCACTGCTTCCTCCCACAGGACTTATTGCTTCAACAGTGAGCGTGAATGCCGTATCACAAGTTTCGCACGACCCATCGTCCACGGTGGCGGTGGAGTCGTAGTTGGATGCTCCCTCGGTTGTACAGCCAAAAGCTGGATTATCAACGGCACAACTACAGTGAATGTTGTACAACGTAAATTGATTGTCACAAGCTGTTGTCATGGTGTCAGCTGAATTACTACATGCATTGGAACATTCAGTTCCAAATTTGGTTTTCAGCTGCGCACAACTTAAAACCTCTGATTTTGTTAGTGTCAAGTATGATAGACTGATAAATATTTTGAAAATGTTCATAGTAATATAATAAAAATGTGGGTATTTATACTTATTTTTTTACGAGAACACATTGCCATGTGCACATTCATTTCATCGAAATTGCATACATCGGTGGCTGGTAGCCCACAACAATTGCCCAGTGTGTCGGCTATCTATGTCCTGATAGCTTGTGATATGGCAGCGTCAAGCGTGTCAAACGGGATGTAGAACGTACCCTAAGTTATGATAAGTTATCTGTTTGAAATGTACGATTTACATACAATCGTTTCATTTTGGCAAACTTAATTTTCTTTCCATCAGAATCGACAATAGGAACTTTATTTTCATCGTGTAAACCAGTAGACGTTCGAGTCACATAATATAGGCCATGCTTCATTGTATGACGAACATATCCAGTCTCTTTGTCTTGTGACTTTATTATAACACCAACGATCATACCAACTGCAAGTTCTACTTCTCTTTCAGGCAATTTCCAATAAAATACATTTCCAACAAATCTGTCCGTTTTACTACCACCACCCGTAACCAAAAAACCGAGGTTGGGCTGTGGAAGAATGTAATCAGACTTGCTTGAATTTCCTCCTGGTGTTTCAGACTGTACACCCCAGTAAACGCCTATGCCTCCATTGTTCGTACCCAGCAACGCTTCTTGTAATGCCTGTAGTTTTTCTTCGCACTTTATCTTGTTTCTGCGTGAATTTTTTTCCTTGTATTTCTTAATTTGTCTAGCAATGGAAGCAACTAATAACATAAGATTTTGATTTACTATTTCTCTATGATGTCGGACGATTTTTTTGTGGTCATCTATTTGTTTCATACTGAGAGTTATATTTTCCATCTTTTCGGCGCATTTTGCTTCACTTGGTGCAAATAAATGGAACATATACAAAAAAAACATTAATACTTATATATAGGTAAATTGATGTCGTAATATTTGTTTGTCAGATTAAAGAAAATAAACTAAAATATTCTTGATATCCTATATCCGTAACAAAGGCTCACTACGAGCGTGACCGGACATTGACAACCGCTGCTTTAATAGCATCTTCTGCCAACATTGAACAGTGTAACTTGACAGGAGGCAATTTCAAATACTTTTTTCGTGTCTGGTTCCAATCCAAATGTTCAGTCTGTGGATGTGGTTCAACTTTTTTTGAAGTCTGGCATTAGCATGTGAGGTCATACATTGTTTGTCTCCACATACAGGGGCGCTCACAGGTCTCTGACTGTCTGATATCTTCCATATCAATACATCCATCTTTATTGGTGTCGCAGTCCGAAAAGAGCCGGTGGTAATGTCCGCCTTCAACGGCTAAAATATAAGGCCGTCTCAACGCAAACGATTTGGTGGACGATTTGGCCTGTGTTTGTCGATGCAAACTGATACTGTCAATACATTGGTCACTGACTATGCAAGTCCAGACTTGTTCATGCGTCACTGGGCAACTTGACACCATTGACAACGAAATCAGAACTTGCAGAATTATCTTCGGAATCATCCGCATTTTTTTTAAAAATGATGGCAGTTATACTGCTGTTTTGCCAAATCCAGTCAAAGTTCAAACATTCTTCTATATAGCATTGCCACAGATGATGACATGGCCACTGGCATTACTGGCACTAGCACAAGACTTGATGTTCCAGGACATCTTCTGTGGCGGGAACAACTCCAAAAACTTCACAGCAGTATTCGAAATCTTTCAGACACAAATCCTGCAAATATCATGGAACATTTTTTCACTCAGGCATTGGAAACTGAGTTCGCAAACAAAACGAATGATTTTCGTTCTGTTATCAAAAAAATGATGATACAGGCGGTACAACATCCTACGACATCAAGTCCAAGGAGTGCAGCTGCCGCCATTATTGCCCAAGTTATTAATGAATGTCAGGTGGGACATTTTTGTTTGTCCGATATACGTAATCAAGTAGTGTTCCAGATATATTGCCAATGTGGTGTGACCATCGATACCTATTTTGAACGTTTCTCAAGTCCACCCGGCACCGATGACGAAAATAGATGTTATTCGATAGTAGCTCACGGGAATGCTGTCTGTAATGCGGAGGAAACTAAAACATTGTCAAATTTATTGTTGTACATGCAATTTTTAAAACGAATATTTGTAATCCGACAATATCTGCACAATCCATGTAGAGAAATACACAGATATAGATTGAATTGGATTGGGCCAATGTGGTCAGCACACATCGAAGAAGAAAACTTGGGTGCTTTAATTTGGGACTTATTCTTGGATATTTACTATTATAATGCCGCAATCATGTCTTTGAAATGTCCTAATGCATAAACAGACATATTTCTCCAGTTTGAAGATTCTTGAACTACCAATGGTAATTTGTTAAGTGCCACTGATAAATCTTCAATGCCATTAACCAGATTGTGAATATCTGTTAAAATATCAAGCTGACCTTTGCCTGATTTGAGCATGTGTGTAGTAGCGTGTAAAGTATGGACTGTATCAGAGATGTCATTAATCATGCTTGATATTTTATCTGGATGGTAGGTATGTTGCAACGTTGTCACAGTGTTGGCTGTCCAAACACCACCAACAACAAGGGATATGGTCAAGACCATAAGGCAAAAGGCTGTTATGACATTGGCAATGGTACTAACAGTTGAAGCAGTTTGGCTAGTTTTCACTTGCATTATTCTTAAATCGGTGCTTATTAAATAGTTTTTTATTGTTCAAATGCAAAAATAAACTCAATCTTTTTCTATAAAAATGTTAATTTCTGTTTCGAGAATGTTTGACAAGCCTGCTGTCTGGTGTCAATGCGCAGCTGTGCTCACAGCCACATTGGCGTTGTCCTCTGTACTCTCTATCCAAACGCTTACACAGAAACAAGATATTTTATGGTCTGTTGTTCTGTTCACTACTGCACTATTGCAAATACTAGTGGCAGAGCATGGTTACCGGCCAAAACTTGTCTGTAGCGTCTGGCAATGTTGGTCAGGTGTCCTGGTTATGTTAGTTGTTGCTGGAGACTCGTCTCTGTTGTGTGCAGTTGGCGCAGTGGGTGCAGTCGTCGTACCGCGGTACTATGTTGCTGTATTAGCCGTTGGATTGCTTCGCTATCCAGATACACTGTCGGTACTGATACTGTTCAAACTGTTGGCTGAATATGTCTACTTTGAACAGTCAAACAAGGCAGTAGGAAAAACACATGTGTATTTGAAACAGGCAGTCGCTGCTCGTGCCGTGGGTATTGTTGCCGAATCGATACTCCTATGGTATGTACGTTGTTTTTATCGCTTTCCCCACGTGTTTCGGTGGACACCTGTCCTAACAGGCATGGTTGCAATAACAGTTGCTGTCTGGTGGTGCCAGTGTTTTGTGGCGGACACAACAGTGTCTCCAAAGTCGATTGTCAAAGCAGTGGGGCATGGTCTGACACCGTCATTAAACGCCGCAAAAAACTGTCCTGTCTGCTCTGCATGTCTTACACGTCTTGATATTGAAGATGTCTTTGACTGAGAAGACCGTGCGAGGCTGCTTGGTACATGGCTAGTGTCAGCGAATGAGACTCTTGACTTTTGACAAAAGCCCGACAGATTGGCAGCAGGTTGTCCGGACTGTAGATGTCATACAGCGACATTTTAGAATGAAATTCGTCGTAGAGTTTCCACCAATCGGAGGCAGTTTCCGTCTGATGACGCTGACACAATAATGCTATCCACAAAAATCCAAGCCAAGGATAGATTAAGGTAGTGTGTTGGTCGTCGATACCATACATCCACGCTTCCCATGTAGTTTCTGGTGCGACTGGTCCAGATAAAAATAAGGGAATCGGATAGTGTAATTCCTGATTAAAAGAACGCCAAAAATTTCCAGGGACAATGTTCCAATACACCGCTAGAATTCGTGGTAGTACTTCCTGTGTTGTGTATAATTCGGTTTGTATTTTGGTTTTGAAACGAGTGTGGTAGTCTGCCAATTCATTTTGTTGAACCGTGTCGCGTTGGTTGATACAAATAAGCTCCAAAGCACGAATGGTCTGACAGAAAAAAACATTCGATGTCAACAAGTAACCATCGTGTTTCCTCGAACTTTCCCACGATGCTCCTGGTGGTTCATAGAAACTGTCTTCTTTGACAAATGTTTCCAACCACTCGAAGGCACGTCGGGTGTGCAAGTACAGTTTTTTTAACAGAGCTGGTTTTGATTCGTACAACCAACTAACCATAATGATGAATTGTGCATTTGCATCTACTACAGGGACACCATTATTGTCATAGTCAGCTACTATATTTCCGGACCATGATTCAGAAAATCTCCAAGGTACTTGGCCCTCCGATGACATATACTTGGACAATAGGACAACATATTCTGCCGCATACTCTATGTCACGATTCTGCAAACGCAATGCCATCACAATGAAAAAGGTTTCTCTAGTCGATATATATTTGGAAGATGGTGATGTATACCAACCACCATTTTTGTAGCGGTTGTTCGACAATTGGACATCAAACGGGTCTGATTGTACTGTATGACGGAAAGTGAGAGAACGCGGAATACAGGCCACAGTGGCTCTGTATATTAGTAAAAAGGGAAATGTAAACATTTAGTTCTATAAAGATGCTTTAATAGTATTCAATGTCCTACAAGACTGGATTCTTTTTTTCGCAAACGGTCACTGAGTCCATCGTTTACCACAAGAAAGACAGTGGGCAAAAACGGTCATGGGTTCATCTGCACCGCGTGTTTGCTTTTCATAATAGTCAACTGTTCTTTTTTTACATTTGCCACAAACCAAAATGGACTTTTGTATCTCTGGAGCATACTCAATATGTTTGGGATAGGCTTCTTCCAACCACTCTTGTCGTTTTTGTGCTTCCGTTGTCCCCATCAACCACAAGTCTGGGTCATCGAGCAGTGTTTCAACGGAGCTCTGGTCCAATGCTGAAACATTGGCTGTGTAGCCAGCACAAAAAAGACGAGCTGTCTGTGGAGTTGGCGAGGTGTTCAACACCAGTTCAGCGACCGGGTCAGGGAGTCTTTGCCTAACATACTCTTCGACCATAGTGCTATTTGACAAGGCTTGCCTTTACGATTTTCATAAGAACTACATATTTGTTTCAATCTGTGGCGCTTGTCGCTTGGCGTCTACTTCTTTTTTCGGTTCCGTCTGCAAAAAATCGTGATGTTCGGAGACAAAATTGTGGTACATATTGAAACCAAAATGGCACGCTTTATACAGTCAATGTGAAAGTCATATCCGATGTATCAAAACGAAATAGTTTGTGATTATATCTATACAAATTACAAACTTGCGTGGCCCCGTAAGGCATTGCGTTCTTCCAAAATACTTCTCAGTGTACGCAAATGTCCACGTCGCAGGTGGCGTTCCTCAGGAGTGATGAGGAACCCAGCAGGCGTGAGACCAAGCTTCCAACGTTGAAACCTGTCATTCATAAATGATGCCAACTTTCGGTCGGGTACCTGTATGTCTTTACTCACCTCGTCAATCCTGAAACGCAAGAAAAATCGCTTGGATTTCCCGTTCACGGCATCGACTTCGTCAGGAACGGGTACTGAATGGAAAGGTGTTGACTGAAACCACACACCGAGAGCACGGAATGTATCTTTTGGCTCGAAATATTGAATCGCATTGACGGCACGCCCACCAGCCAAAAACCATGACGGAATTCCACTATAATATAAAAACCCAGTATATGAAAACGGTATTCTTTCTCGGTCTTTGCTTTCGATGTCGGCGTTTCGCGACAACAAAATACTTCTGTCTTGATGCCAAAAATGAAAATTGGAGGGAATGCCACCGCCGAACAGTTCCACCGTAAAATAATATTCTTTTTCATTGGGCAAAGGGTGGAAAAACGGCGCCGCTTTCAAACCTTCAAACATCGCGGCCACATCTGCTTGAATGGATGTGCGCAATGGCGAAATCACGTCGGCAATGTTCGATTCTGGCCATAAATAATCAGGTCGTGTTACACTCACCTGCTCGCGAATTTGAAAATAATCGACAGGAACGCCAGTTTGGCTGTGGAATTTAACCCCGTTAAACGACATGGGTTTTCCAGGTTGAAAAGACGCCAAGTCGTCGACAAACCCGTTAAACAATTCAATAACGCCAAATTTATTCGTAACGTTCTGGAGGTCACCGAGAGTCAGTCGGCTGACTTCGGTTTCTTCCCTGCAATTGTGAATAAAACTGGAGTCGTCGACGTGAACAATGTGTGGTAGATAGTCTGAGCCTTTGAGAAAATCCTTCATGTCCACTGGCAGGCCGTAAACAGGGTTCGCAGGGGCATTGATTTCTCGCACGTCCTGTTTTAGAGCTGTACCGTCGACGGGCTGCTGCCATTCACGCGGCCATGATTTTGCGAGAGCCTCCAGAACTTCACGTGTGCGCCCTTTTAGATAGTTTGCGTGATTAGAATCGGTCGGGAACGTCGCAAATGCGCGTTGTATGTCCGAAAGTTGAACCACTTCGGATTGAAAAAGGTCATGCAGATTTTTTGCCGCATCGTTAGCATTTTGTACTTTGTCATCGTCTCGTGCTTGTATATTTTTACCCTTGCGTTCAAAAATGAGTGCCCGATACTCGACAGACCTGCGCAATGATGGAGTTGCTCCAGGCGGATGAAATGCCGCATGCAAAACACCTCTTTTTCCATTCACGCCCGCCGAACGAAAAAAATACGCGTCACCGGGTTTTATATCTGGGGCAAAGTGTATTTTTGCCCCAGGCCGTATGTGTTTACTGTCGACGCTCGCCGCCACACTGCCACCAAATAGCCTCACTTTTACAAGGTCTGCGTCTTCGTAATAGTCACTAGGTAAAAATCCCAATGCGTAGTCTCTGACCGATGTTAGAGGAATCCACACATTTACCACGTCGATAAGATTTTTTTTGTCTGGGTAAAACTGGTTATCCATTTCAACATTGTTTTGACGGTGCCATTCGGGGTCACGCGCGACTTGCTGTGAATAAGCAAGCTCGTCCGAAAAGTAATCTAAATGCAGCAGCGGGTTGGCAGCAATTGCAGTTCCCTGTTCGTCCGGTGACAACCCGGCTATCCTGTATATGGGATTTGTCGTGACGACGACAAATAATTCTGTCTCATTTCTACCTTCTGAACGTGCATACAGGCGCGAGATATAGCTTTCCATACACGTCTTGAAATTGTTTTTCTTGACTTCGTCAACAAAAAAACCACCCTGTAATAGGCGAAAACGGATACGGGGGTCGAGTTGAATCGCCGAAACGCCACTTTCTAAATAACTTTCCCCATTGTACGGTCGTACTTGCATTGTTTCGACTCCAATGTCCATTGTCTCGACATTTTCTTGGTTCGTCTCGTGCTCCCCGAGGCCAATGGTCACGACTGATGTTTTCGCCCGTTTATAAAATTGTTCTGAGAGAAACGTCATACGAACAGTGGGTGGTTTTGTATCATCTTTCTTTTCTTTCTTGTTAGTTGGAAGAGAAAATTGACGATACATTGTGATGCGACCTATCCGCCTTTAAATAGTGTCCATATACTGAGCCGGTGGATGGCTTTAACTATTGAACAAAAACATTCATCAAAATCGTTTTTTTGTTACTATTTAGTGTCTGTTTTATTTTTGAAATGTATCATCAATTTGCACCTTCCGAAACAAAATATGGTATTATTCCTGCTGTCAAATTCGACAAACACGATTCTGGCGCGTCGGTTGAAAAAATCGGCACAATCCAGTTTAACAGTAGTGCCGATTTGCACGGTTCAATCGCCTCGGTCGCCTCTACAGGTAAAGAAATTCAGTACCATAGAGGCGATCATGTCTCAGTGAAGAAATACCACAGTCTGATAAAGCAATTTGAATATGAAGAATCAGATTCTCTTTTTTTCGAATTTGAACAAATGAATGCTGGATTTATTGACGACGAAGAACGTGAAATAAGTTTTGTTCGATGGCAAACTTTACATTTGCTTTCTGTAGGTAATAACACGCTAAAAAATGTCGGAGGCCAGAGAACACGCGAAAAATGGAATCTGTTGGTGGAACAACGCCAAGAAATCGTCAAAGCAATTTTTCCTGGAGCTGGTTATGAAGATGAACTGTTGAAAATGGAGTTTCAGGATATTAAAGAAGCCGCAGAGAAAAAAGGTGTAGGTGGGGATTATTTTGAAGGGATACGCATTCGATGCAACCAAATGATGAAAGCTATGCTTACACAAGAAGTCAAATTGCAACAAAAGTTAGCAATGGTGGAACCTCAAGGGGCACCACCCATCTATGGTTTTGATGATGAATTGTTCACAATCGCAATGCCAAAATTAGAATCCGAACTCCTAACCGCATACCCTAAAGAAATCCCAGACTATATCCAGTATCAACTGGTCGCACTTGTCCACTTATTCAATAAAGCCGGAGTGAAACGAAATGAAACGAATATACGTAACTATATGACGAATGGCAAAAGAGTGTACGCTATTAACTTTGGTATGGATTCACCCGCCCTCGAACCTGACCCACCAAACACCGTTTCCTCAATGTTTTTGAACTCAAATGGAAACTCATTGTCTCGCCGCCGCATTTTACGCGAGTGCCTTAAGGATGAACAGACATTTGAGGAAAATTCACGAATGGGATTGGACATCATGAGGTTTCTGGACAATGGTGGTAAAGATCTGCGACATTTCATCGATTATCATAAACTTTTATTACAGGATAGACGGAATGGATTACTGAAGTTTTACACCCAGCCCGCTTTTGATTTTGACCCCAAGTCCGACTCGCACTTCAAGCTTCAAAAACCACGGTGAGCCACCGGTCGCGGAGATTGCAAGCGATAGTAAAGAACGGAAATTGTAATGTTAATAGTATTGTCTCTCTTTCAATCTGTTTCTTGTACATTACGAACAATACGAAAGTAGATTTCGTACCATTTATGACTACCTATTGTATACTCACCTGTCAATGCTTCTTTCGGTATATTGTCAAAAGCTGTTTTTTGACCAAAGCGTACGTAGTAGCCGTTATCTATCCGGGGTCTCTGTTGTATTGAAGACCTCTCTGTGATGGGAAAGATGGGTCTTTCTAATTTGATTAGTTGTTTGATAGTATTCATTGTGTCTTTCGAGTGTTTTGTGGACGGTACAAAATGGTAGTTGCCGCGAGCCCATTCATAGATGGAACATCCGTATGTATTGTTTGTAATATATGTAAAATCCAGAAATCCTTGGTCAGCAAAAACATCTGTCATGCAGGCTATGGCATATTTGTAAAAAGTGGAAGAATGTTCACATTGCAGCGACATGTCAGGCGTTGTTGCTGAATCCAGTTGAGGATAGTGTAATTGTTGTACGAGACGATGCATTTTGACAACATATCCTGGATTTCGATTGGTCACTACTGGATATACTTGACCAGTGCCTTCTAGATGCAGCAGTGGCAATTTCGATTCACAGGCAACTTTGGGCCATTTTTCGTACAGTGTTGTTAAAGAACAATTGTGAACAAGTAGCTTGCTTCGCCAAGCATCTCGTGGATGTAGTGCTGCCCAGATATGATTTCGATAGGGAGCATCGTAGGTGATATATTTGCTGTGAGCACTGGAATCCACAGCACCTTGTTCAATAGTGGGAACATAAAGATGCAATACTGCCGACATAGCTGACAAAATATCTGCTGTCCCTGGCTGCACCCACTTTACAATTTCTTTACATTGTTGATATACTTCCCTAGCAAAATCTTCACAGTCACCAGTAAAAGAGCTGCCGCCGTCAGCAGTAGGTTCTCGGGGAATTTCCCATCGTTCGGTACCCACTGGCGTCGGCGTTAATCGGACATCAGGAGTATAGTTGATGCTCACCTGTGCATGCATTGTGACTGCATCTGAGATTGCTACCAAGCAGCGGAGATGTTTCGACTTGACATTGCCTGAGGTCAGCATATCACTAATGTTGTCGACGAATGTGTTTTCGGAGATGACATTTCTGGCCAATGCCACTTGCAGTTGTTCTTTGTGTGTACGCAGCGCCGCTTCTTTGTGACAACCTAAGCAAGTGGGTATGAGACAAAAAGCTCCGGACGGCATCGTCGTTCCAAGATGATTTGTATAATAGGGAGAATGGACCCTGTCCAATCCCTCTACAATTGACATGAGGCCATTTTTTCCAAATCCTTGTATCCATGTCAAATTAGCTTCACTGGCCTCTGCCAATTGTACGTGTGTATTATTTTGCATGGTGTGTACTGTCAAAGGAGCTGACAACATGGAAGCTGGTGCTGGACAGTTGAATTCGATTGAGACCTGACCTGTACAGACTGGTGGCCGAGTCGAAGCATCATGAACATCAAATGTATATTTCTTTGGTCGACATTGCGACATATCCACTGCAAACGACCCCAAAAACTGGCTCACACTCTGGTTGTCATCGTTCATTCGACTGCAGAACAATTGACACACAAAAGCAATTTCTGAAGACTTGTCCAACATCTGCAGAGATTGTTGGTTCGGAGTTGTGTCAGAAACGGTCAACATTGGTGGTTCTGTTGGTACAGACAGAAAGAAAACAGCAAAGACATTTTCAGCAAAATAGCTGTGAAGATTAGTGACTTTGAATTTTACTACGTTTGAGGCCTCCTTCATCTATTGAAAATCTCTTTCTCTTATATAGTCCTCGATAGTGGCTACGCTGCCACAGAAATTTTCGCCGTGTTGTCAGATTGGTGAAATCAATGTTCACAATTTTCTGATTTGCAAAAAAGGAATGCATTATTCGTATGGAACTATTGTGTTCTAGCCATTCTACTATTCGTTGGTACCAGACATCTGAACCAATCTGCTCTTCAAACTGCAGCGCCCATTGTAACAAATGATGCAACGCCAGCTTCTCACGCATGCTGAGCGAAGACACATTGACAGGGAGTGACTTCGCCCGTCGCAGCCATGCTTCTTGGTCGTGGTAATGAACGCTACACGTAGAACGAAATGCTACAAAAGAATGAGTCGATAAGTATTCGGAAACTGAATAGTCAACTACTGCAGGGAAACTTTTCATCAGGTGCTAAATGTATAAAATGTGTTGGCGATCGGTTTATAGTCACTATGGTTTGTTGATGGCTTATAGTAATTTAATTTTAGTTAGGTTTTGTTGTTATGGTTTAGCTAAGTTGACCCCCGACACGATATTTTTCATACTCCATGTCTTTCAGGAACGCGTTCTCACCGTTGCGCACTGAGCGACAACCTGGGTAGACGTTAGGTCCCCAGTGACCTGTATTCATTGTAAGTTTGGTAAACGAATCCTTCTTACTGTCGTAGGACAGTTGATGTCCCTGGAAACAGACAGTGTTGAGATGGCGGACAGGTGCCAAAAAGTTGTCGGGATTGCCGTAGTTTTGAAGACGGTCAAAGCCAAGAGCCGAACTGTACGCATCAGCACCAGGATAATGCTCACCGTCAGCTGACAGAGTAGTGTTACCCATATTGAGTACTTGGTTCGAATAATGACCGCTAATGTCCAGTGGGTTTTGAATCTCTGGTTTACCGGTACCTGGAATCCACAGTGGGATAATATCACGTGAGAACGAATCTTGTGCAATTTCCGAGAGAAAAGAACCAGCATCTCCAGCACCTTCAAAGCAATTGCTGCCTTCTCCAGACACATAGGAATGTGCAAAGATATCTTCTGCAAGAATGATGTTCTTAGGCTGTTTGACAACAGATTTATGGTAAAAGGTATAATGACCAATGTGAACTTTATGGATGACATCATCTGTGAGCATGAAATCGTGATGACCGTGGGCAGTAAAGCCAGTGTCGAGTCCGCCTTTCATCAAGATGGCCGAAGCCATATTGTAGGTCTGGAACGGACGTAGCAATAGAACAGTTCCTGCTCCGGAGGTGTCTACACCTGCAGCACGAGCATTTTTGACTGCAATCGCTTTGCATTTTGTAAACTCCATGCGTTCAAAGTTGTCGGTATCCATCGAATAGATAAAGATATCACGTTGTTCACCTGCACCGTCGGCTGGAAACACAAAGAACTCCCCAATTTGACGCTCTCTGACTAGCAAGTCACGTGGTTCACCAATGAAATCAATATCAAATGGGCGTGTTTCAAAGACTTTACTACCACGAAAGGAGAGCAAATTTCCTGGTCCCTTTTCGAGATTGTCAGCTGCACCTGCACCTTTGCGATAGAATTCGACTTCGGCCGACGGCACCATGGTCACGTAAATGGACATTTTACTGGGCAGAATCCACACATTGGGACTGACACCTTCGTATTTCATCTGGTCCTTCAATTCGGCATCCAACAAGTACAGACCACGTTCCTGTTTCTGAACGACGGCCCAGCGACGCCGCTGTTGACGCAACAGCTGGCCAGGACGGGTGACAGTAGAACCATGTTGTCTATCCCATTCTTTGTAGTGGTTCTTGCAACTCAAGAGGGCGTGGATAACTCCGTGATACGCTGTTTCGTTGACAGAATCTACAATTTGACGCAAATTCATTAGGTAATGTTGTCTGCCTTGGTCGGTTTTGTAAAAACCATGTTCAATGATAAAGGCCAGACCTCTGCGAACTAAGCGGTCCGACCTGGATTCACGTTCAGCAGTCACATATCGAGGAACACCTTGGTGAGGTTCGAGGTCCATCAACGTTTTATTGAAGCGAAAGATATCCCACTTGACTGAGAGGTCTTCGGTCAACACCCATGGGAGTACATCAGAAGTGTACCAGGCATCATCTTCAGTAATGAGGTAATCAAGGACTGTTTCGAGATGCTTATTTTTACCTGCATAGGCTTTAGGTAAATTAAAAGTTTCGTGAGCGAACTTATCTTCGGCTAACATTTTGGAATATTGTGGTTCGACAGAGCCAAAGAATGGTTGCAGTGCATGATTAGGACTTCCAGTACCGACAGAGCTGAGATTTGTTGTATCTTCGTATGACATTTTATTAGAAACATTGGGTCTTATATACTGCTTTTTTATTGTCCCAAAACGACAAAACACTTTTTACAAATATAAATTCAGATGTATTTTTTTAGTATTTAACTACGTATCGGATTTTGAAATGGGTCTACTCTTTACAAAATTGGAAGAACTGTGGGCTTCGTTTCAGCGAGACAGTTGCATACTCATTCTAGGCTTGGACAATGCTGGTAAAACAGCTGTACTATATGCATTGAAATTGGAAGAACCAGTTGAATATACCATCCCAACACTGGGCTTCAATTTAGAAGAAATTAAAATGGGCAATGTCAACATTAAAATGTGGGACATCGGCGGTCAGACAAAAATTAGAGAACTGTGGCCACATTACTTTGAACAAGCAAGTGGTATTGCATTCGTTGTGGATTCGAATGATATTGATAGATTAGAACTGGCCAGAGACGAATTGCATGCATTGGTTGCCAACAAAGAACTGGCAGGAAAACCATTTTTGGTCTTGGGTAACAAGCAGGATTTACCACAGGCAGTCGGCAGAGACCAACTCATACACACATTGGGACTTGATTTGATTCAAAGCTCACCATGGCATATCATTGCATGTTGCGCTCTCAAGAACTCAAAGCTGAGAACTGGCTTTGAGTGGCTGGCACAACACTGTTAAGCGATGGCCTCGGGGCTGGCACGGATGGTACAAACAGTTCGTTGCCAAATAGTCTCTGAAACTCGACTGCGGTCATTCTGCGCCCACCGTAAGCCGGTGAAGACGTGGAATAACGTTCCCAGGGTGAAAAAACATGTTCAGTAATGGATAAACCCTGCTGTTCGTAAGCCATACTTTCTGAACACGAGTATAACATGCAGAAAAAAAAAACATATTCCATATACTGCGAGAAATTTTTCAATGAATTGACTGGACCAACTACTGTTCCTTTGACCGGATACCAAATGCATCTATAAAAAGGTCAGATATCAATAAAGATACAAAATTTCGTCTTTTGATAAATTTTTACAGTACAAAGGTGTTCAAGTCCAAAAATCTACTTGTGAGCAAGCAGTCTCTTTTCTAAAGATGCACGGCACTACTTATAATGTATCTGACTACTGGTGTACAAAAGAACGCGATGCATGGTGGAAAGCCATAAAGTATGCAGAACTGGCTGAAATGGAAGAACAGTCGCTTCATGAGCGCTGTTCTGCTGTCAGACTTGGCCGTCTACAATGGACGATATTCCTACAGCATGTGACACCCTGGCAACCACAAGTACCAAGGTTACCTGTTGATTAAGCAGATATTTAAAACATATGTTGGACCTGGCCGACCTGTTGACAAAAGACTACTGATGATACGAAATCCTGTTTTTGACGGCTTTGAATGTAAATGTTGTGGACCTGTTGCAGTCTTAGAGAAACATGTAATTGAACACGTGAAGCAAATTCTGAAAATACGACAGGCCACAGGGTTTCCTAGAGTGACTGAAAAGACCATACAAAAAGTGGTCCAGTGTTTTGTTGCCAGTGATAGTCCGACATACCATATTGTTTGTAATATGAACCTATACAATCCTTGAAATTTTAGAAGATGGTTTTGTTATTAAGGTGGCATCGTTTTTGCAGAGAGCCAAATTACATTATATAAGGCAAATAATAAATAAATATTATGTTATTAATTAAGGACAAAAAAAAGAATAAACAACCTCATTTTCGCCAAATGGTTCCTCGGAAGTTTGTCTTCCAGCATGCCGAGGAAGCTTTCAAATGTCCTCTTACAAAGGATGGTCTAATAAATCGCAGATATTCGGCATCATGCCGTGACGAAATTGCTACTGAAGATGTAAAAATAAAAGCAATGACAGGAGAAAACTATGAAGATAAGAAGAAAGCATATATCGGCAAGATATTGCAAGATACTAAAACTGCGGCAGTTGCTCAAAAACAAAAGGAAGTCATCGCTCGCGGCAAACAAATTTATAAACTAGACGAACTCGTCGTTACAGAAGAAATGCGCGGATATGTAGATGATATAAACGCCACTGAGAGTCCACCCGACTGCAAAGCTAAATATATCAAACTCGAGCGCAATCTTAATCCTATTCAGATATATATTTTGACCCAGATTTGTTATCAAAAGTTGTCTTCCTTTTGTGATGGTCGGTGTAATGATGCGTACTCCGCTTTGGGAAGTTCAACGTTCCCTAAAGGCGCCGCTATCCTGGACAAATTTAAAAAAGAAAAGCAACATGTGGCTGACCAATATCAAACAGAAGGTTATTTCAAATATATTGAATTTGATCCTCTTGTATCTGCGTTTATGTTGGACTTTTGGTCAGATGGCGTAAAAAATTTTCAAATACCGTTTAACAATATTGAGGACGAATGCGACTCTGACGATTGCACCCATACAGATCCATGGGCCGCTTTTTACGAAGCATTTACTGATGTCCAATCCGAGAAATGGTATGACGAAGAAGCAGAAGGCCACAAAAAGTACTTTCAGCTTATTCCTGAGGATCCATTCATGTTTTATATGTTTGTAACGGACGAAGAAAATCGCGAAGTGCTTTCGCCCCAGCTTCGTTCTATTGTTGATGTGTTATGCAGGTCGCCGGATTTCGACGAATGGCAGCCAGAAAAAACTACGAAAACAAAAGAGTCCACGTCCACACTCGAAGTCGTTTCTGGTGGTCGGTCAGAGAAAACAAAAGAGTCCACGTCCACACTCGAAGTCGTTTCTGGTGGTCGGTCAGAGAAAAGAGATATTGAATATCCCGATTATGACGATGAAAGAAAAGAGATTGAGTTGCAAGAAGAAAACTCATTAAAACCTTTACCATATGGCAAATTTAAAAATGGAGGTACCGCCCCTCTCGATCTTTCTCAAGGCGTGAAAATTTCGGATCAGGGTAAATCTCTTTTTTTGACTTTAGTAGGTTCAATAATCGTGCGTTCTGCGTACGATATACATTTTGACTCTTTGAAGTTGGATATGAACAAATTCAACGAGTCGCTCAAGGAATTGGACAGAGACGATAACGATTACGAACAGAATAAAAACCGTGTTTGGGCGGAGCTATTTTTACAAGCTTATGAATGGGCATGTGAGACACAGGAAAATCATTTCAAAACATATAAGGAATGGATTCCTTATTCTTTGTCCGAATGGGGAGCGAATGGCGGCATATTCCCAGAGATTTTGCATCATGAATTACAATCATTAAGTCATTTAAATGTTCGTCTGTATGGGACACGTCCTGTGGTCTGCGCGTGTCCACAAGGCTATGAGACTTATTACGGCGCAAAATTGACCATGGTGACTAAGAAGCGGCCTGGATTAAATGTCGGAGATAATGTGGGGTATGGCGCTTTTTTTACAAGTTCAGGCAAAACCATTGCCCCTGGTCGAGGTGTAATTCTCAAGAAAGATGGCGAAAAAATTCTGTTGAATATAGGCACTTATTGGATCCCGAATAAAATATGGGTACGTGCGCGGTTGGTTTTTTCTAGTCACGCGAATACGACTGGAATTTGCACCAAAACGTTAGACGACTTATTGGACGTTATGGAGACCGATGAAGAAAAAAACAACCCTTGGTACATAAAGTGGGTAGGTACATACGAACAAGCCGCCAGAAGAATCGTGGCTTTCAAGAAAAAACAAGCCGAAATGTACGACAATAACGATCCAAACTATAGTTTCGTGTCCTATTACACAAATTTGATCCTAATGAATTTGGATTATTGGGTGAAACGCCTATTTAATATTTGTAATGTGAAAGTAGATGAGTCTGGCGATGAAAACAAACCAGTCTCTGAGGAGGAAGCCAAATTTTGGGGCGGGGTTTTTGACGAGATTGAGGCGAAATGGGTAGGCCTCGGTGCTGGCGCGGGTGCCGTTGGAGCAGTCGGTGCCGTTACCGCAGGTGCATTTGTGCTTGGAACAGGTGGTCTGGGCGCGGTGGGAATCGCAGGGGCAGCGGCGGCCGGCGCGTTAGTCGGTGGACTTGTTGGTGTGGGAGGCAAAGAATTGCTCGGAAAAGTATACACTGCCATTAAAGCTGGGGGTATGATTCTCTACAAATTGTTTACCATGGTCTTGCAAATGCCTTTTATCCAAGAATTGATTCTGGACATGGTTACAGATTACAAAGACAAAATATGTCGAAAAATGGCCATTGCTGAAAATAGAGTCAAAATTCGACGAACTGATGGTAAAGGAGATGTCAAACAATTTAATGACCAATCTGGCGCGTGGGAAAGTTTGTCACCGGACGAAAAGTTAGCACATGCCAAAGCAATTGCCGATGAAAGTTCCAAAAAAACTACTGGCATGATTAACAAATTCACGGCGGCGATACAGTCGCTTTCAGGCGCGGAGGGCGATGGCATTGTTAATCGCGCGGCGGGTGCAGTCAGTATGAATCAAGAAAGCAGTCCAATCAAAAAAGTATTCAAGTTATTATACAAAATTCCCGGCGTCGAAAAAATGTTAACATTTCTACATGTTACTCCCGACAACCTCACAGCTATGTTAACAGTAGCTCTCACAAAAACCTGCGCAAGGACATGGAATTCTTTAGTAAATCTTAATTCTGGCATGGGAAGAATAATGAGATTATATGACAGCATCGCTGGCGATGGAGGTTGTCTGGATGATAGTGGCAATTTGGTCATTACAGACGGGGGAACAATGTCAAAAGGTGGTCAATATTGCTCGTATGCCTTTGAACAAGCGCTCCACAATATCCCATACTACGCGATGATGGTTTTAAATGCTCTGCATAAAGATAAGTGGAATATAGAACTGGCGAAACCGGTGGTATCTGGTGATAAAGAAACGTATACATTGTCTACAACAACAACAAGAGGCGAGTATGTGATTGGTCATGATGACCAAGTAAAAAAAACAAAAGCTGCTGGCGGCAAAATATTCAGGAACAAACAGAACGAGAACGGCGATAATTTGGAGTGTATTGGCTGCGGAACAGAATATCCATGGTTAACACAATACAACCTTCAGCTTCAGAACCTTATTGATAAACAGACATTGCCGTGTGGCCATGAAGCCCATAAAAAACAGGACGATGGGGGGAACTGGGACATCAACAAAAAAACGATCGTGAAATTTTATGAGTCGCAATTAAATCAATTCAATACATATCAACATCAGCAAAAAAATAGGGCAAAGAGTTCCATTGGGCCAGCATTCGGTAGTCCAGAATTCGACCAAACGCGAGCTAAAGAATATGCCTTAAAGGAAGGGTTTCAAGATAAGGTTGTCCAAGAATCTTATTATGTAGCAAGTCAGATGACAGATAAAGAAAAAGCCGCCCTAAAAAAAATAGAATTAGAAGCGGCAAAAGGATGGACCGCTTGGCAGATAACAGGCCTTGTCCTAGCCGCTGCGGTTGGAGTGGCCGTTGTAGTAGCAGCTGGCGGCCCAGTTGCAGCACTGGCAGGAGCAAAAGCACTTGCCGCCGCCGCCGCATCCACAGTAGCTAAAAATGCTGGCGAACTCAAAGAGACAGTTGTTGAGCACGCTGGCAAATTGAAGGACGCGGCGACAAAAGGCGCCAAATATGTCTATCAAAATGGAGCAAAAGTGTTGGAAAAAGGATATGATTTGGCCAATAAAGTTAAAGATTCGTATTTAGGCAAATTGGCAATCGAAGGTGGGAAAAAGGGATTGCAGGTAGGGATCGATATGGGAAAAAACGCCCTCACAAAGGTAATAGGCGATACTATGAAGCAAATCATCAGTAAGCCGGATGCCGCCATGGCACTTCTTTTCACAGGGGGCACAATCTTAATGGGATTGGTAAGTCAAGCTATGGATGCAATCAATCACTTTGGTGATAAATATAAATGCATGCCAATGACTAAATTGTTTGCAGAACAGCCGGTATGGGATGCAATTTTCCGCAAAAAGATGGCGCTCAAAATTGACGAATTTATAGGCGTCATGGGCTCTGATGCGACCAAACAGGGCCAGCACACGAAAGCACTACAGGCAGGTCCTGTCTTAGACCTTGCATTTGATTTAGTCATCAGAATAAAGCTTGCACTCCAGAAATGTGTCGGTTTTGCAGCTTTTTTCGACGACGATATGTTTTGGCAATTTATAGATTTAGAAGGGACAGCGGAATTTTTCGAACAATACGCCGAACCCGAATGTTTTATGAAAAAACTAGAATAAAAACTACATGTAGAATAAAAATTAATTTGAATTGACTTTGTTTATTTTATCAAAAATGTTTTGCATCGCGACTGCCTCTTCTTCTGACCAATTTTTACTGGCACTTTGAATATGAGTGAAGTGGTTCACGGATTGTGTGTAATGTTCATTGAAATTTTTCATTGTTTCACGATGTCCTTTGATATAACGTTCCACTACTGGTCGCCATTCTCTGGCAGTCCATTCTATCGTTTCGCCCATTTGCACAAAACGATTACTGATGTAAAAAAGCGCGTACATTCCAAAGTGATATCGTACGACAGAACCAGTGTCAGATTCTGGCAACAAATGACCGCATTGATTTTCGAGCTGTATTTCTTTCGAGGATGCTATTTGAACGGTTTCGTCGATATAGTCTGTGAATTTCGAATTTGTGTCCAATGCTATTGGAGAAGTTATCCCTTCCGTGCCCACCAGCTTTGTGCATGGATAAAATTCATCGTCTTTGACTAGAAAATGAATTGGATGTATTTCAACGAGAGTATATGGTTGTATATTTTCCGCCGCAATCACGCGTCCATTTCTGTAAATACATTTGGCCCAATTGAAAATGTTATTTTGCGTGTCCATTTCTAGCAAATGGTTGTACACATGGCCTGCAACTGCTACGTGGTCTTTATAACCGATTTGTTGGTCTTTCTCTTTATTCTTCATATGTTCAACGACATAATTCCTACAACATTTTTTGAATTTTTTTCCGGAACCACACGGACATTTTTCATTTCTTCCTACTTTTAAACTCATTTGTATTTATTTGTATTTGTATTTATTTGTGGCTTAAAATAGTCCATTTCTACTTGAAAAAATAGCATTTAGTCACCCTCAAAAAAAAACAAAGAATAATACATATAAATAGTTAGTTTACAGACATGATGTCCAGTATTAATTTTGATATCATTGTAGGACATTATTGGTGGTATTCTGGCAGCATATATAAAATATGGAAATGCGAACAACTAAAAAATGGTAAATATTATTTTAAAGATAAGGATGATAATAAAATGTCCCTCACGGAGGCAGTGTTTGATTCCTATTTAACGAATCACCATTTGGACGAGCGCAATGAGGAGGAATTTTGGAATCCACCGGACCCACATAGTCCAAGTAAACTCGAGACAGGAACATTATGTCACATACAATAATGATCAGATGACACATCAAAAATCGACAGGTTTTAGAAAATGTTGCACTACCGGGTCAATGGCATTCCACCATTCTTGTTTCTCCTTTGTCTCGTACTGTTGTAAAAAATGTGTCTGCTGTTTCACAAACCCCTGCAGAAATCCCTGCTGCGCTATCCAGATATAGACTTGACTGTTGACCAGATGGCTCTGCACAAGTCGCGGTGGCGGCGGAAAAGCACGGGCAATAGCAGGAAAGTAGGCACGCTCGGCCACAAACAACATGGGTCCATAGTGTTCGAGGAGTGCTTTGGGTGTCCATCCGTTATCACGATGAGCCACACATCCTGGACAGCAGAGCATATAGTTGTCGTTGCGCCAAAGTCCAAGGCAATCTTTGCAAAAATATTTATCCATAGTGGTTCGAATGGGATGCCTTTAATACCGTCATTCTTTTGTTGTCTCACAACTATAGTTAAATATTATTAGTCATGCATCACACTCCAAATTTGATGCTTTCATCTATAAAGACAACTCATTTTCAGTATCAAACATGCAAATCTTCGTCAAAACACTCACAGGAAAAACTATTACACTCGATGTCGAGCCGAACGATACGATCGAAAACGTCAAGGAAAAAATTCAACAAAAAGAAGGAATACCACCTGAGCAGCAAAGATTGATATTTTCGGGAAAACAGTTAGAAAGTGGACGCACATTGTCAGATTTCAACATCCAAAAAGAGAGCACTTTGCACCTCGTGCTCAGATTACGTGGTTAGAGCCTCTGAAACGTCCTAGTTCTCGAGATAATTGCAAAAAATTAATTGCTTAAATACATACTTAAATTACACATTATAAAATATCCATTCTCTAATCAAAGCTTGTTTATCTTTTGGGTCATATTTTTTACTCTTTTGCATATTTGACGTTGCCCACATCGGTTTCAAGTTTCTATACCATTCACAGATATGTTGTTCAATTGGCCTAGACAAATCGAACGCATCTTTCGGAACAATATGGTCGACATGCCATTTCCCACATTGTCGAGTGCTATCGGTCGGGTGTGGGGGCAGATCATAGTTTACTGCCCATCGACCTCTATTTTGAAACGTCATAAATTCTGAAAAATTGCGTTGCATGTATCCCATCAATTTGACACGACTACATTTTAACATTTTTAGATGTGCCGTGTGTTTCTGTGAACCCTTCATAATGTGAGCGAGGTGACTCGACAAATCTTTAGCAATTGCCCAAGGAACGTCAGTTTTTCGCCTTTTCTTGGCACGCGTGCGCCTTTTTTTGTTGATATGTTCTCTGTTTTCATTTATCCATTGCGATTGATATTTGCGAACCTTTGTTTTGTTGTTGCGTTGATAGTCTTTACACTGTTCCAGCAAGAATGCGCGCTTGTTTTTATAGCGTTCCCTACCCTTGTCCAGTTTCTTTTCGTGGTTCATTTCGGCATAAGTCATTTCACATGCTTTACATTGACTTCGCAAGCCATCTTTGCTTGATGATCGTTTTCCAAAAAGTTCAATGGATTTACATTCTTTACATTTAGAACATCGTTTAGACATATTTTCTTTATTTTACTCTATTGTCGACATAATATATATGAAATATGCGTAACTTATGCGGGATTTTAAATCACTATTTTATATCTATAATTATTTTTTTTAAATAGTATATCCGGGACAGTTGTACATCTGCCACTCTGCTAAAGGTCCATCCCTGTCCAACCTGGTTCCGCCTGTGGTACACATTGAAATTGACTCTCCACAGTTCCGTCACATCGGTCGCTGCCAATCCTAAATAATTATTTCTTTAAATATTCTAACGCCTTTGGTCGACGAGGATTTCCTAGTTGACATCGATAATTAAAAAGATGATTGTTCGAATACCCAACGATGAACCATCCATTCTCGTACAACTCCCAATCCACCAACATCTTCTGCACTTCATCAACATGTTTTGCGTCGACAACATGTTCATTTATCCAAGTATTTTTGTCCATTTGGGGACCAAGTTCTGACATGGTGTGACCACCCCAATCCCACCGATGATGCACATATTTACCGTCAAATTGTATCTCACCATTGCACCCATTTTTGGCTCGGCGAAGCTCAGACATGTTTGATATTTACCACACAAAAAGAAAATATATTACATATGCACAACTTATTAGGAGTTCAAAAATAACTAATTTTTATGGTATAAATATCCCAGGAATGTATTGAAATGTCTGCTTTTGCACCAAAGAAGAAAAAGGCTATTAAAACCCCAGCCCGATATGAAAGCAAAACGGTTAATAAATCTACAAAGGGACATATATCTTTTCGTGACAAGGTGGAGATTCGTCAAAGTTCAGCCAAAGACGAACAAGGAGATACAATACCAAACACCGCCATCTGTACGGACCACGAACATTGTCCATTATTGAAAAGGATTTTTTTCGATACACTTCCAGAAGACATTTTAAAGAAAAACAATATAGACAAAAATATTGTCCGGGACAAATTAAAAGCAGCATTTACGGATGAGACTAAAGAAGATGCTGTATGGGTAATATCTTACTTGGAAGACAAAAAAAATTATCTGATTCAAAACAAAACACGCAAAGTTTTCCTTGGACCGCATGGATTGCAATTTCAACATATTTTTATTATTGAAAAAATAATAGAGATTCTTGAAAATATTAGAGATGAAGAAGAAAAGCCATCATCTAGATGTCCTGAGGTTGGATGTACCATTTCTTATTGTGATTCTATCAAACTCATTTTTTAAACAATATGTCTAGATATGTTACGAATATACTTAAATTTCTTACACATATGAAACAACAACAAATTGATGACATCCGAGTCCAATTCAAGTCGTGCGGAGCCGTCGTCCAGCAAACCGACAGTAACAGCATCTATCAATATCAAGTTGAATCTGGGAGATTGTTTAGAGGATGGTGGAAAGAATGACTTCATCCACCGCCAACAACAAATAGTGATTGGAATAGAAAATAGTCCTGATATATATGATTATTATTTAGAAAATGACTGTTGGTATATGGGTTGTTATTTCGTAAACAATCCATTTAATAAAATCTTAAGTATCTATGAATTTGAAGAGTTGTTTAGAGATGTGATGCTTAAATTAGGTTTTAATGAAGAAGGGAAAAAATATTTAAAAGGAGATAGTTATGAACAATTATTTATTAAGATTGAAAAAATGATGGAGAGGCTCATAAAGACATTGGATGACACCAAAGGCGGCAAAAAATGGAGTTATAAAGAAGATAATATTGGTAGAATTAAATTAAATTTCCAAAAAATAGACCAATTTTTAAATGAAAAATAATAATCAGTTGATTTTTTGACAGTATATAAACACAATAATCAGAAGAAATGTCTTACGAAGATACAATTCATCTCAGCAGCCTAGGCAACAGACACGAGTTTTCGGTAAAGCCCACAACAAAAGAAGAACTCCGTACATGGATTGAAGAGTACTGTCGCGGTGAGAAGAACCACGGTGAACCCAACACGTGGGACGTAACGCTGGTGACGGACATGTCGGACATGTTCGCAGACACAACATTTAATGCACCAATCGAACAGTGGGACACGTCGCAGGTGACGGGTATGGCTGCTATGTTTGCGGGTGCCACAGCGTTCAATCAACCGCTGTTGTTCGACACATCGCGGGTGACGGATATGGCTGCTATGTTTGCGGGTGCCACAGCGTTCAATCAACCCATCACGCTGGACACGTCGCAGGTGACATATATGAGCGTAATGTTTTATGGTGCCACATCGTTCAACAATGGAGGACAGCCGCTCACGCTGGACACGTTAAAGGTGGCGGGTATGAGTGAAATGTTTGCAGAGGCTCGGTCGTTCAATCAACCACTCACGTTCGACACGTCGCATGTGACGGCGATGGATAACATGTTTTATAATGCCACAGCGTTCAATCAATCCATCACGTTCGACACGTCGCAGGTGACGATTATGCGTGCCATGTTTTGGGGTGCAACATCGTTCAATAAATCCATCACAATGAACACATCGCAGGTGACGGATATGGCATTAATGTTTAGGTATGCCACAGCGTTCAATAAGCCGCTGACGTTCAACACATCGCATGTGACGAATATGCAGGATATGTTTGCGGGTGCAACATCGTTCAATCAGACGCTCAATTGGGACACATCGCAGGTGACGAATATGCAGGACATGTTTGATGGTGCAACAGCGTTCAACAATGGAGGACAAGTGCTCACGTTCGATACATCGCAGGTGACGGATATGGATTTGATGTTTGAATATGAGGGTGAAGCGATATCTCGAACCAGAAATGAAGATGATACAGATTCAGAGACCGACGACGAGGACGACGAGGACGAAGAGGGCGAAGCGGTACCATGTACGGACGAAGACAAACAGTTGTGTGTGGTGTGCATGGTTAGCTGCGTCGATACTGTCTTGGTACCGTGTGGCCATGCTTGTATGTGTCATCGATGTGCGAAAAGAGTCAAGGGGACGTCTGGAAAATGTCCTATATGTAGAGTTCCGATTGAGTGTATACTGTTTAATAAAATATATCACACTGGTATTAATCACACTGGTATTAAACAATGAAAGTGGGAGGTAATGTTGCTAACCTATACACAGTGGTACTAATTCCGCGGTTTCGTTTGTCTGCAACTGACCGGTGGGTGCAACTGGAAACTGTAACTGTGCCACCATTGAATTGTAATCTTCTTCAATATCATTGTCATCAATATCCAACGGTTCTTGTGAAATGACATCGTTGATTTCACAAGCATCTTCAATCATCTCTGCTAACGTATCCTGAATAGCAGTCACGCGCTCCACTTGATTCTCCTTCAAAAAATGTTCAAATGTTGAGGTAGTATTTTGGATAGCCTTCAGATGCATCTTAGTCACATTCAGTGCTTCGAGTTGATACCGTTTTGACATGCAGGCAGTCAGTCTTTTTTCCAACTGTTCCTTGTGGTGACGGATGACACGAATAGAACGCACATGTCGCATGCAGTCTGCCTTCCAATTCATTTTGGAACGTGCTTCTAACTGTTGTTCACGAATCTGTTTTTCATATTTGCCAATAAGATGGCCCAATGTGACTTCGACTTGTTGCAATTCTTGTATACATTCGATGACTTGGGTAACTTTTGGTCTGAGGCAAAGATTTCCCATTGCAGATAGTTAGTGAATGAGAGTATTTATACACATATCAGTGAACAAAAAAAAATGTTATCTGTGAGTTTTTATCGACCGGTAGATTATTTTTCAGGTACGTTCAATCGCTTTGTCACATGGATGACAGCAGGTGAGTTTTGCCACTGTGAACTAGTTGTTCACAGCACACCAGATGAAATAATGACTGCTGTCAAATCCGTCTACCAGGCAGCTCAAAAAGGCCAATATGACACAGAAGATTGCAACAGAATCTTAGGTCAAATTGAAATGTATTTTTTTGACACTCATTTTCGAAAAGCTGCACAATCACAAGACAAAATGGCCCTTTCGTTCTCATTACTATGGGGATACCCTATGAGTGTCCGAGTCTTACAAGAAACAGCACATGATTCTTGGTTTAAAATACCAACGCAGACGGATTCGTATGCAACACTTGTCCCTGTCCCCGAAATCCCCAATGATAAACTACAAGAAACACTCCGCTTTTCCATTGAAGAACTGGGGAAAAACTATGACTCTTCTGGAGCATTATTCTCCTGGCTACCCTTCACCTCTTCAGAACATAAAAGCAGTCACGAATCCTATTTTTGTTCTGAATTTGTAGTCACAGCACTACAGAGAATCGGTCATTTGCCAAATGTGGATGCATTACACACAACTCCCAACGCACTGTATCAACAAATTGCTCCAAATTAACCGTATGGTGTATAAATACATTTCGGTCAAACACACATAATGGAAGACCCGGAAGAAAGTGCTGCCATCAAGATTTGTACTGTACCCTTCAAAATTAGAGAAAAACAATTGGTCTTTAGAGAACTCATGCAATTGTGCACCATTGTCATCTCCATACTTTTCATTATTGGTACCTGTATGATATACAGTCGCACACCGGTCCTTTACAATACCATAGATATTCGATGGTTTTCAATCGTGGCATGTTTGAGCTCTGCTGCACACTATTTGTTCTCATATCTGAATCTATTGACACTAGGATGGGGCTCATCAGACGGACGATTTTGGTGCGATATCAAAATTATGATAGTCAGAGGTTTTAATACTATTCGTACTATTTCGAGGTGTATCTCAAGTCCTATGCTCTATGTACAGTTTGCTTATTTACTGGGTGTTTGGTGTCCAACAACATTGCTATTTTTATGCATGTTGATTATACTCAGTGAATTGCAACTAGGATGGTCGGAGAATATAAACCAGTACGATGTGCAAACACATGACAAATTCCTTTCGTCAGACAATCTACTACTATTGGAAAGTGTGCACAAGTATCAGACAGAGTATCCTCAAAACAAAGTTTCATACATGCCCTTTGTAGTTTACTGCCAAATCAATATTGTAACCTGTACAATTCTACTCGTACAGCGCGAAGAAGTTGCAACAGGCGTGACATTTGCAGTGCCTCTGATTGTTATGTTGGTTTTGTACAATGTTTGTCTGCCCATCTTTGCTCATTTGGCTTATCTGAAGAGTGTGTGGACTTACTGCGAATATGAAATATATCGGTCACTACTAGATACTGTCTTTTTGACGCTATTGACACTGTTTATCTTTGTCTAAGTTGATTCGAATTGCCTTTTTCTACGTTTTTTACTGCTACAATAGTAACAACACACTGTGAAAATAAAAACTAGACCAATTGCTATCAATACTGTACTGTTTAATTTTTGTATCGATGCTTCTTCAATATCCAGGTCACCTGGTTCTGCGTGACCTGGTCCGGTGTCTGTACAAACAGGGTCACCAACCAGAACAAGACCTGCATGATGCGATGCAATCGGGTCTGTATCAACATACATCCAAAACACATTATCATCCACATGCAATGTTGACGATTTCATATTATACAGTTGAACTGTTTTTAAATCGTCTTTGGTAAGAGGGCGACGCATAGTGCCATACTCTTTTTCAATTGTATTCACTATAAAGTCAACAACCTCAGAGTCAGTGACATCCGGAACAGCGGCCTCCGTCAGTGCATCTGGATCAGACCAATTCAACCAGTCAAGCGTATTTTCTGTACTGTTCAGTGCAGCCAGTTTCGACCAATTTGCCCAATTGTAATGTGTGATATCCCAGTTGGGGTAGACACTAGGGTCAAATTTATCTGTATGACCAATGACATATTGTGTTAAATCGACAGTCACATTGCACAACATTTTATAATAATCGAATATTTAAATACTATGTATTTGACAAATGTCCAATGCTTGTTTTCACACACATAATCCAAGAGGCACCAATTGCAGAAAAGCACAGTCCAAGTATCACATTCCAACAGGTGGACCATTTGTTGCATTAAAAACAGACAAAAAATACAAAGTTGTATATTTCAAATATGGTTCAGATAGCACATACAATGTCACATTCGTACAACCAAATACTTGGTCCTGTTCATGTCCTGATTTTACTCATCAACAGCGTGCAGCAAACAGAACTTGTTGCAAACATATACAAGCATGCATCGACAAAGTATTCCAAAATAACCGTGGTCTTTGGTTGTATGAAACATTTTTAAATAAACAGGTTTTAGAAATTTGAGTACTTAATACATAGATAATGTTCTAAATGTTACAACAGTTGAACCGACTACAGTATCCTGCTTTACCTCGTATACGCAAACAATTCTGGGATACACTTGTTAGCATTCTAGTTGTTGGTACATTGACCATATGCATTACCACTGGGACCACAACGATTCTCCAAGTGATTTCGGGACAGAGACCACAATAAAGAGTGTAGTAATACCACAAGATGGCGGGAAGATTGTTCCCAGTATCCATAAGACATACACAATAACACTGTTCCATACTAAATTCTTATCTATTACCCGTTGTACATATTTGACAGCAGATTTGTGTCTCCAACCCTTGACAGTGTAGGACTGCTTTCGCCAATTGGACACTGTATCTCGGCCAGTCGTCTTTTGCATCCGCGGTAACTCTTTATTGATGTACACAATCGAGACAAACATCACGGTCAAAGTCACTAAAGTCACTATTGGATGCTGACCGAGAAACAATAATGCAAAGGGTGGAAACACAGAGCTAATTGTTTCAATGACTGTAAAGTAAATAACAAGAGCAGTTGTATTGTTGTACAATAATGGAATGGGCATACTTTGAACATGTCGTGCTGATTTGTGTGTCAGTGGTATAGTGACACACAATTTTTCCAACCATGTTACTAACAATATAAGTGCCAATGTCCAGACCAGTGTCAATGGCGTTAGCACTGACGTAACAATTTTCTGCGATGCAGAAGCAAAAATAAGTACCGATGATAATGAGATCGATCCAAATGTCTCTAACCAGACCAGTACCTGCAACAACAGGTACGACATACACAGTAATTGAAGACCACCCAGGATACTATTCTGATAACACCACTGAACACTTTGAATTATAGACAGTACAAAGCCAGCTACATATTGCTGACGCTGGCCGGAAGGAGAACTGTCTTTAACAAAGCCCAACAAAAACGAGGCAAAAACAAAGGGTTGTGTGCCCAATTGCATGAGAGTGCCTTTCGAACGAAAGGAGACGGTGGACTCGATGTCTTCTTCAATATTGCTGCCAAACAATGGTATCACTGAAAAGACCAGACATATGATTGTGACTACTGCAGTATTGAAGTTTTTTTCGCGAGCTGATATGCGCACCTTGACGATCCTGCCCAATAGTTTGTCCTCGAGTACTGTCAGAATATCCATTTCAGACAAAATTTGGGGTAGATGTACACCTCTACACACTCTCGATAATTGGATTTATATGTACTTAAGGAACAAATGAATCAGAAAATGACGATCTGTATCACTCGAGAAGCAGCACGTCAACGCAAAAATGAAAAAGGAAAGGAAACTCTGAATGTCTTACTAATGGCTTCGAGTATCGACTTGAAAGACCAGCATAGAACCAACCAATGCTGAACTGCATCAATGCTGAACTGCATCACTCAGACAGTCTGTAACCTGTTGACCTTTCATTTGTTGAGCACTGAGATTGGTCGACATTGTTAATGAGGATATGATAGGGGATATGTGATATTTAACATGTATCACAGTCTGCTGAGAGACTGTGATACATTAGAAAGAAAACAAAGAAAATATTCTTTTTTTAAATATTTTTATCTAAAAACTCAACACTTTTTGACCACACACCCATTCCCCGTTTTGAAATGAAAAAGTAAAACGTTTCAGAGGTCGACCAGGATTTCGAAACTTATCGATTTGTTCGACCATGATGGACTCTTCGGTCGATTCGACAACTATGGCATCATACACATAAAATCCAGTGCGAATGGCTGCTGGACGACCTTTTAACGGTGGTGAGCAGAGACTCCAAGGTGTTGTGTATGTATTATCGAACAAATTCACAAAATTATGCAAGAGTGAATTTATAAACTTCGTATGATAACCATCGACTTTGCATTTTTTCAACATTCTAAATACTTCTGCAATTTTTTTTCTCTTTTCATAGTTGCCAGGAGATGGTACCAATGTAGTTTTGGTGGGCGGTGCTGGTGCTGCTGGTGGTGCTGGTGCTGATGCCGGTAGTGGTGGTGGCAGTGGTGGCAGTGGTGGCAGTGGCGTTGCTGGCGTTGTTTGTGGTACTACCTGTGTTGGTGGTGCCGGTGCTGGTGGTGCCGGTGCTGGTGGTAATGGCTGTGCTGGTGGTGCTGGTGGTGCTGGCTGTGCTGGTGGTGCTGGCTGTGCTGATGGTGCTTGTGGTGAT
>Ga0206129_10000466_pt1 | contig 63110 bp, 65 predicted proteins | sample Helgoland_Spring_8_FD_148616 | JGI IMG/M metagenome (GOLD analysis project Ga0206129, IMG submission 148616) | Pelagic subsurface seawater microbial communities from Kabeltonne, Helgoland, North Sea - Helgoland_Spring_Bloom_20160502_2 | ecosystem: Environmental > Aquatic > Marine > Epipelagic ... | reverse complement strand
GTGGAGAAGATGAGATTCGAACTCACGACCTCTTGACTGCCAGTCAAGCGCTCTAGCCAACTGAGCTACATCCCCATTTATAATGATTCGTTTTAAATTCAGTCTAGAAATCTTGAACTTAAAAGAGGCTCTTAAAACCTTCGCCAAAAGTAATGAAATTACTGAGATCTAAAAGGCTAATGAAATAAAATCCGCAGCTTTTAAATCTATAAAAAACTGCAACTCAAAATTTTCAATAGTATTGAGTTTAAAATCAATGGGTTCTGTCGAGTCCAAAGCGGTTATATCCACAACCATTTTTTGTGTAGAGTCCATTCTTTCGAAGGTGATTGTGTTGGACGTTTTTAGGATCCTCCCATTGGTCACAAACTTTAAATGCCGCTCAACTTCTTCGATGGGTCTATTAAAGTTTAAACGGATCGATTGTTTCTCGGACAAAGATAAAAAACCAATAGAATCCTCGTGTTTTAATTCAATTTTATCAATAAAATTATCGGGTGAAAACTTTTGTAAACTTTCAATTTTTTGAACCGAAATGTCCCGGTCCGATGGATCGCTAAGCGATTTTAACAACTTGTTGTTGGCGATTTTATTTTTTACGTTGTCTAATTTGTTTTTTAAATTCGTTGTTTCTTCAAGGCTAATGAGTCCTACAGCACACTGGGTGTTGTTATTAAATTTGGCTTCAAAGTCAAATTCCATCGACTTAGACCCGATGTCTTTCTTTTTTAAATCGAAAAATAATTTACAAAAATCATCATAGTCGTCGCTATTTGTACGCGTGTAAATCGCTAAAGATTCCTCTACATTAATGATCCCATTTTCTGAGTCTTTTAACGAAATAAGGCTTAAAGTTTCTGTAGTTCCATGCATGTCTGACACGGAATATCCTTTCGTTGCTTTAGTTGGTAATTTTAGATAATACGGGAAAATAATGGAATCGGATACCTGAATAACGCCAGAATAACTTTGAGCCTGAGAAAAATTTATAAGGCATAAAAAAACCAGAAATAAAACTATTTCTGGTTTTTTATATGTAAACTTAATTACCATCCTGGTCCAAGATCGCCGACGCAAATTCTAACGAAATCAATTAACGTCCAAACACCCAAGCCTCCGAAAGTTAATAATTGGACAACACCTTGCCAGATATCTCCTAGGTAAAATCTGTGGATACCAATACCTCCTAAAAAGAAACAAATTAACAAAGCAGCTACTTGTGTTTTTCCGGCAAATGCATCAGAATTTGAAATAGTAGCTTCAATGACTTCGTTGCCTTCAACGACTGTTTTTGTCACAGGAAAGTGAGCAAATGACATGGTACTGAATAGCATAAATGCTATCAAAAAAATTGTGTTTTTCATTTTAGTTTGAATTGGTTAATAATTTTTATAAATCTACAATTATTATTTTATTCTTGCAATTTACTATAAATAAAAAATCTAAATTGTTAATGTCAGATTTGAAAACCTCCATGAATTATAGCCCCTAACTCTAAAATGAACGTAAGTTCAAAATATTAACGTCGTGACTTAGAAGTCTTTTTCGTACATTTGACTCTAAATTATATCTATTATGAGCAGTAAATTTTTTGGCAATAAAACCGTAAAACAAGCAGACACAAAAAAAGGTGCTAAATCGGACCTTAAGAGTAAAAACAAAAGTAAAACCACTGCCGTTAGAAAAACGGGACGCGGAAAATAGTCCTATTGGAAACAAGTATAAGCCTCAAACACATCAACAAACTTGCGGTGCCAGCCATTATCGCAGGTATTTCTGAACCGATTCTTTCTCTTACAGATGCCGCTATCGTGGGCCATATTCCAATAAATGCCACAGAATCTTTGGCTGCTGTAGGGATTGTTACTACTTTTTTATCCATGCTTATTTGGGTGTTAGGACAATCGCGAAGTGCTATTTCGTCGATCATTTCTCAGTATGTCGGTGCTAACAAATTAGAGGAAGTCAAAAATTTACCAGCCCAAGCCATCACTCTTATTTTGCTGCTAAGTTTATTAATCTGTCTAGGAACCTATCCGTTTTGTCGGTCCATTTTTAAACTTTATAATGCTTCTGGATTACTTTTAGAATACAGTATCGACTATTATAAAATCCGGGTCCTAGGATTGCCTTTTACGCTCTTTACATTTGCCATTTTTGGAGTCTTTAGAGGCCTTCAAAACACTTATTACCCCATGATCATTGCCATCACAGGAGCCGTCCTAAACATTGTTTTGGATATTTTAATGGTTTATGGAATTGCCAATGTGTTTCCGCCGCTGTACCTTAAAGGTGCCGCCCTTGCAAGTGTGATTTCTCAGTTTTTAATGGCCGCAATGGCCACCTATTTTCTTTTAAAGAAAACACAAATCCCTTTAAGATTCACTCGGCCGTTTAATAAAGAAATTCCACGGTTTTTGAATATGATCGGACATCTGATCGTGAGAACACTGGCCCTTAACACGGCTCTATATTTTGCAGCACGTTTTGCAACAGGCTATGGAAACTCCTATATCGCAGCCTATACCATCGCTATTAATTTATGGTTTTTTGCCGCCTTTGCCGTCGATGGGTATTCGAGCGCAGGAAACATCCTATCTGGAAAATTATTTGGTGCCAAAAAATACCATTTACTACTGCAGCTAAGTAATCAACTTATAAAATATTCCCTTATCGTAGGGGTTGTTATGGGGCTCATTGGGGGATTGCTGTACAGGCCCATTGGAATGGTCTTTACGAATGACCTTGCAGTGCAGACTCAATTTTATGACATCTTTTGGATTGTTTTACTGATGCAACCTTTTTGTGCATTGGCATTTGTATTTGATGGCATTTTTAAAGGGCTTGGAAAAATGAAAGATTTAAGAGATGTTTTATTACTCGCAACCCTGTTTGTGTTTTTACCACTGCTTTTTATCTTTGATTATTATGACTGGAAACTTCATGGTGTTTTTACGGCTTTTTTCCTGTGGATGGTCGCCAGGGGCATTCCGTTGATAATAAAATTTAGGAAACAATTTTTACCGCATGTTCAAAACCATTAACTTTGTATAAGAATTATTTAGGATTAGACACAAAAAACCACTGATGAGCAACATTCGAATTACGAAACAATTTTCTTTTGAAACAGGTCATGCACTCTATGGGTATGATGGTAAATGTAAAAATGTTCATGGGCATAGCTATCGCTTAGATGTCACAGTGATTGGACTCCCTATAACAGATTCTTCTAATGTGAAATTTGGAATGGTGATTGATTTTACTGATTTAAAAAAAATCATCAAAGAAGAGATTGTGACTGTTTTTGACCACGCAACGGTCTTTAACAAAAACACGCCACACGTAGAACTTGCAAAAGAGCTCTCCGACCGTGGTCACAACGTGCTATTAGTTGACTATCAACCTACCAGCGAAATGATGGTGATTGATTTTGCTCAGAAGATAAAAAAACGATTGCCCAAAACAATACAATTACATTCCCTAAAACTACAAGAAACAGCTACCAGCTTTGCTGAATGGTATGCAAGTGACAACTAACAGTTAGATATGACGGCTCTAAAAATCCCTCAAGGGAAAAAAATATACTTTGCTTCGGACAACCACCTAGGAGCCCCGACCGCAAAAGAATCCAAGCCTCGCGAAAAAAAATTCGTTCAATGGTTAGATACGATTAAGCATGATGCGGAAGCTATTTTCTTATTAGGCGATTTGTTTGACTTTTGGTTCGAATACAAATATGTAGTTCCCAAAGGATTTACACGCGTTTTAGGGAAATTGGCCGAACTCAGTGACCAAGGCATCAAAATTCATTTTTTTGTAGGAAATCACGACTTGTGGGTCACTGATTATTTTGAAGAAGAATTAGGGATTACAGTACACCATAAACCACAAGATTTCACATTCAACTCGAGCTCATTTCTTATTGGTCATGGCGATGGTCTTGGCCCAAATGACAAAGGATTTAAACGCCTTAAAAAAGTATTTACAAATCCATTTTTTCAATGGCTCTACCGATGGATACACCCCGATATTGGCGTCCGGTTTGCACAATACCTTTCTGTAAAAAATAAAGTCATTTCTGGAGATGAGGATGTGAGGTTTTTGGGCGATGACGACGAGTGGTTAGTTCAATACAGTCGAAAAAAATTAGAAGAAAAACACCGCGATTATTTTGTATTTGGACACCGCCATTTACCGCTTGATATTACGTTGAATGAGCAATCAAAATACATCAATTTAGGCGATTGGATTCACTATTATACGTATGCCGTTTTTGAGGATGACACCCTAACTTTAAAAGAATTTTAAAGTTTGTTCTTTAAACGTTTCCTGTTCAATTGAGTCAAAACTTAAACCACTCTTACATGAAACTCAATCGACTCACTGGGATCCTCGCATTTTTGATTTTTAGTAGCTGCAATTCGGATGATGCCGCTACCGAGACTCCCGAAACCATTCCAACCCCTAGCTCTCCTAACATTTTATTAATTATTGCTGATGACATGGGGCTCGATGCCACGCCAGGTTACTCAGTGGGCACAAGCAAGCCTACAATGCCCAACCTACAAGACCTCATGAATTCGGGAGTCCGATTTAATAATGTATGGTCAAATCCTGTATGCACCCCTACAAGAGCCACTATATTAACAGGCAAGTATGGCTTTCGGACAAATGTCATAAACGTTGGTGATGTCCTTTCGACTTCCGAAACATCTCTTCATAAAGTCCTAAACACCAATGCTTCAGAATATAGCCATGCAGTCATAGGGAAGTGGCACCTGTCTTCAGATCCAACCCATCCAACGGCCATGGGGGTCGATTATTTTGCCGGGCTATTGGGGGGGGGCGTCCAATCCTATACCAATTGGGATTTGAATGAAAATGGAGTAACAACGACCTCAACAGCATATACAACTACAAAATTTACAGATTTAGCGATTGATTGGGTCAGCGCTCAATCGCAACCTTGGTTTTTGTGGCTTGCCTACAACGCGCCACATACGCCGTTTCATTTACCCCCAACCAACCTTCACAATCAAGGCGATTTACCTGCCGATGACGCAAGTATAGAAGCAAACCCATTGCCGTACTACCAGGCCATGATCGAAGCGATGGATTCTGAAATGGGTCGGTTGCTAAGCACGATGACCCAAGAAGATCGCGACAATACACTCATCATTTTTGTCGGAGATAATGGAACTCCTAGCGAAGTCGTTCAGGAGTACAATAGCAATCGCGCAAAAGGCTCTATCTACCAAGGTGGCGTAAATGTACCTATGGTCATTTCTGGGAAAAATGTGACACGTGTGAATGAAACTGAAGACGCACTTATTAGTACAACCGATTTATTTGCAACCATCGCAGAAGTCGCTGCTGGTACTGCTAGTTATGACAGTGGTGATAGCCGTAGCTTTCTAGATTTATTAAGCAGTGGCAATTCAAAAGGGCGAGACTTTGTCTATACAGAGAAATACAATGCGCAAACTCAAGGTCCCGATTATACCATCCGAAATGCGACCCATAAATATATTTATTTTAATACGGGGGCAGAAGCCTTGTATGATCTGATTGAAAACCCCTTAGAGTCTCCTAACCTCCTCAATGAAAATCAACTTCCATTAAGTACCTCTGACGCTGCAATAAAATTAAGCTTAACAACTGAACTCTCGAATCTTAGAAATTGAAGCCTTTTAGGACTATTGACATTGATTAAATTTCAACTTATTGTGAATCGGTTTCCCAAAAATTTGTAAATTTACACAAACTAACCAATGAACGTATCCGATTTAGCAGGCTTCCCTCCCATTGCATTGGAGGAAATGAATGACGTCTCTCTTCTGAAGCGGGTCGACACGAAATTTCTGACAACGGAATCTAAATTGTCGGAAATATTATCTCTATTACATGATGAGTATCAGATTTTAGAGATTGCCGAAAAGCGGTTAATGAATTACACCACCCTTTACTTTGACACAAAAGACTTGACCTGTTATAAAGAACACCATAATGGGAAAGCAAGGCGTCAAAAAATACGAATGCGTAAATATGTAGACTCGGATCTTTGTTTTTTGGAAATTAAGGAAAAACAGAACTCTGGGATGACCAATAAAGTCCGCTGTTCAATTGATGATTTTGAAACATCTTTATCAGAAAAATCCAACGCATTTATTAAAAAAGCGACTAAAAAAGACCTGGAATTAGAGCCTGTTTTATATAATTATTTCCAACGATTTACATTGGTAAGCAAACTGCGGTCAGAACGGGTCACAATAGATACAGGCTTGGAATATAAAACCGATTCGACCACAAAAAAAATCAATAATATAGCGGTCATTGAAGTTAAACAAGAAAAACAAAATATAAGAACACCGATCTATAGCGCGCTCAAATTAAACAGAATTAGAACCGTTAGCTTTAGCAAATACTGTATCGGCGTTGCTAATATTTTCTCGGATGTAAAGTCTAATAAATTTAAAGAACTCAATTTAAAAATTAACAAATTAAACCACTAATATGGAGCTACTAGGCATTCCTTTATTCGATGACGATTTTTACAAAATGATGATTCGGTTTTTATTGAATTTATTTTTCCTCACTGGAATTATAAAATTTGTATACTACAAACACAACCCAAAGAAAGAATATCTGTTCACCTTTTACCTTATTGGAATTGTAGTTTACTTTTTATGCTTTACCTTAAAAAAGTATGAATTGGATCTCGGGATGGCATTGGGGTTATTTGCGATTTTTGGGATTATCCGTTACAGAACACTTCCGCTAGAAGTCAAAGAAATGACCTATCTCTTTGTGGTCATTGGTGTCGCAGTGATGAATGCCCTTTCAAACAAAAAAATGAGCTATGCAGAAATTATTGCAGCCAATACAATTATCCTTCTGGCTCTATACTTTCTTGAGCGTTATTGGGCACGAACAGAGACCCTCTCAAAAGATGTGATTTATGAAATTATTGAAAACATCCGTCCCGAAAATCACGACAAGCTCAAAGCTGATTTAGAAAAAAGGCTCGGCGTTGAAATCTTAAGTTTTGAAATTGGAAAAGTGAATTTCTTAAAAGATGTCGCTAAAGTAACCGTCTATTATAAACTCTAATTATAACTATGAAACTATCTAAACAAAAAATCAGTGTATACACTTGCCTTGCCTTTTTATTAGCGTCTTCAAATCTAATAATGGCTCAAAACTCAAATGATTTAGAAGGATGGAGCGCCGTTCAGATTGACATAGAGGCGACTAAAAAAATGTCCTTTTCCATTTCAGAGCACCTACGGTATCGAAATGATATTACAACGGTCAGCACCTATTTTACTCAAATAGAAACTGGTTATGAAATTGCAAAGAATTTTGAAATTGGTGGTGGGGTTCGGTTTATTAAAAAAAATGATGATGTTGGAAAAAAACAAGGGGTGGAATCTCATTTTAGATATCAATTGGATGCAAGTTTCAAGCACGATATTAAAAAAATTGGAGTGTCCTACCGACTTCGATATCAAAATAAAAATGAGTTAGGGTTTTCCGAAGATGAGGGTGATATCGCCAAAGAACAACTTCGAATGTTATTTGGGATGGACTATAAATTAAAACCGCTTAGCGTTCTATTAAAGTTAAAAGGAGAGTTTTTTAGCACCTTTTCTGATGGCGCTGATGGGGATAAAATTAACCGACGACGGTTTACACTCTCGGCGTCTCGAAAGTTTAAAGGGTTTGGGAAAATAGCCGTTTTTTATAGGACTCAAACTGATTTAAACGTCCTCATAAAAAAAGAGCGTTTTGACGTTTCAAAATCGATCCTAGGATTTAAATATATCTACAGTCTAAATTTAAGAAAAACTAAAAAGTCCTCTGATAAATTATAAATTACTCTTCTTGAGCTTCATGAGCATCTAACTCTTTTTGAAGGTCTAATTTTCTAAAGGTTGGGGATACAATTCCGGTCGTGATGACGGTAATTAAGGTCATCGTACCACCAAAAACAACGGCGGTTACAGTACCCATAAGTTTTGCGGTTAATCCGCTTTCAAAAGCGCCTAACTCGTTGGAAGACCCGACGAACATAGAGTTGACTGAAGACACACGTCCGCGCATGTGATCGGGAGTCTTAAGTTGTAAAATGGTTTGTCTAATCACCATCGACACCCCATCAGTGACGCCGCTAAAAAATAAGGCAACTACCGAAATCCAAAATATAGACGACAGTCCAAAAGCAATAATACACACCCCAAATCCAAAGATGGCTGCTAAGAGTTTAAGTCCCGCATTTTTACTGATAGGAATGTAGGCCGTAATTAGCATTGTTAAAAAAGCCCCTACAGCAGGTGCCGCACGCAGTACCCCAAATCCTTCAGAACCCACTTCCAAAATATCTTGTGCAAAAACAGGCAATAAGGCCACCGCACCTCCAAATAAAACCGCAATCATATCCAAACTTAAGGCTCCTAAAATAGCTTTGGATTTAAACACAAATCGGACCCCTTCTTTTAAACTTTGCATCACTGGTTCGCCTATTTTAGGATTTAAAATTGGTTTTTTAGAGATCCCAAATAAAAGAATAAAGGATAGCAAAACCAACCCAAAAACTATGCATAGCGACCAGTGGACTCCAATCCAATTAATCGTAAACCCTGCAGTAGCAGGCCCTAAAACAGAGGCCATTTGCCATGTAGAACTGTTCCAGGTCGCAGCGTTTGGATAGACTTTTTTAGGGACGATTAAGGCGACGAGTGAAAAAATACTAGGCCCAAAAAAAGCTCGCAAAAGACCGCCCATAAATACAAAACCATAAATCGTATAAAGAATCATTTTAGTAGACCAAGTCGATTCAATGTTTGGACTGGTTAAGAAAAAAAGTCCAAAACTAATGAATGAAAAAAGACCGATACACTTTAATAATAGATTTCGTTTTTCACTTTGATCTACAATATGCCCTGCAAATAACGCCATACTAAAGGCAGGAATAATTTCCATAAGCCCAATAATCCCAAGAGACAAAGGATCTTTGGTGAGCGAATATACTTGCCACTCAATAATGATAAATTGCATAGACCACCCAAAAACTAAAATGAAACGCAGTAGTAAAAAAATATTAAATTCCTTAAATCGAAGTGCTGCGTAGGGATCTCTTTTTGCCATATTATGGTTTAATTCCTTTTAGTTTCAACTGCAAGCTAACACGTCCATTCCATTCATTTTCATCTATTGAATAGACGACTTTAAAAGGCGTTTTATTTTTTATAATTGGGAGGTGTTCTCCTAGTCCAAAACCAATTCCAACCATTTTGGGACCGCTATTTTGAGCCAGCGTGACCCGTAGATGTGTTTGATCTTCGCCAACACATTTTCCATAACCTGTGTCAAGAACGGCATCCGTCATAAAAACTGGGGCCATATTTTGAGGTCCAAAAGGGGCAAATTGTTTTAGGATTCTATAAAATTTTGGAGTGATGGCCTCAAAATTAATATCTGCATCAATTTTTATTTCGGGCGTTCGAAGATGCGCAGGCAAAGTCGCTAAAACCTCTGCTTCAAACGCAACTTTAAATGCCGGATAGTTTTCTTCTTTAATGGTAAGCCCAGCCGCATACATATGACCCCCAAATTGTTCTAAAAGATGGCTGCAATTTTCCAACGCATTATACACGTCAAACCCGCTTACTGATCTTGCAGAAGCTGCTAAGTAATCGCCACTCTTGGTAAACACTAAAGTAGGACGGTAATAGGTTTCTATCAATCGAGAAGCCACAATGCCGATAACTCCTTTGTGCCAATCCTCTTGATAAACCACCGTAGTGGCAGCCTTAGTTTCGTCTGAATTTTCAATTTGTAAAAGTGCTTCTTTAGTGATGCGTTTATCTGCTTCTCGACGGTTGGTGTTAAAAAGTTCGATCTCACTAGCCGCAAGTTCAGCGGTTTCAAAATTGGTTTCTTTCATCAAGGAAACGGCATAATTTCCATGTTTCATGCGTCCGGCAGCATTGATTCGGGGCGCGATATTAAAAACAACATCTGTGATCGTAAGCACTTCTTTTTTCATCTGATGAATGAGTGCTTTAAATCCGGGTCGTGGATTGGTGTTAATAATTTGTAAACCAAAATAAGCAAGGGCTCTGTTTTCGCCAACAATGGGCACAATATCGGCACCAATAGCAGTAGCGACTAAATCTAAATATTCAACGAGCGATTCTACGGATGTACCGTCTTTAGAGGCTAATGCTTGAATGAGTTTAAACCCCACACCACAGCCACAAAGTTCTTTAAAAGGGTATGCGCAATCGGGTCGTTTTGGGTCCAAAATAGCGACGGCAGGCGGCAAATTTTTTCCAGGCCGGTGGTGGTCACAGATAATAAAATCGATGCCTTTTTTCTTTGCATAGGCGACTTTTTCAATGGCTTTTACGCCACAATCTAAGGCAATTATTAATGAGAAATCATTGTCGGATGCAAAATCAATTCCTTTGTAGGACACCCCATACCCCTCCGCATACCGATCGGGAATATAGGTGGATATTTGTGTGCTTTTAGTTTCTAAGTAAGAGCCCATTAACGCAACCGATGAGGTGCCATCCACATCATAATCTCCAAACACCAAAATTTGTTCGTTGTTTTTTAAGGCCACTTCAATTCGGTCAACCGCCTTGTCCATGTCTTTCATCAAAAAAGGGTCATGTAAATCTGACCAGCTTGGACGAAAAAAGGTTTTAGCAGCCTCAAAAGTGTCAATCCCTCGTTGCAATAACAATTCTGAAATTGCAAAATCCACCCCTAATTCGGCTGCTAGTTTAGCAATTTTATTAGAATCTGGTTTTGGTTTGAGGGTCCAACGCATCGTTAAGAATTATGAATATGAATTTCTGTGGTCACCGTTGCAAACTGTCGAAACATTTCCATCACCCCGCAATATTTTTCAACGGAGAGTGTAACGGCTTTATTAATTTTTTTGGGATTTAAATCTTTCCCATGAAAATGATAATCTACATGTACTTTATGGTAATACTTTGGGTGTTCGTCTGTTAAAAAACCTTCGGCATCGATAGATAGTTTGTAATCGACAACTTTCATTTTCTCTAAGATTTCGACGATATCAACCCCAGAGCACCCCGCTAAAGAGGATAACATCATTGCTTTTGGCGATAAGCCAAACCGCTCAGATTGACCGTTTACAACCGTATCCATTAACACGGTTTTTCCGCTTGGGTTGTCGGATTCAAATAACATTCCACCCTTCCAATGGGTTGTTGTTTTATGGGACATAATAACTTGTTTTAATTCTTATTCCTTCAAAAATACTAAATAATGTTATCAGTTACACTATGATTTCCTAGTTGCAGTTTAGAAATTCGCGGGCATTCAAAGTTTTTAGTGAATCTTCATTAGAAACCCCTAAATGATATAAAAATTTAGGGCTAAGACGCTTTTGATTTTCCTGCAACAACAATCACAATTTCGCCCTTGGGTGGCTTATTGGTGTAGTAGTCTAAAACTGATTTTGCGGTGCCTCTTTTGGTCTCTTCAAATAGTTTTGTAAGTTCACGCGAGACCGAAATTAGACGATCTTCCCCAAAGTATTCACAGAGGTGTGCCAATGTTTTAAGAAGTTTATGAGGGCTTTCATATAAAATAATAGTTCGAGGTTCATCGGCTAGCAAAAGTAATCGCGTTTGCCGCCCCTTTTTGACGGGCAAAAAGCCTTCAAACACAAACTTATCATTTGGTAATCCAGAATTTACTAAGGCGGGTACAAAGGCGGTGGCTCCAGGTAAACAATCGACTGGAATATCGTTTTCGACACAAGCTCTTGTAAGTAAAAATCCAGGATCAGAAATCGCTGGGGTTCCCGCATCACTAATCAATGCGATGGTGGTGCCCATTTTTAATTTTTGAATAATCCCTTGAACCGTTTTATGTTCATTATGCATATGATGCGAATGCATTTGCGTCCCAATCTCAAAATGTTTTAATAGTTTTCCAGAAGTTCGGGTATCTTCTGCTAAAATTAAGTCAACCGATTTTAAGACATTAATCGCTCGTAAAGTGATGTCTTCTAGATTTCCTATCGGGGTTGGTACAATAAATAATTTCATGGATCAAAGTTACAATGTTTTTGAGAGAAATTATAAACTAGTGAATCTATTTAAGATTTTATATATTTGATGCTAAATTATTTAATAACCCCCAAAACAAATTTTTAAATCATGGAAAAATACCTAACACTCTTAAAAGACCTACTTGTAGAATACTCACCAAAAGTACTTTATGCTTTAGGACTATTAATTGTCGGCTTATTTGCTATAAAGCTTATCATCCGTTTAACTAAAAAACTACTTAATGTACGCCACGTTGACGAAACCCTTCAAACTTTTCTTGGAAATTTAATAGGTTGGGGGTTAAAAGCGCTATTGTTGGTCGCCGTCATTTCTAAACTTGGGGTTGATACCACTGCCCTAGCGGCAGTAATGGCTGCTGCAGGATTAGGTTTAGGTCTTGCTTTACAAGGGGCTTTAGCAAATTTTGCAGGCGGTGTTTTGATTATTTTATTCAAACCTTTTAGAGTTGGGGACTTAGTAAATGTCCAAGGCGAGATCGGTGTTGTGAAAAATATTGAAATTTTTACCACTCAAATTTTATCTCCAAGCAATAAACGCATAATCATCCCAAATGGAACACTAGCAAATAGTAATATTATAAATTTATCTGCGGAAGGAAAACTAAGGGTTGATTTAACCATTGGGGTTGGCTACGACGAAAACATTAAACAAACGAAAGACGTATTGATGGCTGTACTGACATCGCATCCTAAGGTATTGCAAGATCCCTTACCTACCGTTGATGTCTCCGAACTTGCCGATAGTTCTGTGAATTTCGCAGTTCGCCCATGGTGTACGGTCGAAGATTATTGGGCAGTGTACTTTGGAATTACCGAAAACTGTAAGTTAGCACTCGATGCTGCTGGTATAGAAATTCCATATCCACATGCTGTTGAAATTCAGAAAAAAGGGTAAAATTTATTTATTTTTTTGATGGAATTGCGATAAAGTCTTTTAAATAAAAAGGTTCAAAATAAGCAACATCTTCAAAATTGTTGGACTTGAATTTTTCAAAAGAGAGCGCACACATTTGTTTAGCAGAAGGCAATTTGTTTTCAATAAAATGAGCGTTCTGGTGTGCAATTATTTCTTTGGTTTTAGCCACTCCATTTCCAATAAAATAAACAGGAGATGATTCTAACAATTCACGATACGACTCAGAGGTGATTATTTCTGCCTCTGTGGTTCGTGTCTCTTTAAAACTGCTATCGTAAATAGCTGAATAAACCTCTAAACGTCTTGCGTCTAACATGGCTACTACGTCTCCATTTGGATTCTCAACTTGATGCGCGAGCGCCTCTAGGGTTGGAACAGAAATTAAAGGAATTTTAAGTGCATAACACAAGCCTTTTGCTGCGGAAACACCAATTCGGAGTCCAGTATAAGATCCAGGGCCTTTGCTAATCGCTATGGCGCTTAACTGCGTCTTAGAAACGTTCGCCGTTTTTAAGAGCGCATCTATATACACATGGAGACGCTCCGCATGAGAGTACGACAAATTGTTGTCTTCCTTGAGTCCAATGACGACGCCCTCTTTCGCTAGAGAGACCGAACAGTTCGTGGTGGACGTTTCAATATTTAGAATATATGTCAAAGTTATTATAGAATTTTTTTACCCATGTAAAAGTCCAAAACTTTTGAACGAAAAACAAAATTATATTTTGAGTTAATTAAGTTTGATTTTGCATTTACCAAACGCCCTCTTATTTGTTCAACTTCAAAGGAAGTCGCCGCTCCATAATTAAATTTATTTTGAATATTCTTAAAGGAATCTTCAAGACTAGCAACAGAAAGCTCCGTTGCTTGGTATTGCTTTAAAGCAGCTTTCGCATCTGCAAATGCTTGTGTGATGGTCGTTGTGAGGGTTTGTTTTTCTTTCTCTAAATTAAGTCGGCTTTTTTCTTTGTTAAGTCTCGCTTTAGAGACACTGGCTTTTGTTTTGAAGCCGTTAAAAATGGGGACTCTCAGATTAAACCCTAAATTATACCCTAAGTTATTTTCTAGTTGGGTACTAAACCCATTAGACACCGTGGTTTCAATGACTCTTCCAGGATTATTTGGATCCGCTGAATATTGAGATCTAAAGTCAATCGCTCCCTGATTGTGTTGATAGGACGTCCCTAAACCCGCGCCAAAACTCAATGTCGGTGCGAAAGCGCTTTGTGCTAATTTAATGCCGAAATCTGAATTTTCAATCCCTAATTCTGCATTCTTAATTTCTGAACGATTTTCTAATGCATAGGCTAAAACTTCATCGGATGAACCATAGAGTAAAGACGCTGACGTTAAATTGATTTCCATTTCTTCAATATCAAAATCACGCGTTGAAACTTGTAGATTTTGACTTAAACTTAAGATCGATAAATCTAAACTATTTTCGGCTTTTACAATACTTTCTTTATTGGAGGCCAGTGTCGCTTCTACGTCAAATAAATCGGAGCTTGGTTTGGTTCCTGCTTCTACTTGAGACTTGATTTGATCCAATTGATTTTGACTAATCTTTAATTGTTCTTGCGCAATTTTAAGGTTTTCTTTATTAAATAAAATATTTAAAAAAGCATTAATAACCGTCATTGAAATATTATCCTGAAGAATTGAGAGTTGTAATTGACTCGCCTCTACTCCAAGCTTTGCTTGTTTATAAATGTTTAAATTTTGAAATCCATTAAAGATAGTAACACCCGTATTTAAGCCAAAATTATTCCCTCTAGTATCCCTTTTAATTCGGGTTCCATCCTGACCAATAAAGGACCCAAAATTGTAGTTTTGAGACGCAGAACCACTAAGCGATGGCATGAAATTTCCTTTAGCACTCACCAGGTCTTGATTCGCCAAATCTATATCAAGTTCGGATTGCTTCACCGAAATATTGTACTCTAAGGCATGTTCGACACATTCTTTTAAGGTCCATTGTTTTTGAGCAAAGCTGCTTAAAGTCCCCATAAGTATAAGAACCGTACAAATATGTTTCATTGTTTTGGGCGTTTTATTATTCATCGTCTTCATCCTCATTATTTTCTTCAGAGGCTTTGTTCCAAACCTTAATTTTATCACCTTCTTCGACACCTTCTGTAATTTCTACATTGATGCCGTCAGATAATCCGATTTCAACCTTCTTAATTTCAAAGTTTCCGTCGTCATTTAGAAGCTCTACAAATGGTTTTTCAGTAATTCGATTGAACTGTAAGAGTCCTTCTTTGATAACCAAAACACTGTCTTTACTTTCAATTTCAATTTCGGCATTCGCACTGTATCCTGCACGGATTTTTGTACTCGCTTCTATTTCCACATCAGCTTTGATGGTAAACTGAACGGCTCCATTTTGTTCCACCCCTTTGGGTGCTACAAAAGTAAGGATGGCAGGGAATTCTTTTTCATTAATTGCCCCTAGGATCACTTTGATCGCTTTACCTTCTTCTAATTTTCCGACTTCAGATTCATCCACTTTACCTTCAAAAATCATTTTACTCATATCGGCAATCGTAGCTATGGTCGTTCCTGCATTGAAATTATTACTTTGAATAACTTGATCGCCTTCACGAACTGGGATTTCAAGAACAGTTCCAGGAATTTGAGCGACAATCGTTGTGTTTGCTGAGCTTCCACCCGATAACGATCCACGTTTAATGATTTGATAATCGTTTTTGGATTGACTGTAGTTCTCTTCTGCTTGGTTGAGGCTTAATTCACTGTTTTCAAAATCTTGTTTCGAGATCACTCCTTTTTCAAAAAGTGTTTTGTTTCGATTGAATAAGGTTTTAGCATTCTCAAAGGATAGTTTAAGAGATGTAATTCGACTTTTAGCACTAACTAGAGCTTGTTCGTTTGGAACCACTCTAATTTTAGCGATTAAATCGCCTTTTCTAACAAGGTCGCCTTCTTCGACAAAAATTTGATCTACAATTCCTGAAATTTGTGGTTTTAGTTCAATTTCTTCCTCAGGATTCAATTTACCGGTCGCCACCGTTTTAGTATCAAGTGAACTATAAAAAGGGAGTTCTGTTTTATAATCTACAACTTCTTTGGCGTTCGAATCTTTAAAATATTTCAATGCGAATACTAATAATATTAGTAAGATGATTCCTAAAATAATTTTTACTGTTTTATTCATTGTTTTGATTTTTTTATTCTTCTCTTAATGCTTCTATTGGTTTAATACTTGTGGCTTTAAAGGCGGGGATAAGACCTATTAAAGTTCCTAAAACGACTAATATTAATAAGGCGATAAATACGACTGTAATAGATACAGATGCATTAACTAATGTAGCATCGTCACCTTGCCCCCATGCCTGATCAATGGCAATTAAAATCCAGCCTCCCGAAATAATCCCTAGCAGCCCAGCAATGAGGGTTAAAAACACGGCTTCAACGACGATCTGACGTTTAATTTCGAAAGGGGTTGCCCCTAAGGCGCGTCTGACACCAATTTCTTTGGTGCGTTCTTTGACGGTAATTAATAATATATTTCCAATGGCAAAGACCCCAGCGATTAAGGTTGAAATTCCTACGAACCATGTTAAAAATTGCATCCCTGTTAGAAAGCCTGTAATTTTCGCAAATTCTTTTCCTAGGTTAAAACTTCCAAAAGCTCGTTTATCTTCAGGATGAATTTTATTTAAATTTCGCAATAATAATTTGGCATCTTCTTCTATTTGCTTGATGCTATACTCCGGTTTTCCCGTTATCATTAACCACCCAATTGTATCGCCTTGGTTATAAATTTGCTGAAAGGTTGTAAAAGGGATGTGAATATCACTACTAGGGCCCATGTTGGCGTTTTCCGTTTGTGACACGCCAATGATGGTGAAATTGATACTATTCATTTGGATGTATTGGCCAATAGCTAATTCATCTTTTTCAAACAGTTGTTTGTAAATATCTTCTGAAATAACGGCGACCTTTTTATTAGCATCAATATCGTTTTGATTGATAAAACGTCCTTTTAATAATTTTTTCTTTTGAACTTTATCTAACAATGGGAAATCGCCATTTACACTATAACTTCCTGATAAAAAATTACGAACAACCAGCGCTTGGTTTCGATTTCGGGGAACTACAAATTCGATCCCTTCTACATTATCTTCAATTTTTTTGGCATGGGATAATTTGAGGCTGACTCTTCGTCCCTCCTGAAATCCTTTGAAGGGTTTACTTGTACTTTGTCCCCACACAAAAACACTATTAGTTGCAAAATCGCCAAACGCACGATTAAACGAATTTTCCATGCCTCTTGCGGCACCTAAAAGTGCAATGAGCAACAAAATACCCCACCAAACACCTACCATAGTAATGCCTGTGCGCAATTTGTTTTTGCTCATGCTATCATAGACTTCTTGCCATGTATCTCTATCAAATAAAAATTTAATCATTTAGTCGTCTCTTAATGCTACTATCGGTTTTATTTTTGATGCTCTTTTTGCAGGCAAATATCCTGCGAGAGTTCCTGCCCCAACCAATGTAAGAGTTGCCGAAATAACAAGGCTAGTACTCACTGATGGGTTCGTTATAAAATATGTTTTTAAGCTTGGGCCTACCCACTCTAAAATCCCCATTCCGAGCAGGAGACCAAAATAGCCTGCAATGGTTGTTATTAAAATAGATTCGATCAAAATGATAGATACAATAGATTTTGGTGAAGCGCCTAAGGCTTTTCGGATTCCAATTTCTTTGGTACGTTCTTTCACGATAAATATCATAATATTACTAATTCCTACGATTCCAGCGATCAATGTTCCCAACCCAATGACCAAGATAAGGATCCCTAAAACTGAAGTCATTTGATTAATCCCTTTGTTTTGCATTGCCATATTAAAAACCCGTACGGCCCGTTGATCATTCGCTGCTACAAAAAAACGTTCTTTAAGTTTTTTTTCTAAATCTAAACCAAAATCAATGGCTTGATTAAAATCTAATTTTGGATCATAAGTCAGATTAATTTGATCCACATAATCATTATTACCATATACCAGTTGTGCTGTTGTGAGCGGCATATAAAGGAGTCGTTCTTCATTATCGCCACCATCATCTGCAAACACACCTACAACTTTATAGGAGATTCCACTTAAGTTTATATACTGTCCTATAGGATCTGTTTTTAAAAATAAATCTTCTTTGACCAACCTTCCGATTACAACCACTTTCGTTTTAAGATCCATATCGCGTTGGTTGATATAGCGACCTTGATATACTTTTGTTTTTTCTAAATACTGATGATCTGGATGTACCGCTCGTAATGAATAATTGTTTTTTTCATTTTTATAGGAAGCAGCAACATCTTTGTAAATCCGAGAAGTGATAAATTCTACATTCTCATCAAAATCGGTTTTGATGTATTGATAGTCTTCGTTTTTAAATTGAATTTTTCGCCCAGCCTGTAATCCTTTGTAAGGCTTGGTGGTTGTTCCGGAGCGTATAAAGACGGCATTCGCTGCGTCATCCACAAATTCTTCGGCAAAAGTGTTGTTGAGTCCGTTTGCAATCCCAAACAGAACGGTAAACAGAAGAATCGCAAAAGTCACCGTAAACCCCGACAACAAACTTCGTGTACGGTTTTTATTAATGCTCTGAAAAATTTCGCGCCAAAGATCGATATCAAACATGTGTCTCTGCTCTAACTTGTGTTACTTTTTTATCTTCCATTATGACGCCGTCCCGCAACCGAACGATTCGTTTACACATAGCAGCAATGTCTTCTTCATGCGTGACGATAAGAATCGTTTTGCCTTCATCGTTTAATTGTTGTAAAAAAGCCATGATGTCGTAAGAAGTCGTTGTATCCAATGCACCTGTTGGCTCATCTGCTAGTAATAATTTTGGATCGGATGCTAAGGCACGTGCAATAGCTACACGTTGTTTTTGACCTCCAGATAGTTCGCTTGGCAAATGGGTTGCCCAATCCAAAAGGCCCACTTTTTTTAAATGAAAACGTGCTTTTTCTTGACGTTCTTTACGTTTTAAGCCCTGGTAATACAACGGTAAACCAACATTTTCAAGGGCATTTTTATAATTAATAAGGTTAAAGGATTGAAAAATAAACCCTAAAAATTTATTTCTATAAATAGCCGCTTTCTTCTCTGTGAGGTTTTTAATAGGAACATCGTCTAATATATAGTCGCCTTCATCGGCTTCGTCCAACATTCCAATAATATTAAGAAGGGTGGATTTTCCGGACCCTGAAGACCCCATAATAGCAACCATTTCGCCTTGCGCTACAGAAAGATCAATTCCTTTCAGAACATGTAAGCTTGAATCTCCAATGGCATATGACTTATGAAGCTTTTTAATTTCTAGCATGGCTTGATTTAAAGTTTTTGAATATATATACAATCATTAATAAGACGTATAAAACTACAATTTGTTACACTAAAAACTAAAAAAAAATGAAGTCTATTTTGGTCAATATTTTTGTGATGATAAGTTTCAAATGACAAGAAATTTTTATACTGAAAATATAATATATTATTAAATGTGACGATATTAAATTCACTATTTTGAAGTATAGTTCAAGAAAGATAATTTATCACATTTAAGATGTAGGTTTGTAAAATAAAATAAGTAACTTCTGCCTCAATGTAGTACTATTAATTGGATTGAACGTATTAAATTGTACTAAATTTTATTTTTTAAAACCAATTTTTAACCTTAAATAATTACTGTACTCTATGGGAAAATTAGAAGATGAAAGTGTTGTGATTTTAAAGTCTTTAGGGTATCATTTAAAACTGATTCGCCAAGAGAAAAATCTGCGTCAAAAAACCGTTGCAAAACGTTGTGATATGGACAGTGGAAGCTATTCTAATATCGAAAACGGGAAGCGAAACATCACAATACTGACGTTGTATAAAATTTCTAAAGTATTAGAGGTTCCAATTAGCGAGTTAATGAAATTTAAGCTTTAGTTATTTTTCTTTCAAATAACGATACAAAAAGATCGCTAAACCACCAATAAGGATATATGGAATAACCATTAGGTAAACAATTCCATTATTAACGCCTTCAGCAGTCGCTTGTCCAACTTCACTTTCCAAAACGGCTCTACACATGGCGCACTGTGCATCTATTCTTACAGCGCAGATTCCAAATATCAAAAAAAGTACAATTCGCTTCACAATTTAAACATAATAAGGTGAAATCATAAGGTACACTACTACTCCTGTAATGGCAACATAAAGCCAAACTGGAAACGCATAACGTACCATTTTTTTGTGCAACTCATATTGCCCAAGATAGGCCCTTACGTAACTAATAAGAACTAAAGGAATAACGATAATCGAAAGTATGATATGGCTAATCAAAATAGCGTAATAAAGGTATACCATCCCGCCTTCTCCACGATACTTTGTGGGGTCACTGGTCATGTGATAAGCAACATACATCACTAAAAATAGTAGAGAACACATAATTGCTGTTTTCATAAGATTTTCATGCAAAACTCTCTTTTTATTCTTGATGGCGATTAAAGCAAAAATCAATAGGAATGCTGTAATTCCATTAATAGACGCGTATATAGGTGGTAAAAAAGAAAGGGGCTCCACATTGGGAATCCGAACCATAAATAGTAATGCGACTACTATTGGGATTGCTATGGACACAACATTAATCCATAGTTGATACTTGTTTTTGGTTAACTCTGGTTTATTTTTCATCTTCTAATAATTTTAAAACATCTTCTTTAAGTGCGCTTATATCTTCTGATTCGCCCTCTTCATCAAATTGTTCTGATTGACTTATAATGCCTTTGTAATATATTTTTGGGTTACCAAATGTGTCTGTTCTTGAACGAATATACCCTTCTTTATCAATGAGCGCAAAGTTTCCAGAATGTTCAAATCCACCATCGGCGCCTTCGACCTCAGCCGCATAAAGATTAAATCCTGTATTGGCAAGATCATATAAAGCGTCTCTATCGCCAGTCATAAAATGCCAATTCGGGTTGGTGACTCCGTAATCGTTGGCGTATGTTTTTAAAACCTCTTGGGTGTCATAATCTGGATTAATGGTGAATGAAGCAATTCCAAAATCTGGGCGGTCTGGAAAAGTATTTTGTATATCTACTAAGTTTTTATTCATCTTCGGACAAATGGTAGGGCAGGTTGAAAAGAAAAATTCAACAAGATAAACCTTGCCTGCATACTCTTCATTAGAAATCATTTCTCCATCTTGATTTTTAAAGCTGAAGGGCATGACTTTTTTTGCTTCTCCATTAATAACTAAATAGGACAAAGGAGTCGAGTCAGATACCGTCATTTGAACGTCTTTACTACGACTTTCGGAACGTGTGACATCGTTGTTTTGAATACGATCAACAATTTTTGGCACCACAATGATTCCAAAGATTAGAATGATAAATGAAACACCTACGTATGAATAACTAGTTTTTTTCATCTGCTTTTAAATCGTCTGCTCTACGACTTGTAGAATTAAAATTTCCTTTGCGTTTTTGACGGTATTCTGTAAACAAAATCCGCATGTCTTCACTCATTTTGTTTTTTAGAATAGAGACCTCCAAACAATCGTATGAACTCATCCCGTAAAGGGGGACTTTGTTTTTTATTTGGTCTTTGTCGCGATCGTCCAAACGTCCTCTTTGATGGCGTTCTTTATCGATAATAAAAACATCCGATGTTTTTAGGTTTGAATCTAAAACTGTCGAAATTTTAAGGGATTGGTAGGCAGCTAAAATATCTTCATCAGAGCCAAATCCAAATTGCCAGTATTCCAAAAACTCATACTGATTGAGTTCTTTATGTAATAATTCAACCTCTTCCCTTGCAGATTCAGGAACTAAAATTACAATTTGAAAACGCTTAAACCCGCGAAACTTATCATATACGAGTTCCTTTAAATTAAGAGCCAAAATAGCATCTTCCATAGGGGTTTTTCCTAAAAACCCAAGTACTGTAAGGTGGTTTTCTAACTGTATAGAATCTCCGTTTTTGGTTACAAAATTAGAAATCTCAGGGATCTCTTTTTTAATGACATCCAAGGTCTTGTAATTATGTTTTGAAGGATACAAAAACAATAAAAACAAAACGGGTAAAAAAAACAGTACCGAAAGTACAAATGGCTTTTTTAGACTAGTGATTTTCATACTACAAAAATAAAAAAGACGGCTTTAAAAGCCGTCTTTTTAGTGTTAATATTAAGCTATTTTTTAAAAATCGCGTTTTACAAATCCATTCGTGTAAACAGATTCTATATAGCCACCTTCTTGAAGTAAGATAAATACGAGGTAACAAATTAGAAAGATAACGGTCCAAGCAACAAGTCTTTGTAACGATTTTGTTTCATCGCGCATGTGCATAAAATCCCACGTAATATAATAGGCTTTCACAATGGTAAGCACTATAAATATTAAATTGAGGCTTTTCATGTATATGAATCCCGAAAATAGAATGTTCCCTAACAGTGCGCCGAATTCGCCCTCAAAAGGCGTCATTGACGGTGTCATGAGTGAGGCTGGTTTGTAGATACCTAAAACAACTTCAACAGCTGTAATAATAGAAAGTAATAGAAGAACTCCCCAGATTTTTTGAGTGTTGGACTTAAATTTTATTAAGCCTCTGAAAATTTCTAATTTATGTGCGTGATCTGCCATTTTAAAAAAATTATATGATTAAACTAGGTAGAAGAATGTAAATACAAAAACCCAAACTAAATCTACAAAGTGCCAGTAAAGACCAACCTTTTCTACCATTTCGTAGTTTTTACGACGTTCATACGTCCCAATAATTACATTGAAAAAGATAATAATATTGATGACGACTCCTGATAACACGTGGAATCCGTGGAATCCAGTAATAAAGAAAAAGAAATCTGCAAATAGAGGAGTCCCGTATTCATTGACTTCCAAATTAGCGCCTTTAACATATCGTTTTCCGTTGTTCTTAACTTGTTTCAATGATGCTTCCCTTGATAGAACCGTTTTCTCTCCTTCTTCGTTGATTGTTTGTGTTCTGACCAAAATATCAGGGTGGGATTCTAGTCCATGAAATACATCGCTCACAGAGAATGCAGGCAAAGCGCCTTCCTCAACAAACCATATACCATTTTTAGTTTCGTGTTGTGTACGATCTGTATGAGATGCCGTAGCGAAGTCCTCGACTGCGACTCGCTTAAATACAGCCTCACCGTCAATTGTTTTATACGCTCCAAACTGTAAGATATTACCGCCTTTGGTTTGTACAGCACCATAATCACCTTGGATAAATGTTGCCCACTCCCATGCTTGAGACCCTACAAAAATAGCGCCTCCAATAATCGTAAAGAACATGTACCAAATGACTTTGTTTTTTTTCATTTCATGTCCGGCATCTACGGCCAATACCATAGTTACGGATGACATAATTAGAACAAAGGTCATAAAGGCCACGTAAATCATTGGAAGTTCTTGTCCATGTAAAAATGGAACGTGTGTAAAGACTTCATCGGCAATGGGCCAATAGTCGATAAACTTAAATCTTGAAAATCCATAGGCGGCTAAAAAGCCTGAAAAGGTTAATGCATCGGATACGATGAAAAACCACATCATCATTTTTCCATAACTTGATTTAAGAGGTTGATTCCCTCCACCCCAAGCTTTTCCTTCTGTTCCGGTGCTAACTACTGTAGAATCCATAACTGCGATTTGTTTTTTTTGAGTTGTGCAAAAATAAGAATTTTATTTAGTTAAAGAAATATAAAAAGAAAAAGAGATATATCCATAAAATATCTACAAAATGCCAGAAGCTAGATGCAAGGTCAAATCCAAGTCTATCTTCTGCTGAATATTTCTTATTTAATTGATTAACAATGACCACTATTAAACAGATAATACCTGCCAACACATGCAGGATATGGACCACTGCAATAATGTATATATAGGACATTGTAATGTTGCTTGTTGGTCCTGTAAAATTATAACCTGAATCAATGATTTGATTGAAACCTTGAATTTGAGAATAAATAAACGCGATCCCAAGAATTAAAGCCCCAATTAACAGGGATGTCGTTGTGGTTGCTTGATTCTTTTTTAAGGTTTGCTTTGCAGCGTATAAAAAAACACTACTCAAGAAAATAATTAAAGTACTGTAAATAAATGCGTTTGGAAGCACAAATCCGACCAGCCAGTCTTCCCTTGAGCTACTAACAATAAATGCACTTGTAAGTCCTGCAAAAGACATGATTAAGGAAATAATCCCAAACCATAACATCATTTTCTTGGCGCGCTTTTGCTTTTCTTGGGGTGTCCCTTGAGTTAAATCCATAGTCTGATAAATTTATCTGAAATGTAAATGATTTGAATTAAAGTAATATAGACAACACTCGCCAACATCAGTTGACGTGCTGCTTTATCGGTTTGATTTTTAAAAAGTTGAAACCCGAAATATAAAAACCAGATGCCGCAAGCGAACACCAAGACTGTCGCAACAATGGACAATTGAAGTTGGCCTGTGAAACCAAATACGGGTATGATAGAAATAAGAATCGTCCAGACAATGTAAATGATCGCTTGGAGTGCAGTGCCCTTATCGCGTTTTCCCGTTGGTAGCATATTAAACCCCGCTTTCTGATAGTCCTCATGTAAAAACCAACCAATAGCCCAAAAGTGAGGGAATTGCCAAAAAAATTGTAACATAAATAAAACGCCTGGTTCAATCCCAAACTTTCCTGTGGCTGCCACCCATCCTAGCATAAAAGGAATGGCTCCAGGAATGGCTCCAACAAACACTGAAAGTGGTGTTTTTGTTTTTAAGGGCGTATAAGCACTCGTATAAAGACAGATGGAAATAGCGCCAAACATGGCCGTGCGCGCGTTGATACTGTATAAAATAGACAACCCAGCTACGGTTAACAGGATCGCTAAAACAAAGGCATAATTCACCGTCATTCTACCCGCAGGAATGGGTCGGTTTTTGGTGCGATCCATAAGTGCGTCTAAATCGCGCTCTATGATTTGATTAAACACATTGGAAGCTCCAACCATAAAATAGCCGCCAATTGCCAAAAGAAGTAAGGTTGGGAAATGGATGGTTTCTGCCGCTAATAAATACCCCGCTACAGATGAAAAAACGACGCTTATAGATAAACCCATTTTAGTCACCGCTTTAAAATCGGAGAGAAATGTGCTTGCTGTAATTGATGTGTAAGTAGTATTCGACATAAAGGTGAAGTTTCTTCACATTTGAACTGCAAAGATACTTCTAAAATCTATTTTGGCAATGTAAATTTTAGAAATAAACACCCCTTTTTGAGGCCTTATTTATTTACTTACAAAATAAATCGATAGGTGGCTTTAACTAGGAAAATATTTTGTGGACGCTGATCTAAAACTCCAGCCTCAAAACCTTCAAATAATCCATTTGATGTTGAAACATCTCCTGTAACTCCTTGAGACCAGACCAAAAATAATTCGGATCCAGGAATGTATTCCCATCGTAGGACTAAATTAGAATTAAATTGAACGTATGAAAAATCTGGATTTTCAAAACTATAATCAATCGTGCCGTCTTTATTATAATCAATCTCATAGTCGTCGTTGTTCAAGCTGATCTGATCGGGGTCATACAACTGAAATCGATCATTTAAATGATCGGCTACGGGATTGGTTACGTATTTAAAATCACTATAGCGGCCACGTGAAATAAAAGGTTGCCCGTAATATTGAATCGACAAATTAGGATTGATCGTATAGTCCAATCGAATCGATGCTGACAGAGTTTGATTGTCTATCGTCCCTAATACATATTGAGTGCTTCTATCTGGTTGTGATACATATTGTGTTTTGCTTTTTGACAAACTATATTCTGGAGCAAAAGAAATATTGAGTGCATTGGTTGGCTGGTAATTTAGTTCGGACTCAAATTTTAATAACGAAAAATTATCTTTTTTAGCGCGTGAATTAATCAGTCCAATAACCCCCTGTAATTTTTTACGACGATCGGTTCCCACAAAAAAGTATTGAAAATTTTCTTCTGAAAAACGCCATCGTGGGCCACCTCTTAAAACACTGTTTGAGTAAATACGAGGTTTGTGAGCCGCTCCAAATTCAATCCCCCAATTGTTAGTGAAACTAATATCCCCTTTCGCCTCATATTGTATCCGATTGTAATTCCCTTCAAAATCGAAGGCTGTAAACTGATTAAAGCTTAGACTAATATTACGAGAAATTCCAACAGGTTTTCCGGTTCTATACCTCAAGTTGAAATATTGAATCATCTCATCTGCACTCCTTAAAAACCCAATGTCATTCAACTCTAGTTCTGGAGAGACCCACTTGAATCCTCCGTTATAATTCCAATGCTGTCCACCCGTTTTTCCAATAGCAAAAAGACCTCCGGTCCCTGTTAGAGAGGTTCTGTTGGGATCTACTTCTAAATGACTCGCATCGACTCTATTAAATAAATGCGTTAAATTTTCTTGAGTGATTGTGATCGCTTCTTTACTCCCTTTCACATGGCTCATGACCACGTTGGCTTCCATATAATAAGCTCTGTTTTTCCATTGATGCTTAAAATCTACCCCCCCAGAATAGGCTGATTTCCTTAGTTCAGACACTTCAGGTGTGAGACGTCGATTCGTCGCGGTAAACATTCCGCCTAAAAATGTATTTTTTTCATTTAAATCTTTTTGAACACGGCCAACCAAGTAGTTGGTAAACGGCTCTGCAAGACTTTTAGAAGATTGTCCGGCATCACTTATATCTGCATATTCTTTAGAAGTCATGCTTTCTAAAAGACCAATAGACCAGCCATTTTTAGTTTTACCACTAAATTTTGCAGCTCCTAAAATGGCGGTATTTTGAGGTTGATCGACAAAAGCTTCGTCTGAACTGTCTGGAGTGACTTGAGGAGTACGACCGATGCGACGAGAGAAAAACAAATTGTTTCGGTTACGCGCAAATTGATAGTCAAAAATATTTTTATTTTCCACAAAGAATGGACGTTGATCTCTGTTGAATATTTCAAAGCCGTCTAAATTGATTGCAGCAGGATCTGCTTCGACTTGTCCAAAATCGGGATTGATAGTGACGTCGAGCGTCAAATCATTTGTAATACCAATCTTGGCGTCTAGTCCCGCGTTGAACTTAAAATCATTACCATCCTCATAAGGGTTGCCCGTTTCTGGTTCATATCGATCTAATAAAGCGACGGTAAAAGGTTGAATTTCAATTTGCTTTTGAGGTTCAATGTTTTTAAGTCCGTGCAATTCTCCAGCTTCGCTCACCCATCCAGCAGACTCCAAAGGGATTCGATTCCAAGCGGAACTTTCATTTTTCCTGAAATAGTTTCGGACAACATTGAGTCCCCAAACTTGATCCTGATCATTACTGAATCGCAATTGACTTAATGGAATTCTCATTTCGGCACTCCATCCATCGGCATCAATGAGTGCTTTGGTACTCCAAATAGGATTCCAGCTTTCATCGATATCATCGCCATTATCGGTGACAAACTCATCGCCACGAACGCCTGCTGCGGTAACTGTAAACAAGAAAGCGGTTCTTAAATCGTGGTAACTATCAATAAGGACATTAATTCGATCGCCAACAAATCCATCACGCCTCGAGAGTCGTTTTGTGATGGTTTCAGGTTCTGGATCGAGTGCTTTCAGAGCTACATAAAGATATTTTTGATCGTAAAGAACTTTAAATTTAGTTTGAACTGAGGCTGCGGTGTTTTCATCAGGTTGAACTTCGACAAAGTCACTTCCCCATTCCACGGAGCTCCAAACAGAATCATTAAGGGCTCCATCGATCACGGGAGCGAAGGACAGGTTAATTTCGAGAGTGTGATATTCTTTTTTAGCGGTGTTCGGAAGTTGTTGAGCTATCAGATTAAATGAAGAAATAAATAAAAGGAAACAGAAAGATTTGAAAGGCTTCATTGTGTGAAATTTAGGATAGCTGGGTCTACAAATATGAAAAATGTAATTTATAAACACCCGAAAAAAATTGTTAAAATTTATACATATCAACTTAAGCAGACAACTTATCATCTTAAATTAGAGGTCATAATACCTAAGAATCAATCTAAAAATAAACACAAAATAGATTTTGTTAATAACAATTTATAATTGTAGATTTGCAAACTCTTTTTTAAGGGAGGAATGTTTAATAAGTAAAAACTAATTAGTGTGGATACATTAAGTTACAAAACAATTTCAGCCAACAAAGCTACTGTGAATAAGGAGTGGGTTTTGATAGATGCTGAAGGACAAACGTTAGGGCGTTTAGCTTCTAGAGTCGCAATACTTTTAAGAGGTAAGCACAAACCTAACTTTACGCCACACGTTGATTGTGGAGATAACGTTATTGTTATCAATTCAGAAAAAATCAAATTATCTGGAAACAAATGGAATGACAAATCTTACATTCGTCATACAGGCTATCCAGGTGGACAAAGATCACTAACTGCAACAGAATTATTTTCTAAAGATCCTGCAAGGTTAGTTGAAAAATCAGTAAAAGGAATGCTCCCTAAAAACAAATTAGGTGCTGCTTTATTCCGTAACCTAAACGTTGTTGTTGGTGCTGCGCATACTCACGAAGCACAAAAACCAAAAACAATGCAATTAAACGAAATTAACTAATGGAAGTTATTCACAAAATTGGTCGTAGAAAAACGGCTGTTGCACGTATTTATTTATCTCCTGGAAAAGGAAAAATAACCGTCAACAAAAAAGATGTTAATGACTACTTCCCATCTGCAACTTTACAATACAAAGTAAACCAACCGTTAGCATTGACTGACAACGAAGGTACTTTTGATGTAAAAGTAAATGTATTTGGTGGTGGTATTACAGGTCAAGCAGAAGCAATTCGTTTAGCTTTGTCTCGCGCCATGTGCGAATTAGATGAAGAAAACAGAGGGATTCTGAAACCAGAAGGCTTATTAACAAGAGATCCAAGAATGGTGGAGCGTAAAAAATTCGGACAGAAAAAAGCGCGTAAGAAATTCCAATTCTCTAAACGTTAATATTTTAAATTTAAACCAGTTATTGTTGTCTATGGTGGGCCAACTACCAAGACTTAGTTTAGCATCTAAATGATTAAGGCCTAAAATAAAAGTCACTTGATCATTGCTAATTCAACAGAACGTAAACTATTACAAAATGGCATTAGTAGAAGTAAAAGAATTATTAGATAGCGGTGTACACTTCGGTCACCTAACTAGAAAATGGGATCCAAACATGGCTCCTTACATTTATATGGAGCGTAATGGTATTCATATCATTAACCTATATAAAACAGCTGCAAAACTTGAAGAAGCTTCTGAAGCTTTAGCAAAAATAGCAGTCTCAGGTCGTAAAATATTATTTGTTGCGACTAAAAAACAAGCTAAAGACATCGTCTCTGAAAAAGCAGGAAACGTCAACATGCCATACATTACTGAAAGATGGCCTGGTGGAATGTTAACTAACTTTGTAACGATCCGTAAAGCCGTTAAAAAAATGGCAACGATTGATCGTATGAAAAAAGACGGTACGTTTTTAACGCTTTCTAAAAAAGAACGTTTACAAGTAGATCGTTTACGCGCTAAATTAGAGAAAAATTTAGGTTCAATTTCTGACATGACACGTCTTCCAGGTGCCTTGTTTGTTATTGATATCAAACGTGAACACATCGCGATTAAAGAAGCACAAAAATTAAACATTCCAATCTTTGCAATGGTGGATACAAACTCAGATCCACGACAAGTGGATTATGTGATCCCTGCAAATGATGATGCTTCGAAATCAATCGAAAAAATCCTTACCAATGTAACTGATGCAATTGCTGAAGGTTTAGCGGCAAGGAAAGCTGAAAAAGATAGCCAAGATGCTGCAAAAGCATCGGAAGCTTCTAAAGAAGTAAAAGCTGAAGCAACAGAAGCAAAAGCAGAAACAACAGAAGCAAAAGTAGAAACTAAAGAAGCGCCTAAGGCTAAAAAAGCAGCGGCTCCTAAAGCAGTCAAAGCTAAAAAAGTAGCAAAGGTAGCTGATGCACCAATTGTTGAAGCACCAGTTGTTGAAGCACCAGTTGTTGAAGCTACAAAGGAAGAAAAAGAATAACAAATCAATTATAAGTAATTAAGCAATAATAAAGTCGTTAAGTTCTTCTCACGGAAAATTTTAACGACTTTTTTTAAACTATTAAATCATGATAAAAATAACAGCTGCAGAAGTAAACAAATTAAGACAAGCTACGGGCGCAGGAATGATGGACTGTAAAAAAGCCTTAGTTGAAGCTGAAGGCGATTTTGATAAAGCAATAGATAACCTTCGTAAAAAAGGACAAAAAGTAGCTGCTAATAGAGCCGATCGCGACTCTTCTGAAGGGGCTGCTGTTGCAAAAATCAATGCGGACAACACAGTAGGTGTTGCCATCGTTTTAGGATGTGAAACTGATTTTGTTGGTAAAAACGAAAACTTTTTAGCATTAGCAAGCCAATTTGGTGACATTGCTTTGAATCACGATTCTAAAGAAGCATTTTTAGCTGCTGATTTTGGAGGCATAACTGTTGCAGAAAAATTAATCGAGCAAACAGGGGTCATTGGTGAAAAACTGGACATTAATGCGTTTGATAAAATTGAAGCTGCCTATGTAGGTTCTTATGTGCATATTAATAAAATTGCGGCGGTGGTTGGATTGTCTGCAAAAGTTGATAATGCTGATGTCTTGGTAAAAGATGTTGCAATGCAAGTAGCCTCTATGGGTGCTTCAACGCTTTCTTATAAAGATTTTGATCCCGCATTTATTGCCTCTGAAACTGAAGCTAGAATCGCGGTGATCGAAAAAGACAACATCGAGTTAGGACGTTTAGGGAAAACCCTTAAAAACATCCCTCAGTACATCTCAATGGCTCAATTAACAGCGGATGCTTTAGCGCAAGCTGAAGAAGCTGCAAAAGCAGAATTGAAGGCTGAAGGGAAGCCAGAACAAATTTGGGACAAAATTTTACCTGGTAAAATGGAACGTTTCATTTCGGACAATACGTCTTTAGATCAAGAACAATGTTTGTTAGATCAAAACTTTATCAAAGATGATAAGGTAAGAGTTGCTAAATATGTTGAAAGCTATGGTGACGTATCTATCACTGGTTTTAAACGTGTGTCCCTGGGATAATAAAATATTTAGATCTTTATTCAAATCCTGTTTAGCGTGCTAAACAGGATTTTTTTGTGGTCAAAGTCATAGATTCTGGGGAGCGCAATTTAAAAATGTTCTTTGTTCAATTCATACCGATTTACAGTCTGATGAAAATTTATCTGACCTGGTGTCGTGTCATAGGTTCTGACCCATTCAAACCCCAGTTTTTTCAACACTTTGTTTGGCGCCACATTTTTGGAATAGGGCTCGCAAATCAATTTTTTTAAATTGAATTTTTTAAAATAATAAGGAACCGTCATTCTTAAAAACTGGATTCCGAGGCCTTTTTTTCTTGTCGCTGAATCCCACAGATGTAAATGCATCGTGGCGGTATTCCCAAATTTAATTTGATTGATATTTGAATGCCCGATTGGTTGGTTGTCAAGAAACCAGAGAATATAATAAAACTCCTTTTCATCATCTGGTTTATTAAAATCCAATTCAAGTTTTTGGATCCAATCATCTCTAGTAGGTAATTTACTTTTGTCCGCTCCCATTCCTTTTAGAAATGAATCCTTGGCAGTGATAAAATAATCAACCATCCGTCCAATCTCATGGATCTCTAATTCTCTAACGCTCAAGTTCATGTTGGTGTTTTTATATTTCACTAAATCGGGAGATTACCGAAGGCTGGTATTTATTTCCGTTTTTATTTCATAAGTTGAATTATTATTCCAAAGATTCCAATAGCCAAACAAAGCGGCGAAAAAAACGTTGTATCCCGTTTTCCGAAATCCGTTTTTTTCACGCTTTTAAAAAATCCAACATATTTAAATTCTCCACCCGCCCTTAAAAGAAATAGTATTGAAATTATCCAACTTCCATATTTCAGAATCCATTGAGGAAGGTTGTAATCGATGAGTCCAGATTTAAAGATATAAAAAATTCCAAAAACCACCAATCCAAGACCAACAATAGCACTGTCAATTTTCTTCGGATTCAATACTCTTTCTCCGTTCTTTTTGGTTGGTAACGATTCCGAAAACCCAAATTTTCCGCCAAATACCCAATTGAAATGGAGGACTCCAAGTCCAATTAGAATTAAGCTTAGTAAAATTGATAAAATCATAATTTCAGTAATTCATTTTTTAAATTTGTGAAAACTAATATCTGTAAGCACTAGTGCCTTTTTATTCTCCCAAAACCAACATCGCCCCACCCTTTTTAGCAATAAAATAATTATCCAATAATTTGATGTAAACCATCCGGTTTTCATGGTGTAGAATAGATTTGGGATCGATTCATTGTTCCAAAGTAATAAAAAAAACGGGAACCCCAAAAATAGATTCGGCTCAAAATTGATTAGAATTCCAAAAAACCGCTTTTTGGATTTAAGATATTACGTATATTTGCCTAACGATCGACACCATTATGACATACAAACGAATATTACTGAAGCTCTCTGGAGAAGCCCTTATGGGGAATCGCAATTACGGAATCGATCCAGATCGGTTGTCGGACTACGCTAAGGAAATCAAACAAATTACCGATCAAGGCATCCAAGTGGCCATTGTCATTGGGGGTGGTAATATTTTTCGTGGAGTTGCTGGAGCGAGTAATGGAATGGACCGTGTTCAAGGGGATCATATGGGTATGTTGGCCACTGTTATTAACGGCTTAGCCTTACAAAGTGCCCTAGAAGATGCTGGAATCCCAACCCGATTACAGTCTGCTATAAAAATTAATGAAGTTGCCGAGCCTTTTATTCGCCGGCGTGCCATGCGTCACTTAGAAAAAGGGCGGGTCGTCATTTTTGGTGGCGGTACAGGAAACCCTTACTTTACAACTGATTCTGCAGCGGTCCTAAGAGCCATCGAAATTGAAGCTGACGTTATTTTGAAAGGGACTCGTGTAGATGGAATTTATAATGCCGATCCAGAGAAAGATAAAACAGCGATTAAATTTGACACCATCAGTTTTGAGGATGTTCTCAAAAAAGGATTGAAAGTGATGGATACCACTGCTTTTACTTTAAGTCAAGAAAACGATTTGCCAATTATTGTATTTGATATGAATACCAAAGGAAACCTTCTTAAAATTGTATCAGGCGCCGCGATAGGAACCACGGTAAGTTAGAAAAAATTAGAGATTTAAAACGTTTAAAATGAACGAAGAAATAGATTTTATACTGGATAGCACAAAGGAAGCTATGGTAAATGCACTCAAGCATTTAGAAAAACAATTTGTGAATATCCGTGCCGGAAAAGCAAGTCCAGCCATGTTGGGCAGTGTGATGGTCGATTATTATGGATCACAAACACCCTTAACTCAAGTTGCAAATGTCAATACTCCGGATGGACGAACCATTACCGTTCAACCTTGGGAAAAAGCAATGCTGCAGGAAATAGAACGCTCGATAATGATTGCCAATTTAGGGTTCAACCCGATGAATAATGGCGAAACCATCATTATCAATGTGCCGCCTTTAACCGAAGAACGCCGTCGTGAATTAGCCAAACAAGCCAAAGCTGAAGTTGAAGAAGCAAAAATATCGATTCGATCGGCTCGAAAAGACGCGAATTCGGAAATCAAAAATATCGAAGATGCATCTGAAGATCTTCAGAAAAATGCTGAAATGGATGTGCAAAATTTGACCGATGCTCATGTTAAAAAAGCTGACGAATTGTTTGTGTCAAAAGAAATCGAAATCCTCAAGGTTTAACTCCCGTTTTTATTTAATTTTTAGGTGTGGAAATTAAACACTCCATGCCCTTCTTTTAGATTCATTTTATTTACCTTTGAATCCATCAAAAAAGGCTATGTTTAAACTCTTTTCAAACGGTTTTTGGGAAATCGTTGCACGACTGATTCTTAGGAACAGAATTGTCATTCTTATTGCTGTAGTACTTACTACCGTACTTTTTTCAATGCAATGGAACAAAATGCGCTTCACCTATACCGAAGCGAATTTGTTACCCGATGATCATCCCATCAACTTAGAATACAATCATTTTTTAGACATTTTTGGAGAAGAAGGTAATTTGATTGTAATGGGCGTTAAAGATAGTACGCTCCTCACGGTCGAAAAACTGAATGCTTGGAACACTTTTTCCAAAAGTTTTGATGGCCACCCGAACGTTGAAGCCGTTATTACGATCAAAGATTTACAGAAGCTGGTCAAAAATGAACAAAAAAAACAATTTGACCTCGTTCCATTTATTAAAGATTCGGTACAAACACAATCTGAACTAGAGGGGCTCAAAAAAGCGCTTTTTGAAGACTATCCATTTTATGATAACATTCTTTTTAACAAAGAAACAGAAGCCATTCGAACGGCCATTTACCTAGATAAATCGATTGTCAACACCTCCGAACGAAAAGCGTTTATTGAAACACAGTTGATCCCTAAAGTAAAAGCGTTTGAGGAAGCGTATGATTTAGATGTCCGCGTTTCTGGAATGCCGTATGTACGAACCCTGAATTCTCAAAATATTATTGACGAGATTAGCACGTTTATTTTAGCGGCTATTTTGGTCACTTCGTTCATTTTCTTTTTCTTTTTTAGATCTTACAGAGCTACTTTTATATCTATGACTGTGGTGGTTATTGGAGTAATGTGGACCTTTGGGATTCTAGGACTATTAGAATATGAAATCACCGTCCTTACAGCCTTGATACCACCCCTAATTATTGTGATCGGAATTCCAAATTGTATCTTTCTGATAAATAAATACCAGCACGAAGTCAACAAACACGGAAACAAAGCCAAGTCGCTACAACGGGTTATTTCGAAAGTAGGAAATGCGACTTTAATGACCAACGTTACAACTGCGTCTGGATTTGCAACGTTTATCATTACACAAAGTAAATTACTGACCGAATTTGGGATCGTTGCTTCGCTTAGCATTATTGCAATTTTCTTGTTGTGTTTATTTATCATCCCTGTGATTTATAGTTTTATGCCAATCCCAAAAGAGAAGCATTTAGAGCATTTAAACAAGCGTTGGATCAATCAATTGGGCGATTGGATTGAGCATACCGTAAAACATAAAAACATCACCATATATGTTACAGCTATTATATTACTAGCGATCAGTATCGTTGGTATATTTCAAATTGAAACCACTGGGAGTTTAATTGAGGACATGCCCAAAAAAGCGGAGTTTTATAAAGATATAGAATTCTATGAACGCGAGTTTAATGGGGTGATGCCTCTCGAGATTTTAATCGATACCAAACGAAAAAAAGGAGTGATAAAACTCTCAACTTTAAAGCGAATGAGCGCACTTGAAGACTTGATTGTTGAAATTCCAGAACTCTCAAAACCCATCTCGGTTGTCAGTTTAGTAAAATATTCCAAACAAGCGTATTACAACGGAAATCCAAAGTATTATCAGTTGCCTTCAGCACAAGAAAATAGTTTCATTTTATCGTATGCTAAAAACGCTTCTACAGATGTTGAGCTGCTAAAAAACTTTGTCGACAGTACGGGGCGTTATGCCCGAATCACCACGTTTATGAAAGATGCTGGGATCGATAAAATGGAGCGTATTGAAGAAGATCTCCTCGCAAAAATTGATAAATTATTTCCTGAGAAACAGTATGATGTATCGATCACTGGAAAAGCATATTTATTTCAAAAAGGAACCAAATATTTAGTAAGAAACTTAGTCTTATCATTGGCCTTAGCGATCTTTTTGATTTCTCTTTTTATGGCCTATATGTTTCGCTCGTCGCGGATGATCGTTATTTCGTTGATTCCTAATTTACTGCCATTACTAGTCACGGCAGGAATGATGGGCTACTTGGGGGTTCCCATTAAACCCTCAACGATATTAGTCTTTAGTATCGCATTTGGAATTTCTGTAGATGATACCATTCACTTTTTGGCCAAATACCGTCAAGAGCTACTGGCCAACCATTGGAAAATTAAAAAATCTGTATTTGCTGCACTTCGTGAAACTGGGGTAAGTATGTTCTATACATCCATCGTGTTATTCTTTGGGTTTTCGGTTTTTATCACCTCAAACTTTGGAGGAACCGTAGCCTTAGGCGCCTTAATTTCAGCAACCTTATTATTGGCGATGTTAGCTAATTTATTGTTATTACCCTGCCTATTGTTGTCGTTAGAACGCAGCATCGCAAACAAGAAAGTTTTAAAGAAACCTGCATTGAATATCATCCCAGAAGGGGAAACGTTTGAAGAAGACTAAAACAGCGCCGATTCGTTTGGCTTAAAACTATATATTTGTAGAATTAAAAATTGTAATTATGACCATCAGCACCGTTGTACATTTATTAACTCAAGAGCTCAAACATACGGACATCGAAGTCAAAGGATGGGTTCGAACGTTTAGAGCCAATCGATTTATAGCGCTTAATGACGGCTCATGCCTTCAAAGTATCCAATGTGTGGTAGACTTTGAAAACATGGATGAAGCATTGTTAAAACGGATTACGACCGGCGCTGCAGTTCATATAAAAGGTGGATTGGTTGAAAGTCAAGGAAAAGGACAGTCTGTAGAAGTTCAAGTGAGCTCTATAGACATTTTAGGAGATGCTGATCCCGAAGAAGTTTCAAAAACCATCTTACAACCTAAACGTCATTCCTTAGAATTTTTAAGAGAACAAGCTCACTTGCGTACACGAACAAACACGTTTAGTGCCGTGATGCGACTGCGTTCTTCACTCTCTTTTGCGATTCATTCCTATTTTAATAAAAATGGATTTTACTATATGCATGCTCCAATTGTCACTGGAAGTGATGCCGAAGGTGCGGGCGAAATGTTTAGAGTGACCACTTTAGACCCAAAAAACCCACCACTAACGGACGCTGGCGATGTGGATTATTCAAAGGACTTTTTTGGTAAAGAAACCAACCTAACCGTTTCTGGCCAACTCGAAGCAGAAACCTATGCGATGGCCTTAGGAAAAGTATATACTTTTGGACCGACATTTAGAGCCGAAAACTCAAACACCTCGCGACATTTAGCGGAGTTTTGGATGATTGAGCCCGAAGTAGCCTTTATGGATTTGGCAGGAAATATGGACCTTGCAGAAGACTTTATGAAATTTGTCATTAGTTACGTGCTAGAACACAACAAAGAAGATCTGGCCTTTTTAGAGCAACGTTTGGAACAAGAAGACAAATCAAAACCACAAAATGAACGCGCACCAATGCCGCTAACAGAAAAGCTTCGCTTTATCGTTGACAACAACTTTAAGCGTGTTAGTTATACGGAAGCCATTGATATTTTAAGAAATTGTAAGCCTAATAAAAAGAAGAAATTTAAATATATTATTGACGAATGGGGCGCCGATTTACAAAGTGAACACGAACGTTTTTTAGTCGAACAACATTTTAAATGTCCGGTCATTTTATTTGATTATCCCGCCAAAATTAAAGCGTTTTATATGCGCCTCAACGAAGACGGAAAAACAGTCCGAGCCATGGATATTTTATTTCCAGGAATTGGGGAGATTGTAGGAGGGTCACAACGTGAAGAGCGTTTGGAGGTCTTAAAAGAAAAAATGGCGGAACTGGATATTCCAGAGGAAGACCTTTGGTGGTATTTAGATTTAAGAAAATATGGAACTGCTGTACATTCTGGGTTTGGACTCGGATTTGAACGACTCGTCATGTTTGCTACAGGCATGGGTAATATTAGAGATGTCATTCCTTATCCTCGAACGCCCTTTAATGCTGATTTTTAAGTCTCAATATAGGGATGCTGTTTAAAAATAGTGCTGCTTAATATATACTATAGTGTTTTTTTCTTATTTTTATAAAAACCCAAATAATTAATGCTAAAGCAATATCTACACTATAAATTATCACAAAAACTATCACCTCAGCAAATTCAGCTGATGAAGCTGATACAATTGCCTACACAGGCTTTTGAGCAACGCCTCAAACAAGAGCTCGAAGAAAATCCTGCCCTTGAAAGCGGAAAAGATCAAGAAACGACCTATGAAGATGAGTTTGATTCCAATGAAAATGACCTAGATAATGAGCAAATCAGTGCGGACGACATCAATGTCGATGAGTATCTAAGTGATGATGAAGTTCCTGAATACCGACTTCATGCCAATAATTATAGTGCAGATGATGAGCAAAAAACAATGCCCTATGCTGCTGGCACCTCTTTCACACAACACCTTATAGCCCAACTCAACACATTTCCCTTAGAAGAAACCCACTATCAAATTGCTGAATTCTTAATTGGGAGTATTGATGATAGCGGGTACATTCGACGTCCACTACTCGATATTATGGATGATTTGGCCTTCACTCAAAACATCTATACCGATGAGAAAACTATTGAATCCGTCCTTAAAGTGGTCCATTTATTAGACCCTTCAGGTGTGGGCGCTAGAAATCTTCAAGAATGTTTAGTCCTTCAATTACATCGAAAAACACAAACACCCCATACAGCACTTGCAAGGGACATCATTGAATCGGGGTTTGAACAATTCACTAAAAAGCACTACAAAAAACTCTTGCATAAGTTTAGTGTGACCGAATTACAACTGAAGGATGCCATTTCAGAAATTGAACGTTTAAATCCAAAACCTGGGAGTTCTTACTCTAACAATACCCGCTCTATTGAACATGTCGTTCCCGATTTCACCATGAAAATTGTAGAAGGGGAATTAGAGATGAGTCTCAATGGTCGAAATGCGCCAGAACTACACGTATCGAAGCCCTATAACGAAATGCTAAAAGGCTATAAAGCTTCTAAAGAAAAAACAAAATCTCAAAAAGAAGCCGTTCTATTTATCAAACAAAAATTGGATGCTGCAAAATGGTTTATTGATGCCATAAGGCAACGGCAACAAACCTTATTTGTGACCATGAGTGCTATTATGCATTATCAGAAAAAGTACTTTTTGTCGGGCGATGAGGAACAACTAAGACCTATGATCTTGAAGGATATTGCCGATGAAATAGAGATGGATGTTTCGACTGTATCGCGCGTCGCTAACAGCAAGTATGTAGACACACCTTACGGAACCAAGTTAATTAAAGAGTTTTTTAGTGAGTCCATGACCAACGATCAAGGTGAAGAAGTTTCGACACGAGAAATTAAAAGTATTTTAAAAACGGTGATCGTTGAAGAGGACAAGAAAAAACCGCTTACAGACGAAAAGTTGGCACTCATTTTAAAAGAAAAAGGCTACCCAATCGCACGAAGAACAATTGCTAAATACCGCGAGCAATTAGACCTCCCTGTAGCTCGACTTCGCAAGCAACTATAAACCTTATACTTTCTTAATAACATTGGTGACAATTCCCCAAATCACAAAGTCATTTTCTTCTGTGATTTTAATGGGCTGATAGTTTTTGTTTTCGGGCTGTAACCAAACTTCATCCTTTTCAACCTTGAGACGTTTGACTGTAAATTCTCCATCTAAAAAACAAACTGCAATTTTATTATGTGTTGGTGAAAGACTCCGATCAATCACCAAAAGATCGTTGTCATTAAGACCAGCATCAATCATAGATTGCCCACTAACACGTGCAAAAAAAGTGGCTTCTTTATTTTTAATAAGCTCGTTGTCTAACGAAAGTCGTTCTTGTTTAAAGTCCTCTGCTGGGGATGGAAATCCTGCTGAGATCCCTGTATCAAAATAAACAGCGCCTAGCGTATTAAGGTTTTCAGGTGTGAAAAACGTCAGAGTGGTGGTTGGTTTTATGGACATTGAATTGTAATTATATCTTTTAATTTAGTCGTGTACTGTGGCGATAAATGTTCTTGACGCATTTTCCATGTACGCTGTAAATCTTGGTTGGCTAATTTTAATTTTGGGCTGTCGTACTTTTTATTAATAAAATCGATCGTACGCATTAACGGCAAATGTTTTGGATGTTCTTGATTAAACAACTGTAATTGATGATTATCTGTTGGAACAATTCCCGTAAGGATCACCCCTGCTTTTTTGTAGTGAATCCCTTTTTTATAAATCGAAGCGACTGCTTTTACAGCATTGGCACTTAGCGTTAAACTAGAGTTGGTCGGAAAAGGAATGTTAACCACCACACTGGCACGGTGCTGCTCGGTATTTTTTTTATGGTAATCACTTCGTAGAAAAATAATCATCATATGACAACTAGAGCCTTGTTTACGAAGTTTTTCGGCGCCGCTACAGGCAAATGTAGAGATGCGTTCTTTAAGGTCTTCAACATCGGTGATGGTCGACTCAAAACTTCGAGTGGTGGCAATCGCGCGTTTATTTTTAATGGTTTCCGTCTCAATTTTAGAGATGCCTTCCAAGTCTTTTTTTAATTTCCATTCTGTAATTGAGAATGTTTTACGAACCCACATATCGGGGAGCTGTACAAAATCATAGGCGGTTTTACAGTGCTTTACCGAAAGGCGTTTGTGGAGTGCTGGTCCAATGCCCCAAACATCTTTAAGCTGTGTCCATTTCAAAGCTTTGATGCGTTTTTCTTCGCTATCAATCACATAGACACCGCCTGTTTCTTTGGGGAATTTTCGGGCAATTTTATTCGCAACTTTACTCAGTGCTTTGGTAGGTGCAACTCCAACACAGGTTGGAATGCCTGTCCATTGAAGGACACGTTGACGCATCTCAGTTCCATACGTGTGTAAGTCATAGGCCTCAAATCCGTTGAGTTTTAGAAAAGCCTCGTCGATACTGTACACTTCAACATCGGGGCTAAACTGTTCTAAAATACGCATCACGCGGCTGCTCATGTCGCCATACAGTGCATAATTGGATGAAAACAATTGGATGTTATTGGCCTTGAAAAATTCTTTAAACTTAAATGCAGGGGCACCCATAGGAAGTCCTAACGCTTTTGCTTCATCACTGCGCGCAATCACGCAGCCATCGTTATTCGATAAAATAGCGATCGGTTTTTGGCGTAAGCTAGGGTTAAAAACCCGCTCACAAGAGGCATAAAAATTATTACAATCAACAAGTGCAAACATGGTATAAAGGTAGCGTATTTGCTGTTTGACTAAAGTAAAATAGTCGTTTATTTTTGGTGTTTTTATCCTTTTTAACAAGTAAAACTTTAACATTTTTTAGTCCCTTTTTTTGATTGGGATGTAATAGTATTTCTATCTTTACCAAATAATTTTGACTTGCTTAAATTAGAATACTTATGAATACTAGATTTTATTTATCACTCTTTGTCATCAGCTTTTTTTTACCTCATACAATGTTGGCACAACAGCCGACAGAGGCGCAGGCATTAGATTCCATTACGATTACTTCTACAAGGATAGAATTGCCTTTTAAAGAAAATTCTCGTACGATAACCGTTATTTCAGCAGCGTCTATACAAGAAAGTCCTGCGACTAATTTAGCGGAACTTCTACAGCAAGAAGCGGGCATCGATATCCGACGTCAGGGGGTTAATGGAATGCAGGCAGATTTATACATTCGCGGTGGAAGTTTTGATCAAACCTTACTTTTGATTGACGGAATTAAAGTCGAAGATCCTCAAACAGGACACCATACATTAAACATGGCACTACCATTAGAGGTCATCGAACGTGTTGAAATTATAAAAGGGCCTGCGGCACGCGTTTTTGGACAAAATGCATTTACGGGTGCTATTAATATTGTCACAAAATCAAACGCCAATAACGTGAATTCGGTTGGATATAAAACAGGATCTTACGAGCAACAACAAGGCGCTCTAACCTTAGGGAAACAGCTAGAAAACTCAACACTTATAGGGCATGCGTCGATAAACACTTCGGAAGGCTATCGGTATAATACCGATTTTGAAAATCAAAATTACTTTCTAAAAGGGCGCTTTAATACAACTTCAAAGCCGATCGATGTGATTGGATATTTTGCCAAACGAAAATTTGGAGCGAACCAATTTTATGCGGTTGAAAGTGGAAGCGATCAATATGAAGAAACACAAAGTAGCCTTGTCGGTGCTTCAACGAAATTTGAAACTGAAACATTTAAAATAACGCCACGTGTGTACTGGAAACGCACCCAGGATATGTACCTATTCAAACGCGAAGACCCCTCTTATTACAGAAACTTACACATTTCTAACAAAACAGGGCTACAAGTCAATGCCTCCTATACCTCAACTGCAGGGATCACAGGCTTTGGAATTGATGTTGCTAAGGTGTTTATGACCAGTACCAATTTGGGAAAACGAGACCGACTGATGGCCAACTTATTCCTTGAACATCGGTTTTCTTTTGCGAATAACACCTTAGATATTACGCCTGGAGTTTCGGTGAATTACTTTTCGGATTTTAAATTTCACGCCCTTCCAGGGGTCGATGTTGGCTACGCTATTGATGACAACTTCAAAGCGTATGCAAATGTGGGATATACCTATAGAGTCCCAACCTATACCGACTTATATTATGTGGGAAGAACCGACTTAGGAAATGAAAACTTAGAGCCCGAAAAAGCGCTTTCGGAAGAAATTGGATTAAAATATTTTGGAGAAAACTTCAATGCTTATATCGCGATTTTTGACAGATCTTCTACTAATTTGATTGATTATACCAAAGAAAATGAAGCCGATAAATGGGTCGCAACCAACCTAAAGAGTCTAAACTCGACAGGCGCAGAACTAAACCTGTCGGCGAGTTTTAAATCGGGGTTATATACTCAAAACATTAATTTAGGATACACCTATTTAGATGAAGACCTAAACGATGTGAAGACAGCTTACTCTAAGTATGTCATCAACTCATTGACACATCATTTTACAGCGACCGTTCGCTCTCAGTTTCTAAAAAACGTCTCACAAAGTGTTGTATATAAATTTGCCGAACGTGCTTCTGGAACGAGCTATAGTGTGGTCGATGTCCAAGCGACGTTGAGTCTTCGAGATTTAGAACTGTCTATTATTGGAAACAATATTTTCAATACAGATTATATTGAAACTGGTTTTGTGCCAATGCCAAAAGGAAATGTTTTAGTGGGTGTTAATTATAGATTCTAAAGACTAGTTGACAAGCACATTTACCTTATCATAAACTAGGTGAGATTCCCATCCTCTATAGAGAAGGTAATCGGCGAGTTTTTTCTTTTTCTTCCATGGATCTGTTTCGGTCAACGATGCTGCTTTTTTTTCGGCTAAGGCGTGAAAGGTTTGAAGATAGTCGTTAGGATCTATTTCTAAAAGCGCTGTTTTAATCATATACTTAGACAGTTGTCTTTGTTTGAGCTCTAAGGTCAACCGTACTTTCCCCCATTTTTTAATGTTAAATTTTCCTCTTACAAAAGCCTTTGCAAATCGTTCTTCATTCAAATGACTATCTTCAATTAGCGCCACCATAATAATTTCAATGGCTTCAGGGATCATTCGTATTTGCTTGAGTTTTTGCTCGACTTCTTGATGGCAACGATCCTGATAGGCGCAATACCTTTGAAGTTTCGAAAGCGCTTCCTCTAAAGTGTATGTTTTATGAGTTTGATACATCCTTATAATTTATAAGTAATTGCTAAAATCAGATTGGTTCCTGAGGCAGAGATTCCTGAAGAATACGTTCGATACCGTTGATTGGTGATGTTTTCAATCGCTCCAACAAAAGAAACCGATTTATTAAAATCAAACTGTGTTCTAAGATTCAGTGTATACCACGATGGCGCATAGGGGTTCCCTTGAGAATCTAAGGCAAATAAGGAGTCTTTTAATTCCGCTGATATGTCTGAACCACGAAGCGTTCCATTATAGTTTACAAATCCATCTAGATGTAATTTGTTATGTTTCCAAGTGAGGTGTGCATTCCCAAAAACAGGGGCTACATGTCTAACGGGCAATTCAATACCTGGCATTTCTTCCTGAACACCATGCACATAACTATATTGAGAGGTAAACTCTAGAGTTTTTGAAAATCGGGTTTTTAACCCTGCTTCAAACCCATAGATCCAAGATTTCGAAGCGTTCTGAATGGCTTGAATTTCACTTAATTCGAAGTCGTATTCGATTTCTGTTTCTCCATTAATAGAAAATCCTTTCCGTATCAAAGCATTATCTAAATACGTGTAATACGATGAGAAATCAAAAACTACAGATTCGTTTAAATTGACGGTAACTCCCAATTCGCCACCATACGCGTATTCTGGTTTTAGATTACTATTTGGAACCACAACTAAGCCTGGTTCAGAGTCAAATATTTTTCCGATATCGTCAATATTTGGAGCTCGAAACGCAGTAGTCGCATTTAATTTCCATAGGAAAGTGGCGTTCGGATTCCAACTAAACCCAAGAGTCCCCGTGAGTGCACTGGTCTCTAGATTCGCCATTTTAAACGGAAAGTTGAAAAACGTATTATTAGACGTTAAATCGGCATCAATGGTGACATAATTATATCGGATTCCAGATTGTACGGTTAGCTTAGAATTCGGTTTGTACTTATGGCTTAAATAAGCCCCTAAGGTTTGCCACTTTGAGTCGTCAGGATACCGAGAGTGGATATCCTGAGATAAATTGGTCGTAATTTGTAAGGCTTGTCCACTAGAGCCAATACGATTGTATATGTATTCTGTTCCGTAGGAAATATTAGAGGTTTCTGAAATCGTTTTGTCAAAGTCAAAATTTAAAGAGAGGGCATCTACATTTTCTTCTCTAATTTTTCGGATATCTTCATAAAACTTTCTATTGATGCGACTTTCTTTAAAATTTTGATAAGCTACCGACACTTTAACTTTATCATGCAGATTGGAACGACTGCTTAGTTTGGTCATTTGCAAGTTTGCTAATAACCAATTTTGGGGGCCGTAGTTCCATTCTGCATAGTTTAAAACACCCTCAGAATTATAGGACGCCAATCGGTCATATCTAGGGTAATCAGAGGTGGTCGAATAATGAAGTCCAAGGTCAAATTTCAAGTCGGCATTTACTTTATAAAGTACTTTCTGGGCAAGGTGAAATTGGCGAAATTTAGTAAATTTCTGAACTCTAGGGTTCGTGTTTGGGACCATCAAATCTTGTCCGTTCAAATGTTCGGCGAAGTGAAGACTTAAATAATCATCAGGGCCGTGGATTCCCATCTTTAAATCTCCAAAATCAGATATACTAACGCTGCTATGAAATCCCCATTTTTGAAACCCTAAATTAAAGTCGACATGAGACGTTTTTTCATTGTTCGCAGATGCATATCGAATAGTGCTTCGTGTGTTAAAATTTATTGTTTTAGATTCTGATAATTTAGGCGTGGTTGTATAGAAATTCATCACCCCACCAATTGCATCACTTCCATAAATAACGGAACCTGCTCCCAAAATAACTTCGGTTCTTTCGACGTTAAAAGGGTTGATTGACAGAACGTTTTGAACATTTCCACTTCTAAATATGGCATTATTTAGACGCACTCCATCCACTGTTATTAGGAGTCTATTTGTAGAAAACCCACGAATCATAGGGCTTCCCCCGCCCAATTGACTTTTTTGAACAAAAACGCGTCCACTATTACTTAATAAATCTGCACTTGTTTGTGGGTTAGAAAATTGAACATCTTTGGAGTTAATACTAATAATTTTTTGAGGGACTTCTTTTTTGTTTTGTTTGAATTTGGATGCTGAAATGACGATTTCATTTAGACTTGTTGCTTTTGGAGCAAGAAAAACAGTGTCCTGGATCGATGATTTTAGGATTGATGTTTTATGATAAGACATGTGTTGAAAATAAATTTTCTCAAAATCTTGAAACTTCTCAAGATGAACCTGTCCATCAATATCTGTGACGTTCATTTTGGTTTTGACCTGATTAAATAGTGCGGTCCCAGGCAGGGGTTCGTGCGTTTTTTCATCGACAACGACAATTTGTTGCGCAGAAATTGTCAAAGCGAAAAGACCAAAAAAATAATAAGCAAAATGATTCATTTTAGCTATAAACTTGATTTAAAACTGTTAATGATTTGGGGTGTTTAAACGCGTGTAAATGTAATTTAAAATAGCTTAAAATCATATTGAGTAATTCGTGCTTTTCTGAAGCGTTTAACGCGTGCCTTTTTGTGGTATCAAATTTTGTGCCCAAAAATGGTTTTAATAATTTTAATTTTTCGCCATTCACACAGTACTCCCCAGGATTGAATTGAAATTTCCCGTCTTGTAAATTAAAATAAGGGAAGTCATTATGAGCTGTATCTGGATTGATCCCTAAAAACTTTGTCAATCCCATTAAAAATTGATGATGAAACGTGCCTGTATTTTCACTGGCATCAAACCATAACAGAGTGGTCTCAATATATTCGAAAAGAGAGCTATTCGCTTCTTCTTCATTCAGTATCATGGATAGAATTTCGGCTAAAAACAATAAAACGGTCGATTTAAAAACATTCGTGTGTAATGACTCATAGGGTTTGTGTAGACGAACTTCTTTGAAGTATTGTAGACCACGTGTTTCCTTATGCTCTGCTTCTATCTGTAACAATGACAGTAGTTGAAAATAAGCAGGCTTTAATTTTCCTTTTTTAGATTTAGACGCGTTTTTAATTATATAACTTTTCACTCCAGAGGACGCAGTGTAGCATTTAACTATAAGATCGTTGTCGTTATATTTAATTTTGGAGATGACAATTGCTTTCGTTGATACGACCATTATCGAATGATCATTATTTTTGAAACTTTCGTTTCAAGTGTGTCAAAATCTGAAAGATGCACAACATAAACTCCAGAAGCCACCGTGTTATTTGCTAAATTTTTACCATTCCAATAAGCAGTTCCGCCGTCGAGTTCAAGGTTATTACCATTGTAGCGTAAATTAACATTCGATTGTGCTTCGGCTACTAAATTCCCTTCAATATCAGTTATTTTGATATTAACATTTTTACTAATATTTTTGATTTTTATTTTATCCTCGGCCATATTAAAACCTGGTCTTACAGGATTGGGATACACATAAATCTCTTCGAGTGATTCGCTCGTACTGGATCCGCCTGTTTTAAAGGCGACTAACCCACGATCCGTCCCAAAATATATAATCCCATTTTCGGAATCTAAAGCCATGTCATTCACTCCATTTGAAGGAAGTGGCGAATTGTCTTTAGTGAAATGGTGAATGGTGTTTTGACCATCTGATGACACATAAAAAGCGCCGGCATCTGCTGTAGAAATCCATTTATTATTAGACCCGTCAACGATAATATCTGATATAAATTGTTGCGACAATAACTCTTGTGCAATGCCATCTTCAAGAATAATAATAGGTTCGGTTTTCACGATGTCTTCTGAGAAAAAATTAGAGGTATTGTACAGGACTCTTAAACCTCTGTAAGTTCCAATCCAGAGGACGTTGTTTTTGTCTAGTGCCAACGCTATGATTGTGGGTGAAGGAAGGTTCGCAATGTCTTTGTCGTAGATGTTTTTTAACAGCATCCCCGTTTCATTAAAACCAATCAAACCAGATCTGTAACTTCCAATCCATTTCGTTCCGTCAGATCCGATGACAATTTCACTGAATCCAAGTTCATCTGTTAATGGGTCTGGAATTATGGATGTGAAATCATAGGAAATCCATTTGTTGTTACTTGGATTTAACTTTTTGAGAGGCATTTTAACTTTCGAATTTAGAACCCATAAATTAGATTGATCGTCAAATGCCGTTCCAGAAATTCGAACAGAAATATAATTCGGATCAGGTTCATATATTAGAGTCTCTAAACCACTATTAGACGGATCAAAAAGAGTCATGGAGTCCTCAACTGTAAGGCTTAATAAACCACTATGAAATGAGCTTATAAATATCTGGTCTGGGTCTAAGGGGTTTATGGAGGTTTTATTTAAATCGTTAACAGTAGATTGGGTCATGTTTTGAATACTATCATACACGATATTATTCCACTCCGAATTATGAAGTTGGCTAATCCCTCTTTTATTTAGACGTGGACTGTAGAAAATTGAGTATCCTCCAAAAGTAGCCCATAAATTATCATAACCATATTCTAAAGAAAATACACTATTTCTAAGTGGCCCAGAGGGATGAATTTCCTCATAGCCTGTGAAAGACCTCATGTCTGATTTTAAAACCCCAAACTCAGTTGTACCTATATAAAGCGCATCGTTTAAGAGTAATGCGCTAGTAAAGCGAGTCTCAAAATCTTCACTAAGAGGAAACGTATTGATTAAGCTGATCGTGGCGTCATAGTGATAAATAGTGGCTGGAGTTGATACCAAAACAGAGTCGCCGAATAGCTTCAACTCTGCAACCGACTGCGGAAAAGCACTCTTAACCTGTAGCGTAGACCCTTCGATTTTATATAATATGTTATCCGACTTAATCGTGTATAAACTAGAGGTATTCGCTCCAATAAATTTAAAATCTCCTAAAGAAACTGAAGTCCAAAATTTGAAATCTATTAAATTTGTATTGGATAAACTCGCTTTTTTTAACCCCGTATTAGAACCACAAGCTGCAAATATTTCATTGTTGAAAACTGTAGTTTGATTGACGCTTACTTGACTTCCATTTGTCCCGATAAAGTACGTGTCTACAAACTCTAAATTTTCTAGATTATAAACTGAAATTCCGTAGTCTGTTGCGATATAAACAACAGAATCAAGCTCATTAAAGTGGTTTATTTTTTTTTGAGACGAAGGAATGGTTGTTTTGTTAACGACATCAACCACTTTTAGAACTTGGTTTTCTGTTTCTTTAAAAACTTCGATCAAGCCATTTTGATAGCCTATCAGTAATAATTGATAATTGGTGCTATAATGTATCGTGGAGATTAATTCACCTGCTAACCCATTAAGTGTTGTAATAGTTTCGAGTTGCTTAGTGACAGGGTCATAGGAAAAAATAGAATTATCGGAAGCTGCATAAAATATAGTCTCCCCGTGAACAACTTCCTTAATATTCAAATATGAAAAATGTCCAATCCATGAAGCATCCTCGTTTTGACCCCAAGAAAATGTGGAGAACGCAAAAAAGATGATAACGACATAAAAGTATGTTTTCACAAATTGATATTTTGGTTCAAATATATTTATAACAAACGAGAAATTGTCGCATTATTATATATAAACAAAAAAAGCTTTCAAATGAATGAAAGCTTTTTAAGCGTAGGTTTGGTCGTTATTACACCACGCCTTGGGCTAGCATTGCATCGGCTACTTTTACAAAGCCTGCAATATTGGCGCCTTTAACATAATCAATATAACCCGTTTTTTCATCTTTTCCATATTCGATACAAGCATCGTGGATATTAGACATAATATCTTTGAGCTTTTCGTCGACTTCTGCTCTTGACCAATTGTAACGTAAAGAGTTTTGCGTCATTTCTAATCCTGAGGTTGCAACCCCGCCAGCATTGGATGCTTTTCCTGGTGCAAATAAAATATGAGCTTCGTGAAATTTTGTAATCGCTTCTTTTGTTGAGGGCATATTGGCGCCTTCGCTCACACAGATACAGCCATTCTTTAGTAATAACTCTGCATCTGCTCCATGAAGTTCATTTTGAGTGGCGCACGGTAATGCGACATCACATTTAACCTCCCAAGGGGTTTTGTTAGCCACAAACTTAGCATTTGGATAGACCTTAGTATATTCGCTTATTCGACCTCTTTTGATATTTTTAAGTTCCATTACAAAAGCCAACTTATCAGTATCGATCCCATCATGATCTACGATATAACCAGATGAATCTGATAAAGTAATTACTTTACCTCCGAGTTGAATTGTTTTTTCGGCAGCGTATTGTGCGACATTTCCAGAGCCTGATATGACCACCGTTTTACCTTTAAAACTATCGTCTTTTGTTTGCAACATTTTTTCAGCAAAATATACGTTTCCATAACCTGTAGCTTCTGGACGAATCAGTGATCCTCCCCAAGTCATTCCTTTTCCTGTAAGAACACCGGTAAATTCGTTTTTAAGTTTTTTATACATTCCAAAGAGAAACCCTATTTCGCGACCTCCAACACCAATATCACCCGCAGGAATATCGGTGTTTGGGCCAATATGACGAAATAACTCACTCATAAATGCATGACAAAATCGCATAATTTCATTATCACTTTTTCCTTTTGGGTTAAAGTCACTTCCTCCTTTTCCGCCTCCCATTGGAAGGGTTGTTAAGCTATTTTTGAAAACTTGTTCAAATGCTAAGAATTTCAAAATACTCATTGTGACCGTTGGATGAAATCGAAGGCCGCCTTTATAGGGGCCAATCGCTGAATTCATTTGAATACGATACCCACGATTCACTTGTATTTCTCCATCGTCATCGACCCAATTGACTCGAAATGAAATCGCGCGTTCTGGCTCAACCATCCTTAACAGAATGTTTTTTCCATGATAAATATCATGTTTCACAATGTAAGGAATCACGGTTTCTGCAACTTCTTCAACCGCCTGAATAAATTCAGCTTCATGTCCGTTTCTTTCCTTTACTAGATCTAAAAATCCTTTTATTTTTTCTTCCATATCAAACTACTTGGGGTGTTAAAATTTAAATATTATAGACTACAAATATATAATATCTTTAAAAATAATACCCTATTTTTTAGTATATGATAATTATAGGTCGATAATTAAGATATAAATTCTTAATTTGATATTTTAATGGGAATTATTTAATGAAATATATAATTTGTTGCATAAAACACTAGTTTAAGGCCTGTTTTAGATCCTCAATCAGGTCCTCAGCGTCCTCAATTCCAACACTCAAGCGAATTAATGAATCCACGACACCAATTTTTTCACGTGCTTCTTTCGGAATACTGGCATGGGTCATACTTGCGGGATGACCCGCTAGAGATTCTACGCCGCCAAGAGATTCTGCTAATGTGAAGATTTTCAGATTTTCAACCATTTTAATGGCCTCTTGATAATTATTATCTTTAGTTGTAAATGAAAGCATGCCGCCAAAGTCGTCCATTTGAGCTTTCGCAATGGCATGATTTGGATGCGATTCGAGTCCTGGCCAATAAACAGTTTCGATTTTTGGGTGTGTGGACAAAAACAAGGCGACTGCACGCCCATTTTCACAATGACGCTGCATGCGAATGTGGAGCGTTTTAATCCCTCTTAAAACTAAAAAACTATCATGAGGGCCACAGATAGCTCCGCTCGCATTTTGAATAAAATACAATTGATCCGCTAAGGTTTTGTCGTTAACCACCAAAGCGCCCATGACCACATCGCTATGACCTCCCAAATATTTTGTTGCGGAATGCATGACAATATCAGCCCCTAAATCCAAAGGGCGTTGCAGGTAAGGGGTTGCAAACGTATTGTCAACAGCCAACAAAACATGGTGTTGCTTTGCAATGCGTGACACTCTTTTTATGTCGATGATGTTAAGCATCGGATTGGTAGGCGTTTCTACCCAAATCAGCTTGGTGTTTGAATTGATTACGGATTCGATATTATGAGCGTTATCCATACCAACAAAATGAAATTTGATTTGAAATTTTTCAAAAATCTGAGTAAAGAGACGATACGTTCCGCCATATAAATCATTTGTAGAAACAACTTCATCCCCAGGTTTTAAAAGCTTCAACACGGCATCAATAGCGGCTAGTCCCGATCCGAAAGCGAGTCCGAATTGCCCATTTTCAATACTGGCAAACGACTTTTCTAACGCATGTCTCGTGGGGTTGTGAGAGCGCGAATATTCATAGCCTTGATGTCCTCCAGGAGTCGTTTGGGCATAGGTTGTGGTTTGATAAATCGGAGGCATCACAGCGCCATAGGCCTTGTCAGGAGATTGTCCGCCGTGGATTGTTTTCGTATTAAATTTCATGATATTCTTCTTAAAGACTGTTTTTCATTGCTAAGATATACCCCAGGTGTATGCCTTCGTGAAACGCATTAAAACTGAGGGCTTCTTCTACACTTGTAAGTGTGACATTTAAAGAGGTTGTATAAGAGGTGTAGTTTTTGAAAACGCCTTTATCATACTCTAATTTAGTGTGTTCAATGGTGGATATCATAAGTGATTTTATCAATGCGAACTCTTCTTCCGTAGCATCGTGTTCAGTTTGAGTTCCTTTTCGGTAGGTTTTCACTAAAGCATCGTCGACTAACAATGGTATATTAGACAACCCATAGACCAACAATTGCTGCGTTACAACGATGTGGGCCAAATTCCAAAAAATAGAATTTCGGTAACCTTTAGGGACGGTATTAAGCTGATCTAAAGAGAAATTTTTAACAATTTTTAATAAAAGTGTTCTGTTTTGTAGGGTTACTTCATGATTGAAATCCATATTATGTGTCTATAAATTAGTTCTTTGTAAAGAAATGATTTTCTTTGTAAAAAAAAGAAAAGAATCGCATGAAAAAATTCTATTTTTTGAGTACCTGCAATACCTGTCAACGAATTTTAGATCACTTAGATTTAGGGGTAGATTTTGAATTACAAGACATTAAAAAAACACCGATAACTTCAAATCAGCTAAAACAGCTAAAAGAACTCTCTGGGAGTTACGAAGGTCTCTTTAGTAAGCGCGCAAAGTTGTACAAAGAATTAGGGTTAAAAGAAAAATTTCTTGACGAAAACGACTATAAAAATTATATTCTCGAACATTATACATTTCTAAAACGGCCTGTTCTTGTTTTAGATGAGCAACTATTTATTGGCAATAGTCCAAAAGTGATTAATTCCGCTAAAACAGCGATTTTGAATGAAAAATAATAGATTTGCCCTCTTTGCCCTTTTATTAGTACAACTATTCTACGGAGTGACCTTTACCTTTGCTAATGACGTAATTGATGGTGGATATATGCAGCCTTATGGGTTTATTTTATTTAGAGTTAGCTTCGCAGCAATCCTGTTTTGGTTGTTTAGTATATGGACCCCTAGCGAAAAAATAGATCGAGAAGATTATCCCAAATTTATGCTCGCAGCCCTTTTTGGAGTGGCTCTTAACATGCTTGCTTTTTTTAAAGGACTTCAGTTCACCACCCCTATAAATGGGTCTGTAATTATGGTGACTACCCCTATAATTGTATTAATGCTTTCCGCACTCATTTTTGGAGAAAAGATTACAAAGATTAAAGTACTAGGGATTTTGGCAGGGCTTTCTGGTGCCCTAATTCTAAGTATCTACAATCGCTCTATGAGTTCAGGAGACAATGTATTGTTGGGTAATTTTTTAATACTCGTAAATGCAGCTTCCTACAGTTATTATTTGATTTTGGTGAAAAAACTAACCAATAAGTACCACCCTTATACCTTTATTAAATGGTTGTTTTTATTTGGAACCATTTTTGTACTTCCGTTTGGATACAATGAACTCGTAGCGGTCAACTGGAGTAGTTTCACTCCTTATATTTGGTTTTCATCTTTGTTTGTTGTGGTGTGTGCTACATTTGCAACCTATTTATTGAATCCAATCGCATTGCGAAGCCTGAGTGCCACAACCGTTAGCACCTTTGTATATATTCAACCTATTATTGCTGGCGTTTTTGCAATTATGATGGGGAGCGATACCTTAAGTACCGTTAAAATTCTTGCGGCGGCATTAATATTTTTAGGTGTATATTTGGTATCCAAGAATCTCCCTCAACACGCGCCAAAATGAGTTTTTTTATAACCACTTTATATCCCTCTGTTGATCTTATCGACGCTAGTGTTTTTGAAGAAATTAATGCTAAAAAAAACGTCTATTTTTCAAAACAATTCTTAAAAGCTTTCGAAGTTTCGAACCCTCAAATTGAATTTAAATACATCGCAGTGTTTGATGCCAATCAAAACACAATAGCGCTTGCTTTGGTTCAGATCATTGGACTTAATGTAGAAGGCATGTTGAAAAACATAAAAGTAGCGCCGTTGGTTCGGAAATTTTTAAGCTTATTTTTTTATAACGAACACATTAAAATTATGTTTTGCGGCAATGTGTTTTTGAGTGGCGAACATGGTATTTGCACGTCCAAAAGTATTTCTACAGAAGTCATTATGACAGAAATTGGGACTGCTCTAGATGCTGTCGCCGCAAACTCTAAACCATTACATGCCATTTTTATTAAAGATTTTAAGACCGAATCGCTCAAAAATACCCGCCAGTTTTTAAATTTTGGTTATAGTGAGATCAAGGTGGAGCCTAATATGATCATTCAACTAAAGCCAGAATGGAAAACTTTTGAGGATTATAAAAACGTGTTAAAGTCAAAATATCGAGTCAAAGCAAATAAAGCCGATTCCACAAGCAGTACTTTAGAAACGCGCTTGTTTAATGCACAGGATTTGGTCACTTATAAAGGTGAATTACAAGCCTTATATCAAAACACTATTGCTAATGCGAGTTTTAATGCGCAAGTTTTAAACCTAAATACTTACAGTCATCTAGGATCGACCTTGAAAGAAGATTTTATAGTAAAAGCCTATTTTTTAGACGATAAACTCGTTGGGTTTTTGACGGCGCTTGTGAATAAAAACCATCTTGATGCCCATTTCATTGGATTGGATTATGCATTGAATAAGTCCCATGCCATTTACACCCGTATTTTAAATGATTATGTAAGACTCGGCATCGAAAAGCGAGTGTCTTCTATCAATTTGGGTCGCACAGCTTCCGAAATAAAAACCACGATAGGCGCCAAACCTTTGGAGCTAAGTTGTTATATAAAACACAAAAACCCCTTCATAAATTCTTTAATAACGCCCTTTTTAAGACGCATAAAAATTAAGGACTTTAAACAGCATTCGCCTTTTAAATAACAAAAAAGGCCGAAGCCTTTTTTGTTCTAATTTTTTATTTTAAACGGGCCATCCGTTTAAAATTCCACCCATAAGTGCCAAGGATAGAACCCAATAAAATACATTAATGAAAATGTATTTGCCCGATTTCATCTCAAATAAACTATTGGTCGCCATTGTTGGAAGTACCACGAAAATGGCTAAAAAGGCACCGTGAACAAAGCCGTGTTTAAAGGTCATAAAAGCCTCTGTACCATGACGCATCTCGTCAGGTCCTCCGACCAAAACATTGATGTACAAATAAAAAGACAAAACAACCGACAAGATCAAAGCAATAACATACGCTTTTAAAGGGGATGTTTGTTTGATTTTTTCTTCGGTAATTCCGGTGGCATGCATCCAAGCAGATCCAAATACTTTTGGGTGATACCAAATAGCGCCAATAATTAAAGGGACTAATGCTGACACAATAATGGCCAACCAATTCATTGAAAAATTTTCCATAATATAATAAGGTTTTAAGGTTAAGTTGTCACAATATACAATTTTTTCTGGGAGTGTTCTGTTAGTTGCGTTAAAGGATGAACTTCTACTTGGGTATCCTTATTGGTTTTCAGTATCTTTGGAAAAAGTTTTTAATTCCAACGAATGATACATTCCATGACGGGCTATGGTAAGTCTGTATTACAATTACCAAACAAAACCATTTCAATTGAATTGAAATCACTCAACAGTAAGTCTTTAGACCTCAACATGCGCATGCCTTCTATGTACAGAGCTAAGGAACTAGGAATCAGAAAGCTGATTGCTTCAAAACTACATAGAGGTAAAGTCGATTTTTCGTTGTTTTTTGAAATCACTGGAGAAGAAACGTTTACAAACGTCAACCCAACCGTTGTGAAAAAATACATGAAACAATTAGAAGGTCTCGCCGATGGAGATGCTATGGAGCTTCTAAAAATGGCGGTGAAAATGCCCGATGCGATCAGTACTGAACGCGATGATATTGACGAAAACGAATGGGCTTCCATTCAAAATGAAATTCATACAGCCTTAGAAAAAATTGAATTATACCGCTTAGAAGAAGGGAAAGTCTTAGAGGCTGATTTTTCAAACCGTATCGCAATCATCTCTGATTTATTGGAACAAGTGCTAGAAATAGACCCGGAGCGGATCACCAATGTGCGAGAACGCTTGCATAAAGGAGTGGCTGAATTGAAAGAAAAATATGACGAAAACCGCTTTGAACAAGAACTGGTTTATTACATCGAAAAATTTGATATTACCGAAGAAAAAGTCCGACTTCAAAACCATTTAGAATACTTTATAAAAACTTTAAACTCTGCCGATTCTAATGGCAAAAAATTAGGGTTTATTTCTCAAGAAATTGGCCGTGAAATTAACACCATTGGATCCAAAGCAAATTTTGCACCCATGCAAAAATTGGTGGTCCAAATGAAAGATGAATTAGAAAAAATTAAAGAACAATTACTCAATGTCCTCTAAGATAAAACAAGGAAAATTGATTGTATTTTCGGCACCATCAGGATCAGGAAAAACAACGATTGTAAGACATCTATTAACGAAACAAGAACTGAATTTAGAGTTTTCTGTTTCGGCAACATCCCGTCAAAAAAGAGGGGCTGAAGTCGATGCAAAAGACTATTATTTCTTGTCTAGTGATGATTTTAAAAAACATATTAAATCCGACGATTTTCTGGAATGGGAAGAGGTCTACCGAGATAATTTTTACGGCACACTCAAATCGGAAGTAGAGCGAATTTGGGCCCTTGGAAAACATGTTATTTTTGATATTGATGTTTCGGGTGGATTGCGAATTAAGCGTAAATTTCCAGAGGAAACTTTGGCAATTTTTGTAAAACCTCCAAGCATCGATGAATTAAAAATTCGTCTCAAAAAAAGGCAAACCGAAACCCAAGATAAAATTAATATGCGCGTTGCGAAAGCCTCCGCAGAACTGGCGACTGCGCCTCTTTTTGATTGTATTATTGAAAATGATGTTTTAGAGACGGCTCAGAAAGAAGCGTATAAAAAAGTAGCTGAATTTATTAACTAAGAAGCAATGAACATTGGACTCTATTTTGGAACCTTCAACCCCATGCATGTGGGGCATTTGGTCATTGCAAATCATTTGGCGGAGCATTCGGACTTGGACCAAATTTGGATCGTAGTCACCCCCCAAAGTCCACATAAAAAAAAGCAAAGTTTATTAGATGATCGTCAGCGATTAGAGATGGTATATCGGGCGACAAAAGAGTATCCAAAACTAAAGCCAAGCGCTATTGAGTTTGATTTACCTCAACCCAATTATACGGTGCATACATTGGCGTATTTAGAAGAAAAACACCCCGAACATTCCTTTGCCCTTATTATGGGTGAAGACAATTTGAACTCGTTGCCAAAATGGAAAAATGCCGAAGTGATTATCAAACGCTACCCCATTTATGTGTATCCTAGAAAATCAACTGAGGCCAAAAAAATAGCACTCTTAGCTAAAGAAGCTAAAATAATTAAAATAGACGCTCCCATAATGGAACTATCGTCAACCTTTATTCGTCAGCAGATAAAAGCGGGTCAAAACATTCGACCGATGCTTCCTGAGGCCGTTTGGGACTATTTAGATGAAATGAATTTTTATAAATAACACATGGTTAAAATTGGTTCCATAGAACTCCCTGAATTCCCCTTACTCCTTGCGCCGATGGAAGATGTAAGCGACCCGCCCTTTCGCGCTTTATGTAAAGAGCAAGGAGCCGATGTGGTCTATACCGAATTTATTTCGAGCGAAGGCCTGATTCGTGATGCGGTGAAAAGCACCATGAAATTAGACATCTATGAAAAAGAACGTCCGGTAGGCATTCAAATTTTTGGTGCTAATTTGGACAGTATGTTGCAAGCCATTGATATTGTAGAAAAATCCAATCCGGATATTATAGACATTAACTTTGGATGTCCGGTTAAAAAAGTGGTAAGTAAAGGTGCTGGTGCCGGAATTTTAAAAGATGTGTGTTTAATGGAAAAACTCACTGCCGAAATGGTAAAGCGTACCAATTTACCCGTGACCGTCAAAACGCGGTTGGGTTGGGATCATGATTCCATTCATATTGTGGAAGTGGCTGAAAGACTACAAGATGTAGGCTGTGCAGCTATTTCTATTCATGGACGAACGCGTGCCCAAATGTATAAAGGTGCTGCCGACTGGGGGCCAATAGCAGAGGTTAAAAACAATCCACGTATGCACATTCCTGTTTTTGGAAATGGTGATGTCAATACGCCAGAGCGTGCCATTGAAATGCGTGATCAATATGGGTTGGACGGCGCAATGATTGGCCGTGCGACGATTGGTAATCCTTGGTTTTTTAAGCAAGTCAAGCACTTTATGCAAACCGGGCAACACTTGGGCCCTATTAGCATGCTAGAACGGGTGGAGGCTGCACGCCGTCATTTGCAAATGGCAATTGATTGGAAAGGTGAAGTGTTGGGCGTGTTAGAAACGCGACGTCATTATACCAACTATTTTAAAGGCATTCCAGACTTTAAACCGTTTAGAACTAAAATGGTAACCAGTGATCATAGTGCCGATGTTTTTGCGGCTTTTGATGAAGTGGAAGCGGTCTTTGGTGACTACCAATTTATTTAAGCGTTGAAGGGCGTTTTAGCAATGCGTTGCGACGCAATGCGAGAGGCAAGGACGCCCAATACCAATATAGTAACCAGAACAATTCCAACATTAATCAATTCTAAATCCACAGGATATGGAAGCGATGGCGTAATCATGACAAGCGAATAGTGTAGTTGCAACCAAATAGTGATCACCCCAATAACAATGCCTATACTGCCACCTATAATAGTCATTAAAATTCCTTGGTAATAGAAAATTTTCCGTAACTCTTTAACGGTGGCTCCGAGGTTGTAAAGTGTTTTCAAATTCTTTTTCTTGTCTAAAATCATCATAATGATCGATCCAATAATATTAAACAAGGCGATGATCAAAATCAGGGTGAAAATCAAATAAACCGCCACGTGTTCGGTGTTCAACATCTTATATAAAGCGTCGTTTAGCTGCACGCGATTCTTGATGATTACTTGGTTTTCAAAAATAGTTTGAAGGGCCGTTCTTGCGGCATCTTCTTCGACCGAGGGTTTTAGATAAATATCTATTGCACTCAGAGTTTGGGCATCATAATTTAATAAATATTTAGCGTTTTCAAGCGATGTAAATACTTGCGAATTATCGAGGGTTTCATTAATTTGAAAGATGCCTGCATTGGCCACTTTCATGCTTGTAAAGGCACTCTTAACAGAAGTGATCTGTCCTGTACCTGGTTTGGGCGCATAGAGTTTAATGACTTTGGCCACATCAAAAATTCCAAAGCCTAATTCGTTAGTCACCCCCCACCCCGCCACAATTTGAGGCGTGTTTGGTTCAAACCACTGTCCGTAGACTAAAATGGAATCGATGGTCGCGTTTGGATAGTTTTCATCCACGCCTTTCAGGGTCACGGCCAAATGTTTGTTTTCGCAACTCATTAGCATCCGCTCTTCCACGACTTCTGTGTAGGATGCGATGCTGTTTAACGACGTTAAGGCTTTTTTATGAGTCGGCGTAAATTGAATAGTTTTAGTGGTTTTAGGGACTATTTTCAGATCTGGATCGGAAAAAGAAGTGAACTCTAAACTAAAATTTTTAAGTCCTGAAAATCCTGAAAGCACAATAAAAAGGGCCGCAGTTCCAATAATAATCCCAAAGCCAGCAATGAGGGTAATAAAGTTGATGGCGTTGTTATTGCTTTTAGAAAACAAATAACGTTTGGCGATATATAGGGGGAATTTCAATTAGGCCTTTTTTCGTTTCTCTAACAATTCTGGATTCTCAATCGGGTTTTCGGTGCGTTTCAGTGATTTATCAATTTGATCGATGTACTCCAAAGAATCATCAATATAAAAAATCAATTGTGGCATGCGACGTAATTGGTGCTTGGTCCGTTGCGACAACTCGTGTTTGATAAGCGGCGCATTGGATCGAATTCCTTCCAAAAGCTCGTTGCCTTTATCGATCGGAAAAATACTCAAATACACTTTGGCGATCGAAAGATCGACGGTCACATTGACCTTTGTCACTGAAATTAGAATGCCTTTCATCCCGCCTTGGGTGGCTGCGCCTTGTAATACCTCAACGAGATCACGCTGTAAAACGGAGGCTATTTTTTTTTGTCTTTGACTTTCCATGGGGTAAAAATAATATATTTCTGGGTGAATTGTTTAAAAGCTAGTCCTTTTCGGTTAAATTTGTGATATGCTGAAGAAAATTGAACATATTGGTATTGCCGTAAAAGACCTAAAAGCCTCTAACGAATTGTTTAAAAAGCTTTTAGGCGTGCCACATTATAAAACCGAACAAGTCGCCTCAGAAGGGGTAACAACATCTTTTTTTGATGTGGGAACGCATAAAATTGAACTGCTAGAAGCGAGCAATCCCAACAGTCCTATTGCGAAGTTTATTGCTAAAAAAGGCGAAGGCGTGCATCACATTGCTTTTGAGGTGGATGATATCGAAGTTGAATTGGCACGCTTAAAATCGGAGGGTTTTGAATTGATTCATGAAACCGCAAAAGAAGGCGCAGATCATAAGCGCATTGCGTTTTTACATCCAAAATCAACCAATGGGGTTCTAATCGAACTCTGTCAGGAACACCCTAATAAAGACTGATTTTCTTTTTATAATTTTAAAAAACGTTGTAATATTGCAGCCGTATTGGTCCCATAGCTCAGTTGGTTAGAGCATCTGACTCATAATCAGAGGGTCCATGGTTCGAGCCCATGTGGGACCACAAGTAAAAGCAGCTCTAGGGCTGCTTTTTTATATCAAAACCAGATCGATGTCCTTTTGTTATATCATATACAGCCCTCAACTTGATTCGTATTACACAGGATCATGTGCTAATTTTGACTTAAGACTGAAAGCCCATAACTCCAAAAAATATGTCGCTTCTTACACCTCCAAGTCTAGCGACTGGGAACGCTATTTGATAATTCAAACCGAAACAAACAAGCATGCTCTTCGACTCGAACGTAAAATTAAACAAATGAAAAGCAGAGTTTTCATTGAAAATTTGAAAAAATATCCTGAACTAGTACATAAAATAAAAAAGCAAACGTGCATCTGACTCCCCCGATAACTATCGGGGCAGAGGGTCCATGGTTCGAGCCCATGTGGGACCACAAGTAAAAGCAGCTCTAGGGCTGCTTTTTTATATCAAAACCAGATCGATGTCCTTTTGTTATATCATATACAGCCCTCAACTTGATTCGTATTACACAGGATCATGTGCTAATTTTGACTTAAGACTGAAAGCCCATAACTCCAAAAAATATGTCGCTTCTTACACCTCCAAGTCTAGCGACTGGGAACGCTATTTGATAATTCAAACCGAAACAAACAAGCATGCTCTTCGACTCGAACGTAAAATTAAACAAATGAAAAGCAGAGTTTTCATTGAAAATTTGAAAAAATATCCTGAACTAGTACATAAAATAAAAAAGCAAACGTGCATCTGACTCCCCCGATAACTATCGGGGCAGAGGGTCCATGGTTCGAGCCCATGTGGGACCACCCTAAAACCCTTCTTAATTGAGAGGTTTTTTTGTGTCTATACGTAACCCTAAATTTAGTAAAAAAAAGTCACGTACTTCATTAGAGATACGTGACTTCACTATTTTAAAGTCTTCCGACAATGAATTGACTATTTTTTTAGGAATTTAAGCAGTGTTCCGCTGTCTAATTTCAGGAAATAGATGCCTTTGGTGAGCGTTTCAATTTCTATTTTTGTAGTCATTGAAAGCGTTCCTTCTAGAACTTTTGCGCCTAGTACATTGATTACCTCATAGGCTGTTTCCTGTTTCAAACCAGTCACAGCAATAAAACTCGATGCTGGATTTGGATACACAGAAAAAGAAGTGTTTAAATCGTTTTTGTTTGTATAAAGTGTTCCTGTGATATTAAACTCTGACCAAACAGGTGCCGCGTTATAGGTGTCAACTGTGCCAACGGGCACAATTAGATTAATAGTATCGTATCCTCCAGACCCACCAAAAACCGATATATTTATAGGGGGTATTGAGCTTGTCCAAGCCACCGTTACTGTTTCCAAGCTAGTGGAGAAATTAAAAGCAGCATCTCCAATAGAGGTCACAGATTCTGGAATATTAATAGAAGTTACATCACTACAGCCATAGAAAGCAGTTTGTGCAATAAATTTCACAGAATTTGGGATATCAATAGACGTAAGGCTAGTACAATAGCTAAAAACATTATACTCAATAGACGTCAAAGACTTTGGGATATCAATAGACGTTAAGTTAGTACAATAGTTAAAAGCATGCTCCGCAATAGACGTCACAGTTTCTGGAATACTAATAGACATTAAGTTAGTACAGCCATAAAAAGCATACTCCCCAATAGAGGTCACAGTTTCTGGAACGGAAACAGACGTTAAGCCAGTACAGTCGTCGAAACCACTATCTTTAATAGCGTTCACGGTATATTCGATGCCAGAGTTGGTTACAGTCGCTGGGATCGTTAGTGGTCCTGTAGGAAGGTTAGTAGCATCTTTACTCACAGACACATTAGTATCTTCTGTTACCGTATAGCTTAAGCCGTCTACAATAAAAGTCGTTTGAGCGTTTATACTCCCTATGCTTAGTAAAAACAAAAGCGTTAAAACAGAGTTTTGTAAATGTGTAATCATTCTAAAAAGTTTATAAATTGGTTATATGCAAAGATAATGAAATAAATATCAACAGAATAACCTTGACTACTTATACTCTAGTAATCTAAATCAGAAGGTCCTTGGTCCGAGCCCAGTGGGGCCACCCTGAATACCCTTCTTAATTGAGAGGTTTTTTGTTTCTAATCCTTAGCAAGGACCTTACTGCTAAGGTACTAATGGCAACTTACTAGTGTTTATTTCTTTCTTCATAAGCCACATATAGGTTTAATTAAGATTTTGTATTTTTACATTATAAACCAATTACACTTTTAAAATACTAAGTTGAGAAAAATAACAGTAATCGTATTGATGCTTTTTACAGCACTCAGCTACGCACAAGTAGGTATTAATATAGCAACTCCACACGCATCAGCGGCATTGGACATTACTTCTACCACAGCAGGCTTTTTACCTCCACGTATGACTGCCTTACAACGCGCTGAAATTGTTAACCCATCATTGGGATTGATGGTGTTTTGTACCAATTGTGCATCAGGCGACGGAGAACTTCAGGTTAATTATGCATCGGGATGGAAAAACGCAGCTGGCGGTGACATAACAGACCCACCAC